>OIYW01002192.1_pt1 | contig 10558 bp, 9 predicted proteins | sample 1588351 | NCBI WGS metagenome assembly OIYW01 (sample SAMN03283268) | human gut metagenome | biome: human-associated habitat; material: feces | host: Homo sapiens | place: USA | collected 2013 | reverse complement strand
GGAATCCAAGGGCTCTCCTGTGAGCCTGGAAAACCTGTGCCAGGGGAAATATGATCTGGCCCTGGTATCCGGAGATGTGGTCTATGACGCCTGGAACGGGGAAGGGACCTTTGAGGGAGAGAAAAAAGAAAATTTCCGCATCCTCATGGCCTGTTATCCGGCGGCGTCCCAGTGGCTGGCCCGGAGGGACTCGGGCCTGGCCTTTGTCCATGAACTGGACGGCCGGAATCTTTCGGCCGGACCGGCGTTTTCGGAGACGGGAATGGCATCTGCGGCGGCCTTTGACGCCCTGGATATGGATGTGAAGGAAGAAAATTTCTGGCAGCGGGGGATTGAAAACAGTACAGGGATCTTAATGGACGGGACTGTGGACGGGATCCACGGCTTCCTGGAGGCTCCCGCAGACGTTTTCGTCAGACTCTCAGAGGAGACGGAGGTCTCAGTCCTTTCCTATACGGAGGAGGAGCTGGACCGGATCCTGGAGATTAATCCGGGATACCAGAGGCTCACGCTCCCGGCAGGAACATACAGGGGTCAGGAGGATCCTGTGAGGACCTTTGGCTTTCCGGTGTTTTTATGCGCCGGATCGGAGATGGAAGAAGGGCTGGCCTATGAGATCGTCAGGGCCATGGATGAAAATATAGGAAAAGCGGGAGATCCGCGCCTGGCGGCCATGGAGGATAAATCCTTTTTGTGCCAGGATGGGTCTGGGCTCCTTCACGAAGGGGCCAGGCGGTATTATCAGGAAAAGGGATATATAGATTAAACAGCTAAAAATAGCGGCGGCTTTACGCGAGGAGGGTTTTATTATGTTATATAAGCAGCTCATTGAACTTTTTGATATCTTAGACAGCGCTTCGGCATCCGGAGCACAGGTGGTGGAATATCTCCGCTCCATCGTTCCGGACTGCCAGGTGGAGACTTACCCGTTGGAGGGACCCAAGGGCCACACAGATATGGTGCGGATCCTGATCCCCGGAAAGAACGGAAAGAGCAAAGGCGGCTCTGCAAAGACCATGGGTATCTTAGGCCGTCTGGGCGGCCTGGGAGCAAGACCGGAGCAGCTGGGCTTCGTTTCTGACGGAGACGGCGCTTTAACGGCTCTGGCAGTGGCTGCAAAGCTTCTGGATATGCAGAAAGAGGCGTTCCACGGGCTCTGTTTTGTGAATCTGGTAGATTTTGATATGCTCTACGGCCACAGGAACGATATCGACGGCTACGCAAAGTCAGCTGCGGAATTTGATCAGGCACTGGGCGAATTTATGGGGCAGATGCACAAAGAGGATATTCTGATGATCACTGCCGATCACGGATGTGATCCGGGATTTCCGGGAACGGATCACACACGGGAGCACACACCGTTTCTTGTTTACGGCAAGAGCATCCGGGAAGATGTGAATCTCGGAACAAGAGAAAGTTTTGCAGATATTGCAGCAACGATCCTTGATATTTTCAATGTGGAAAATAATACGGACGGAACAAGTATGAAAGAATACATTTTAAAGAAATAAAAGAGAAAGGGAGGAAGCGAATGTGGAATATGTAATTGAAATGAACCACATCACCAAACAGTTTGGAAATTTCAAAGCAAACGATGATATCACCCTCCAGGTAAAAAAAGGCGAGATCCACGCGCTGCTCGGTGAAAATGGAGCAGGAAAGTCAACACTGATGAGCGTTCTCTTCGGTCTGTACCAGCCGGAGGAAGGAGAGATCCGCATCAATGGGAAAACAGTGAACATCAACAACCCGAATGACGCCAATGATCTTGGAATCGGAATGGTACACCAGCACTTCAAGCTGGTACACAACTTCACAGTTCTGGAAAGTATTGTTCTGGGACGTGAGACAACAAAGATGGGTGTGCTCAAAATGGATGCAGCCCGTAAAAAAGTAATGGAGCTTAGTGAGAAGTACAAATTCAAGATCGATCCGGATGCGTATATTTCGGATATCACAGTTGGGATGCAGCAGAGAGTGGAGATCTTAAAGATGCTCTACTGCGACAATGATATCCTGATCTTTGACGAGCCGACAGCAGTTCTGACACCACAGGAAATCAGTGAACTGATGAAGGTGATGAAGCAGCTGATCGCAGAAGGAAAATCCATTATCTTTATCACACATAAGCTCAATGAGATCAAAGAAGTTGCAAATCGATGCAGTGTTCTGAGAAAAGGAAAATACATCGGAACTGTCGAGGTGGCAGAGACATCCAAAGAGCAGATGTCTGAGATGATGGTCGGACGCAAGGTCAACTTTATCGTAGACAAACCGGAGATGACACCGGGAGAACCGGTTCTGGAAGTGAAAAATCTGACTGTAAAATCCAGACATCATGGAAAAGCTGCGGTTGACAATGTATCTTTCCAGGTAAGAAAAGGCGAGATTCTCTGCGTGGCAGGTATTGACGGAAACGGACAGTCTGAGCTGGTATATGGAATCACAGGTCTGATGCCGATCGAGCATGGACAGGTGATCTTAAATGGAAAGGATATCACCAAAGAGAGTATTCGTCAGAAATGTCTGGACGGAGTGGCGCATATTCCGGAAGATCGTCACAAAGACGGACTGGTTTTAGATTACACACTTCAGGAAAACCTGGTTCTGCAGTCTTACTATACCAGGAGATTCCAGAATCACGGCTTTTTAAAATTTGATGCGATTCGTCAGTATGCGAAAATGCTGATCGAGAAATTTGATATCCGTTCCAGTCAGGGGGAGAAGAGTATTGCCAGAGGCATGTCGGGAGGAAATCAGCAGAAAGCGATTATTGCCAGAGAGCTGGACCGTAATCCGGAAATTGTCATTGCAGTACAGCCGGTACGAGGTCTGGACGTAGGCGCGATCGAGTACATCCACAAACAGCTCATTGAGCAGCGGGACGCAGGAAAGGCAGTTCTTCTCGTTTCACTGGAACTGGATGAGGTGATGAATGTCAGTGACAGGATCATCGTCATGTACGAGGGTGAGATTGTTGCAGATCTGGATCCGAAGAAGATTACGACAGAAGAACTCGGACTTTACATGGCAGGAGCGAAAAGGAGTGTGAAGAATGAAGATTAAGAATTTGTTTAAAGGAGAAGGCTTTGTCAATTTCAGTTCCTCTATCCTTGCGATCGTCTGTGGCCTGCTGTTTGGTCTGATCATTCTTCTGATCAGTAATCCAAGTCAGGCATTCGGTGGATTTATGATGATCATCCAGGGGGGATTCACGGATGGAATGCAGGGATTCGGACAGGTGCTGTATATGGCGACACCGCTGATCATGACAGGACTTTCCGTAGGATTTGCATTTAAGACCGGATTGTTTAATATCGGAGCGTCCGGACAGTTTACAGCCGGTGCGTTTGCAGCGGTATATGTGGGAGTCAAATTCACATTTCTCCCGCCGGGAGTTCATTGTCTGGCGGCACTTCTGGCAGCGATTCTGGCAGGAGCGCTCTGGGGCATGGTTCCTGGACTTTTAAAAGCATTTTTCAATGTAAATGAAGTAATTTCATCCATTATGATGAACTATATCGGAATGTATCTGACCAATATGCTGATTCAGAATACCGTATATGATCAGGTAAAGAATCAGTCCATGGCAGTAGCAGAGGGAGCAAATCTTCCGAAAGTCGGACTGGATAAACTGTTCCCGGGAGCAAGCATCAATGTCGGAATTTTGATCGCCATTGGATGCGTGATCTTAATTTACATTCTGTTGAATAAGACGATTTTCGGATACGAACTGAAAGCCTGTGGAATGAATCCGGATGCCAGCCGGTATGCAGGTATCAATGAAAAGCGCAATATCGTACTTTCCATGGTGATCGCAGGTGCGCTCTCCGGACTCGGCGGAGCACTGTTATATCTGGCAAACTCCGGAAAATATATGCAGGTACTGGACGTGATCGCACCGGAAGGATTCTCCGGAATTTCCGTTGCACTGCTCGGACTTTCCAATCCGATCGGAATTTTATTTGCAGGACTTTTCATCGGATATATCACAGTAGGCGGAAACAATATGCAGCTGTTTGATTTCGCACCGGAAGTGATTGATATTATTATTGCAGCGATTATTTACTGCGGAGCGCTTTCCCTGTTATTTAAAAATACGATTTATAAATTTCAGATGAGAAAAGCGAAAAAGGCAGAGAAAAAATCAGGAACAGATCGTGCAGGGAAGGAGGGACAGTCATGAATGTAGCATATTTCGTTGTACAGCAGACGATGTATTTTGCCATTCCGCTTTTGATCGTTGCAATCGGAGCAATGTATTCGGAACGAAGCGGTGTGATCAATATCGCACTGGAAGGTATCATGGTCATGGGAGCCTTTGCGGGGATCTTCTTTATCAATATTTTCCAGGGGACATTAAGTGGTCAGGGATTGTTCCTGCTCGCCATGCTGGTAGCGGGACTGACCGGAGGACTGTTTAGTCTTCTGCATGCATTTGCTTCGATCAATATGAAAGCAGATCAGACCATCAGCGGTACGGCGCTGAACCTCTTTGCACCGGCTTTTGCGATTTTTACAGCACGTATGATCCAGGGAATGCAGCAGATCCAGTTTACGGACACATTCCATATCAATAAAGTGCCGGTATTGGGAGATATTCCGGTAATCGGAGATTTGTTTTTCCAGAATTGCTATATTTCTACTTATATTGGAATCCTGATTTTTGCGGTAGCCGCATTTGTGATCAAAAACACAAGATTCGGACTCCGACTGCGCGCCTGTGGAGAACATCCGGGAGCAGCAGATTCTGTGGGAGTCAACGTCTACAAAATTCGTTATGCCGGAGTGATTATTTCCGGTGTACTCGGAGGAATCGGAGGACTGATCTTTGTTGTTCCGACTTCTACAAACTTCAATGCAAGTGTAGCCGGATACGGATTTTTGGCAATCGCGGTTCTGATCTTCGGACAGTGGCGAAGCAACAAGATTTTAATGGCAGCATTCTTCTTTGGAATCATGAAAACACTCTCCAGTGCATACTCTACGATTCCATTCCTGAAATCACTGCCGATACCGAATGAGGTATACAAGATGATTCCTTATATTGCAACACTGGTTGTTCTGGCATTCTTCTCCAAGAATTCACAGGCTCCGAAAGCAGAGGGAATCCCATATGACAAGGGAAGCAGATAGTCGAGGAAAGGCAGGGATAAGACAATGAGAATGTATGACCTGATCATGAAAAAAAGAAACGGAGAAGCTTTAAACCACCAAGAGATTCAGTATCTGGTAGAAGAATACGTAGCGGGAAATATTCCTGATTATCAGATGTCTGCATTTTTGATGGCAGTGTATTTTCAGGGAATGACAGAGGAAGAGACACTTGCCATGACACTGGCAGTGGCTCATTCCGGGGATATGGTAGATCTTTCCGGGATTGAAGGAACTAAGGTGGATAAACATTCTACCGGTGGAGTCGGAGACAAGACTACACTGATCATTGCACCGATTGTAGCGGCATGTGGTGCAAAAGTGGCAAAAATGTCCGGTCGGGGTCTGGGACATACCGGAGGAACTGTAGATAAACTGGAATCGATTCCCGGACTTCGGACGACTCTGACAAGAGAAGAATTTTTTGAGGTAGTAAATAAGACGGGAGTCAGTGTGATCGGACAGTCCGGCAATCTGGCTCCGGCAGATAAAAAACTGTATGCGCTTCGGGATGTGACAGCGACTGTGGACAGTATTCCACTGATCGCAGTTTCCATTATGAGTAAAAAGCTGGCAGCCGGAAACGACTGTATCCTGTTGGATGTCAAGACTGGAAGCGGAGCTTTTATGAAGACACTGGAAGATTCCGTGGCACTTGCAAAAGAGATGGTCTCCATTGGGGAAAATGCAGGAAAACGTACGGTTGCCCTGATTACCAATATGGACATTCCGCTGGGACATAATATCGGAAACAGCCTGGAAGTGATCGAGGCAGTGGAGACACTCAAAGGAAACGGACCACAGGATCTGACAGTGGTTTGTATGCATCTTGCCTCTAATATGCTCTATCTGGCAGGAAAAGGAACGCTGGATGAGTGTAAGAGTATGGTAAAAGAAGTGATCGCAAACGGGAAGGCACTGGAGCATCTGGCAGCTATGGTGAGAGCCCAGGGCGGTGATGATGCGGTGATCTGGGATACGCAGAAGTTTGCAAAAGCTCCATATTCTTATGAAGTTTGCGCGAAGGAATCTGGATATATTACATTTATGGATACGGAGAGCTGTGGAATCGCTTCTGCAATGCTGGGAGCCGGAAGAGAGACGAAAGACAGTGGGATTGATTTCGCGGCAGGTATTATCATTCACAAAAAAGTGGGAGATTATGTGGAAAAAGGCGAGTCTCTGGCGACTATGTATGCTTCCAGAGAAGAATTATTTGAAGCGGCAGCGAAGCGTTATTTGTCAGCAGTGACACAAAAAAGTATACGTGCAGAAGAGGAAAAGCTTGTTTACGCACGTGTTACAAAAGAGCAGGTAGAGTATTTTTAAAAAGAAAGGCGGCGAACAAAAATGGATCAGAAAGAAATTTTGAAACATGTGGATCACACACAGCTGAGGGCATTTGCCACTTGGGAAGACATTCAGAAATTATGTGAGGAAGCGATCGAATACGAGACAGCTTCTGTATGTATCCCGCCATGCTACATCAAGCGGGTGCATGATACGTATGGAGAGAAGATCAATATTTGTACAGTAGTGGGATTTCCACTGGGGTACAGCGTTACAGAGGCAAAGGCGGCGGAGACAAAAAAAGCACTGGAAGACGGTGCATCTGAAGTAGATATGGTAGTGAATATTTCCGATGTGAAAAACGGAAATTACGATGCGGCACAGGCAGAAATTGCGGCACTCAAGAAGATTACAGGCGATAAGATCTTAAAAGTGATCATTGAGACCTGCTATCTGACAGAGGAAGAAAAGATCGCGATGTGTAAAGCTGTGACAGCGGCGGGAGCAGATTACATCAAGACTTCCACCGGATTTGGAACAGCCGGAGCAACACTGGAAGACATCCGTTTATTTAGAGAGAATATCGGACCGGACGTAAAAATGAAAGCAGCGGGCGGAGTCAAGACAGTGGCTGATATGGAAGCATTCCTGGAAGCAGGATGTGATAGAATTGGTACCAGCTCTGCAATTCAACTGATTCAGGGCGAACAGACCAGTGGATATTAAGGAGGAGAAGACATGAAAAAGAAAATCTTAAGTCTGCTTATGGCAGCAACACTCGTTGTCGGAATGACAGGATGTGTACAGAAACCAGGAAGTGAAGGATCTGATGCAAAAGATGGAGACAAAGGCGGAAAAGGCGGTTATGAGCTGGCACTGATCACAGACGTTGGAACCATTGATGACAAGTCATTTAACCAGGGAACATGGGAAGGACTTGAAAAATACGCAAAAGACAACAACCTGACACACAAATATTACAAACCAACAGAAAAATCTGATGAGGCTTGTATGAATGCCATTGATCTGGCAGTAAAAGGCGGGGCAAAAGTTATTGCAACACCGGGATTCTTGTTTGAGTATCCGATCATGGAGGCACAGACAAAATATCCGGATGTAAGCTTTATCCTTGTAGATGCAGAGCCAAAGGATAAGGACGGAAATGTACAGATCGAAGACAATGTAATGTCTATCATGTATGCGGAAGAGCAGGCCGGATATCTGGCTGGATATGCAGCGGTGACAGAAGGATACAAGAATCTTGGATTTATGGGTGGTATCGCGGTACCTGCGGTTATCCGCTATGGATATGGATTTATCCAGGGAGCAGATGCGGCAGCAAAAGATATGGGACTCAAAGCAGGGGACATCAAAATGAAATATACTTATGTAGGAAACTTTGATGCATCTCCGGAAAACAACGCAAAAGCAGCAGCATGGTACAATGAAGGAACAGAGTGTATCTTTGCATGTGGCGGCGGAGTTGGAAACTCTGTTATGAAAGCGGCAGAGACAGCAGACAAAGTTGTGATCGGTGTAGACGTTGACCAGTCTGTAGAGTCTGAGACAGTCATCACTTCCGCAATGAAGAACCTTGGAGATTCTATTTATGGAGCACTGGAAGATTACTATAATGACAGCTTCCAGGGAGGAAAAACAGTGACTCTGGACGCTTCTCAGGATGGTGTAAAACTTCCAATGGAAACTTCTAAATTTAAAGTATTCACACAGGAAAAATATGATGAACTGTATGCACAGTTAAAAGACGGTACAATTAAAGTTGGAAATGACCAGACAGCAGAGGATGCAACAGGTGTTCCGACAGAAGTTGTAAAAGTAGAGCTGATCAAATAAGAATGGCGTACATGTATCCGGCTGGCAGATTTTAAATGTCAGCCGGAAATTTTTTTCACGGAAATGTAAGAACTTCTGTTTTTTTCGGCGATTTGTTTTATAATAGTAAGGAGACTATTTACCAGATACAAAGGAAGGGGATGTATGGGAACAGATCGTCTATATCAAGTGCTCCCTATTATGCGGGAGCTGAAAAAAGAACGACGGGAAGAGGTTGAACAGTTTTTTCAGGATGCTCCAGATTGGCTGCTGGATTCTTTCCGTGTGGTGGAACTGGATAAAAATGTTGTATTTATCAGAGAAAATCAGCCAGTAGATACCGTACACATTATTGTGAGGGGGATGTTTAAAATCACAGACTATCGGGTATACGGCATTGCCTATGACTTTATGCAGTTTGACGGGATCAATGCCATGGGCGGGATGGAGCTGATCATGGATCTGGATACGTATCAGGCAACCCTGCAGACGATCACACCGTGTACGTCGATCCGCATTCCGGCCGATGTCTATGCAAGGTGGCTTCGCACAGATATCCGTGCGCTGAAGCAGGAAGCCAAGATCATGGGACATTATCTGTATGAGCAGGGAGTGACCAGCCGGACCTATATGTTTGTGCCGGGGACAGACCGGGTGGCGGTTCTTTTTGAACACAGATATAAAAAATATGCAAAAAACGGAAAATTAACATTTACCAATACAAGACAGGAACTGGCAGAATATTCGGGCTTAAGTGTAAAGACCGTGAACCGTGCGGTAAAAAAGTTTGAAGAGCAGGGGCTGATCAGCCGTAGCGGAAAAACATTTTATATTGATGAAGGGCAATATGAGCAGCTTCATGCACTGGTATCCAAATTAATTGAGCCATTGATAGAAAGGGGTCGAAATGATGAACCAGATTTATGAAAAATTAGTAAAATGCGCAGATGCAGTGAAAAGTAAAATTAAATTTCAGCCGAAGGTGGCATTGATCTTAGGATCCGGTCTGGGAGACTATGCAGAGACCATGCAGGTGGAAGAGACGATGGAATACACTGAGATTGAAGGATTTCCGGTGTCTACCGTGGCCGGACACAAGGGAAGATTTTTATTTGGTTATGTAGAAGGTGTCCCGGTTGTGGCAATGCAGGGAAGAGTGCATTTCTATGAGGGATACCCGATGCAGGATGTGGTACTTCCGGTACGTCTGATGGGAATGCTGGGAGCAAAAATCGTGATGCTGACCAACGCAGCAGGAGGTGTGAATTTTGACTTTCATCCGGGAGATCTGATGCTGATCACAGATCAGATTACGACAGCGGTTCCGAGCCCTCTGATCGGACCGAATATCGAAGAACTGGGCGTTCGTTTTCCGGATATGAGTGAAGTGTATAACAAAGAATTGCAGGATGTGATCCGCAAAGCCGGGACAAACACAGGTGTTGCTCTTAAGGAAGGTGTTTATATGCAGTTTACAGGTCCAAGCTATGAGACACCGGCAGAGATCAGAATGTGCAGAACACTGGGAGGAGATGCGGCCGGAATGAGCACAGCATGTGAAGCTATGGCAGCAAGACATATGGGAATGAAGGTGTGCGGAATTTCCTGTATCACGAATCTGGCAGCAGGAATGTCCACGCAGAAGCTGGATCACAAAGAAGTACAGGAGACTGCAGACAGAGTGGCAGAGGACTTTAAGCGTCTTGTCACAGAATCGATTCGTCTGATTGGAGAAACTCTGGCGTAGGATGTGCAGCAGTGCAAGGAGAGTGCGCAATGAAAAAAGAATTTAAATTTGGAACAGATCTGGATGGAAAAGCAAAAGAGGAATTGATCCGTCTGGCATATGAGGGAAAAGAGAGATCATACTCTCCTTACTCCGGATTTCAGGTAGGCGCTGCCCTTCTGGCAGAAAACGGAACGGTTTATCTAGGATGTAATATCGAAAATGCGGCATACAGTGCTACAAACTGTGCAGAAAGAACTGCGCTTTTTCAGGCAGTGTCAGAGGGCGTGAAAGAATTTCGGGCGATTGCGATCGTCGGAGGTCCGAAAGGGAGTAAAAAAGGAGAACTTTGTGCGCCTTGTGGAGTATGCCGTCAGGTGATGATGGAATTTTGTGACCCAAAAGAATTTCAGATCGTTCTGGAGGACGGAAACGGTGGATGTTTTGCAAAAACACTGGAAGAGATACTGCCGTTTGGATTTGGACCGGCAAATTTGAGAGAAGAGGAGTGAAAAAGCGTATGACGGGAAAAAACAGACTTCCCAGGCTGGATCT
>OIYW01002169.1_pt1 | contig 10641 bp, 7 predicted proteins | sample 1588351 | NCBI WGS metagenome assembly OIYW01 (sample SAMN03283268) | human gut metagenome | biome: human-associated habitat; material: feces | host: Homo sapiens | place: USA | collected 2013 | reverse complement strand
TTCAGTCATGAAGTATTTGGAGAAGGTTTTTACATGGTGGAACTGGCGGTGAGCCGTCTGAGTAATTATTCCGATTATATCCCGCTGATGGTTTCAGAACGCCTGATCGATACTGAACAGGATTACACCGGGCAGTTCATCCGGATCAGCGGACAGTTCCGGTCTTATAACCGCCATGAAGAAAAGAAAAATCGTCTTGTGCTGTCGGTGTTTGTCAGAGAACTGGAGTTTTTGGATGAGATAGATGAAAATGAGAAAACAAACCAGATCTTTCTGGATGGCTATATCTGCAAAGAACCGATTTACCGAAAAACGCCTCTGGGAAGGGAGATTGCCGATGTGCTGCTGGCAGTGAACCGGTCTTATGGAAAGTCAGATTACATACCATGCATCTGCTGGGGCAGAAATGCACGGTTTGCCTCCGGGTTCACAGTGGGATGCCACATTCAGATCGTTGGCAGGGTGCAGAGCCGGGAATATGTCAAACGGATCAGTGAGGAAGAAGTGGAGCACCGGGTGGCATACGAAGTATCTGTGAGTAAGGTGGATCTGTTGGAAGACGAATAGAAATATTTGCATTTTTTGGATAAATGTGCTATCTTAAATCCGGTTTGAGGATCGTTCTGATGCTGCAAATGTAGAAATAAAGCATCCGATACAGAATATGCAGGCTGCAAAGAAGCATATGTGACTTCAAAGGAGGAGACTATGAGTACAGGAAAAATACAGGTATATTATGGTGCCGGCAGGGGAAAGACATCGGCGGCATTAGGATATGCCATTCATGAGGCAAGCAAGGGAGAATCCGTCATTGTAATTCAGTTTTTAAAACGGAAAGATGAAGATGAGATCAGCTTTCTCGGACGTCTCGAACCGGAGATCCGTCTGTTTCGTTTTCAGAAATCAGAGAAATATTACAATGAACTGCCGGATGAAGGACAGTTAGAAGAGCAGATGAATATGAAAAACGGCATCAATTATGCCAGAAAGGTACTGCAGACAGGGGAGTGCAATATTCTGATCCTGGATGAGGTACTGGGACTCCTGAATGAGCAGATTGTGTCAGAAGAGGAGATTGTTCAGTTGATGGAACTGAAATCCGATGATATGGATCTGATCATGACCGGACAGATCATCAGCGACGGTATCATTACTCATGCAGATGAGGTGTATGAAATCTGCATCAAAAAGGAAGGATAGAAGAAATCCTTCTGTGAACTATAATAAATATGTGAAAAGTCTGTATAAAAATACAAACCGAAGGTTGACAATTCTGTTTCAAAGTGTTATATTGAGCACCAACAAAACATTAACAGATAGAGGTTGCGTGGATTAAGAGTAATCTGCCGTATGTTCCGATTCACAGATGAGGGCAGAGGAAAGGAAGACACGCCGAAAGAATATATGGGAACGGCTGTATATTGCTTGGGGGCAATGTGAAGAACATTGTAACTGTCATCGGAAACGATGGTGCGCTATCACTGAAATAGGACGTTTAATTCGTTTGTGTATTTAAGACATGAATCAGTTTCAGGAACCAGCGCGTGAGCTGGTTCATTTTTTTGTCAATCTATTCAGAAAAAGCAGTAATTCGTTTCGTTTGTTGAAAGTATATAGGTAGGAGGAGTTTGAAATGCCAATTTTCAAAGGAGCAGGTGTTGCAATTGTTACACCGATGAAAGAGAATTTAGAAGTTAACTATGAACTGCTGGAGAGAAACATCAATTATCAGATTGATAACGGTACAGATGCCATTATTATTGCCGGTACAACCGGTGAGAGTGCAACTTTATCCGAAGAAGAACATAAAAAAGTTGTAAAAGCAGCCATTGAGTTTACAAAACACCGTGTTCCGGTCATTGCAGGAACCGGTTCTAACAGTACGCAGACAGCCAACGAGCTTTCTCAGGAAGCTGACAAAGACGGTGCAGATGCTGTTCTGATCGTAACACCTTACTATAACAAAGCAACACAGAAAGGTCTTATTGCACATTATACCAGCGTTGCAAATTCTATCAAAGTGCCGGTGATCATGTACAATGTTCCGTCCAGAACAGGCTGTGGACTGAATCCGGAGACCATCGCACATCTGGTAAAAAATGTAGATAATATCGTAGGTCTGAAAGATGCCACCGGAGATCTGTCTCACGCAGCAAAAACCATGAACCTGTGTGACGGAAAACTGGAACTGTATTCCGGAAATGATGATCAGGTAGTTCCGCTGTTATCACTGGGCGGTCTGGGTGTAATTTCTGTGTTATCCAATATCGCACCGCGCCAGACACATGATATCGTGATGGAGTTTCTGGAAGGAGATTATAAGAAAGCAGCAAAATTACAGCTGGATGCAATTCCACTGATCAACGCATTATTCTGTGAAGTAAACCCGATTCCGGTAAAAACAGCCATGAACATGCTTGGCTGGGAAGCAGGTCCGCTGAGAGCACCACTGTGTGAGATGGAAGATGCACACAAGGAGATGCTCCGTCAGGAAATGATCAGATACGGTTTATTAAAATAAATACAATAAATTGTCTTGCCCCCGCATGATGTGCGGGGGTATTATTAAATAGAAAGATTACGGAGGAAGATAAATTATGACAAAAGTAATTATGAATGGATGCAACGGACATATGGGTCATGTGATCAGTGATCTGTGTGAAAAAGATCCTGAGATTGAGATCGTGGCAGGCATTGACATCAACACGGAGCAGCATTACGGCTATCCGGTATTTGCAAATATTGGAGACTGCGATGTGGCAGCTGATGCCATTATTGATTTTTCACATGTCAGCTGTATTGATGCTCTTATGGCATATTGCGTATCCCGTCAGATTCCGGTGGTTGTATGTACCACAGGTCTTTCCGGTGAGCAGGACGCTCTGTTAAAAACATCCAGCGAGAAAGTCGCTGTATTGAAATCAGCAAATATGTCTCTGGGTGTGAATACTTTGATGGAATTGCTTCAGACGGCTGCAAAGGTGCTGGCTCCGGCAGGATTTGACATGGAGATTGTGGAAAAACATCACAATCAGAAGCTGGATGCTCCGAGTGGAACTGCCATTGCGCTGGCTGATTCCATGAATGAAGCACTGGATGAGGCATATTCCTACAAATATGACCGTTCTCAGGAACGTAAGAAACGTGACAAATATGAGATCGGCATTCAGGCGGTCCGCGGCGGTAATATCGTCGGTGAACATGAAGTAATCTTTGCAGGAACGGATGAAGTGATCACATTCAAACATACTGCATATTCCAAAGCCATCTTTGGCAAGGGAGCCATTGAGGCAGCAAAATATCTGGCAGGAAAACCGGCCGGATTTTACGGAATGGCAGATGTGATCAAGAGTGCATCCTAAAACACGAACGATTTAATAAGGGGGATAACCAGGCATGGAAAATGCAGATATCAAGTATTTGAAGGTACTGGCAACACAATATCCAAACATTGCAGCAGCAGCGACAGAAATCGTCAATCTGAAGGCAATCTTAAGTCTGCCGAAAGCCACAGAGCATTTTATTACAGACGTTCACGGGGAATATGAACAGTTTCGGCATGTTATGTGCAACGGTTCCGGAGCCGTACAGCGCAAGATTGAAGACGAATTCGGAAGTTCTCTTGGAATTCCGGAGAAACGTACCCTGGCGACACTGATCTATTATCCGGAATTGAAGATCAAACAGATTGAGGGAAAACTGACACAGCGGGAAAATCTGGAAGACTGGTATAAAGTGACAATCTTCCGTCTGATCCGCGTGTGTAAAAATGCATCATCCAAGTATACCCGTTCCAAAGTGCGGAAATCATTGCCAAAAGATTTTGCATATATTATTGAGGAACTGATGACAGGAAGACCGGATGTGGCAGATCAGGAAGCATATTATAATGAAATCATCAACTCTGTCATCCACACCGGCAGAGCCGCACAGCTGATCATTGATTTCTGCTATCTGGTGCGCAGATTTACCGTAGATCATCTGCATGTGGTAGGCGATATTTTTGACCGAGGTCCATACCCGCATCTGATCATGGATGATCTGATGACTCATCATTCTGTGGACATCCAATGGGGAAACCACGATATCCTGTGGATGGGAGCAGCGGCCGGTTCCGTACCATGTATGTGCAATATGCTGCGTATTTCCGCCCGTTACGGCAACCTGGCGATTCTGGAGGATGCGTACGGGATCAATATGATCCCACTGATGCGGCTTGCCATTGATTGCTATCAGGGACATACAAGTAAGACATTCAATGTTCATGTGCGGGATGATGATAAGGAATACGACAGGGATTATGCAGAGATGGATGCCATGATGCACAAAGCCATCACCATCATTCAGTTCAAGGTGGAAGGGCAGCTGATCAAGAAGCATCCGGAGTGGAATATGAAGGAACGTCTGCTGCTGGACAAGATTGATTATAAGCAGGGAACCATCAAACTGGGCGGCAAAGAATATCCGTTGAATGACACCTATTTTCCGACCATTGATCCAAAGGATCCATATAAACTGACTCATGAAGAGGAAGACGTAGTGGAACGACTGAAAAACAGCTTTCTCGGCAGTGAGCGTCTGCAGCGTCATATCCGTTTCCTGTATACAAAAGGAAGCCTCTATAAAGTATATAATGGAAACCTGCTGTATCATGGATGCGTGCCGTTGAATGAGGATGGCAGTTTTATGAAAGTCAGGATTTTTGACAAAACTTACAGTGGAAAGGCGTTGTACGATATTCTGGAGCATTATGCCAGAAAAGGATATTATTCCATTGATCCGCAGGAGAAGCAACGAGGTGAGGATATCCTGTGGTTTATCTGGAAAAACAAACATTCACCGGTGTTTGGAAAAGAACGTATGGCGACGTTTGAGCGTTACTTTATTGATGCCACGGAAACGCACGAAGAGCCAAAAAATGCTTACTACCGTCTCTTTGAGAAGGAAGAGATTGTAGATAAGATTCTGAAGGAATTCGGACTTCCGGTGCAGGGGGCACATATCATTAACGGTCATATTCCGGTCATTGTGAAAAAAGGTGAATCACCGGTAAAATGCGGCGGCAAGCTGTTGGTCATTGACGGTGGATTTTCCAAGGCATATCAGCCGAAGACCGGCATCGCCGGCTACACGCTGATCTACAACTCCTACGGTCTGGTATTGGCAGCACATGAGCCATTTACTTCTATGGAAGATACGGTGCTGAATGAGACCTGCATCCATTCCCATATCGTCATGGAACAGAATGTGGTGAAACGGAAAACCGTAAACGATACCGATACCGGAAAGGTATTGCGGGAGAATATTGCGGAACTGGAAGAACTGCTGCAGGCGTATCGAAGTGGTATGCTGGTGGAGAAGTTCTGAAAAACAGAATAATGAGATTCGAAAGAGGAATCAGCTGATTTTATATTTATTTTAGAATTGCTGCTTCCTCTTTTTGTTGACAATAATGATTAACAGTGTTAATATTTAGCGACAGTTAATTGTTAACACTGTTAAATATTGGGACGAGAAAAGCGTTCTCACTGAAGAGCATATGGAATGATAAGAGCAGTGGGGTGTTTTGGAGCATAAGGAAAGGAGGACTATCCGGGAGTTATGGAAAATGCAAAGGATAAGAAAGAGGAACAGACAAAGAATGCGGATACTTCTGCAGCGCGTGAGATGGGATGCAGCTGTGCCGGATATATGGAACGGATAAAGGCCATAGACTCGATGGAAGATATGGAGCAGAACGTGTGGGAGGCACTGCATATGTTCCGAAAACTGAATATCGGAAGTATTCTTCCACACCTGAACAAAGGCGAGTTTGTATTGATGAACGGCATTTACCATGTGCAGAAGAAAATCAGTTCCGAGCATGGTGTAAAGATGTCTGATCTGGCGGAATATACGCATGCGCTGCCTCCGGCAGTGTCACGCAGTATCAAAGCATTGGAAGAAAAAGGATATGTCAGACGTTTTGTGGATCAGAAAGACCGAAGAAATACACTGGTGGAGATTACAAAATCCGGGCAGGAGGTTCTGGATGAATCCAATGAGATTACGAATGAATTTATCCGCCGGGTATTTGAAAAAACGGATAAAGAAGAAATGGCGCGGCTGGTGAGTTATATTCACCAGCAATATGATCTGGCCAAAGAAGAACTGGAAAAAATCCGGCAGAGCCAGAAGAAAGCAGCTGATAAGCATACCGGTGCAAATCATAGTGCGAATGTCCGCTTTACAGACAGCTGAATTTGGAAACGCTTAGCGTAGTAGTAGTAGTAAACAGAAAGGAAATCACGGAAATGAAGAAGATTTTTAAGAACATGATTCCGTACTGGAAGACGATTCTTGTGATCGTGGCAGTGCTTGTGCTCCAGGCATACTGTGATCTGGCATTGCCGACTTATACTGCAGATATCATCGATGTGGGAATTCAGAACAAGGGTATCGAGTACAGTCTTCCAGAGGAGATAACAGCGGAGGAATATGAAGATGCACAGCTTTTTATGACAAAAGAAGAAAAAACGCTGTGGGCATCCAGCTATGAAGCGACACAGCATGAGACATATGAGCGTTCAGTGACAGACAAAGAGACGCTGGGTGAGCTGGATTCCGAATTTGCCATACCGCTGATCCTGAATTATCAGATGTCCCGGATGGAAGAAGCACAGTTCAAAAAACTGCTTGCAGAGCAGACCGGCGGGGACGTATCGGTATATGAACAGATGAGTCTGGAGCAGATTGGCCAGATGATGGGAACAGAGTTGAAAGTATCAGAAAAAGAAGTGGAACAGGAGGATGGAAGTACACAGACGGTAACCTGTGTGGATATCCGTCCGATGTTTGAAGCAATGATCAAGAGCGGGCAGATGGATGAGGATGCAGTGCTTTCCATGCGGGATTCCACGCAGAAAATGGTGGATGCCATGGGAGATTCCATGATCACGGCCAGCAAAGCAGCCTATGCGGCATCCTGCGATGAAGCAGCCGGTCTGAACCTGGCACAGATCCAGACATCCTATCTGTGGAAAAAAGGATTGCAGATGGCTGGTCTGGCTGCAATTATGATGGCCTGCGCTATTTTTGTATCCTATCTGGCATCCAAAGTGGGAGCCGGTGTGGGACGTTCTCTGCGCGGTCGCCTGTATGAGAAAGTCATGCATTTTTCCAATGCGGAGATGGAGCATTTCTCCACAGCATCTCTGATCACTCGAAGTACCAATGATGTACAGCAGATCCAGATGGTGACAGCAATCTTTCTGCGGATGCTTGCCTACGCACCGATCCTTGGTATCGGCGGTATCATCAAAGTAATACAGACAAGATCCGGCATGGGCTGGCTGATCGTAGCGGCGGTCATCGTGATCTTTGCATTTGTCATGATACTGATGAGTGTGGCACTGCCGAAGTTCAGGCAAATGCAGGAAAAAGTGGATGGTGTCAATCTGGTTTCCAGAGAGATTCTTACCGGTCTTCCGGTTATCCGTGCATTCCGTCGTGAGGATAAAGAGGAAGAACGGTTTGACGGTGTGAACCGGGAACTGACAAAGACCATGCTTTTCACAAACCGTGTCATGACGCTGATGATGCCCGGCATGATGCTGATCATGTATGCCCTGACCGTAGCCATTGTCTGGGTGGCAGCTAAAAAAATAGATCTTGGAGTGATGCAGGTTGGTTCCATGACTGCATTTATCACGTATGCGATGCTGATCGTTATGGCATTCCTGATGCTGACAATGATGTCTGTTATGCTTCCGCGTGCCGGTGTGGCAGCAGACCGTATTGATGAAGTATTGCATACAGATTTTACAATCCGGGAAGCAACAGAACCGAAACATATCGAAACATCAGAGGGTGTGTTGAAATTTGACCATGTGGATTTCACATATCCGGGCAGCAGGGAGCCGGCGATTCACGACATTGACTTCACTGCTTATCCGGGGCAGACTACGGCGATCATCGGAAGTACCGGTTGTGGAAAATCTACGATCGTGAATCTGATTCCGCGTCTGTATGATGTGACGAAGGGAAGCATAACACTGGACGGTATTGATATCCGGGAACTTTCTATGAAAGACCTGCGTCAGCAGATTGGATTTGTACCGCAAAAAGGTGTGTTGTTTTCCGGAACGATTGCGTCCAACCTGCGTTTTGGAAACGCCGAAGCAACGGATGCCCAGGTAGTTCAGGCAGCACAGATTGCCCAGGCGGAAGAATTTATCGAAGAAAAACCGGAGAAATATGAATCTCCGATCTCTCAGGGCGGAACGAACGTGTCCGGAGGACAGAAGCAGCGTCTTGCCATTGCCCGTGCCATCGCAAAACATCCGAGAATCTTTGTGTTTGATGACAGCTTTTCCGCACTGGATTTGAAGACAGATGCAAAACTGAGGAAAGCACTCTCAGATACCGTTCAGGAAAGCACGGTGATCATCGTGGCACAGCGTATCAGTACAATTTTGCATGCAGATCAGATCCTTGTGCTGGATGAAGGGGAGATTGTTGGAAAAGGAACCCATGAGGAATTGATGAAACACTGTACGGTATATCAGGAGATTGCAAAATCTCAGATGTCCGCAAAAGAACTTGGCCTGACAGACGGAGAGGAGGGTGAGTACCATGAGTAATGAAAGAAATATACATTCTGCTTCCCGACCGAGACGCGGAATGAGACCGGGCAGAGGGATGGTCCCGGGTGAAAAGGCAAAAGATCTGAAAGGTGCCCTTGGAAAAATTCTCCGCTATATGGGAAAATATAAGATTGCCGTTGTGTTTGTCATGATCATCGCGGCATGTTCCACAGTATTCAGTGTGCTTGGTCCGAAGGTACTTGGTAAGGCGACGACAGGCCTGGCAGAAGGTCTGATGGCAAAAGTAGCCGGAACCGGCGGCATTGATTTTTCCTATATAGGAAAAGTGCTGCTGTTTGTACTTGGTTTATATCTGGTCAGCTCTGTCCTGAGTTTTATGCAGGGATGGATCATGACCGGTATCACACAGAAAATCTGTTACCGAATGCGAAAAGAAATTACAGAAAAAATAAACCGCATGCCGATGAAATATTTTGAGAGCCGTACTTACGGTGAAGTGTTATCCAGAATTACGAATGATGTGGATACGCTGGGGATGGGGTTAAACCAGAGTGTGACCCAGATCATTACATCTACGGCCACCATCATCGGTGTGCTGGTGATGATGCTCAGTATTTCTCCGCTGATGACACTGATCGCGCTGGTGGTACTGCCGGTTTCGGGGTTGTGTGTTTCTCTGGTGGTGAAAAAATCCCAGAAACATTTCATTACACAGCAGGAGTACCTGGGACATATCAATGGACAGGTAGAAGAAAGCTATGGTGGTCATCTGGTCATCAAAGCTTACAACAAAGAAGATGAAATGATTGCCCGGTTTAACCGGACAAATGATGTATTATATACTTCTGCATGGAAATCCCAGTTCCTTTCCGGAATCATGATGCCGATCATGCAGTTTGTCGGAAATCTGGGGTATGCGGCAGTGGCACTCAGTGGTGGTATGCTGGCCATTCGAGGCGTGATCACCATCGGTGATATCCAGGCATTTATCCAGTATGTGAAGAGTTTTACGCAGCCGATCCAGCAGATCGCACAGGTAACAAATCAGGTGCAGTCTATGGCAGCGGCAGCAGAGCGTGTGTTTGAATTCCTGGAGGAAGAGGAAGAAGATCAGGTAGTGGAGCATCCGGCAGATGTGACAAAAGTGATTGGAAATGTAGCGTTTGATCATGTAAGTTTTGGTTATAATCCGAACCAGCTCATTGTGCATGATTTCAGTGCACAGGTGGCTGCCGGACAGAAGATTGCCATTGTTGGTCCGACGGGAGCCGGCAAGACTACCATGGTGAAACTGCTGATGCGTTTCTATGATGTCAACAGCGGATCTATCCGTATTGACGGACACGATATCCGGGAGTTCAATCGCCGGGAGCTGAGAGATGCGTTTGGAATGGTATTGCAGGATACATGGCTTTTTAAAGGAAGTATCATGGAAAATATCCGTTATGGACGTTTGGATGCTACGGATGAAGAAGTTGTAGCAGCCGCAAAAGCAGCTCATGCGGATCATTTTATCCGGACACTGCCTGGTGGCTATGAGATGGAACTGAATGAAGATGCCAGCAATATTTCACAGGGACAAAAGCAGTTGTTAACAATTGCAAGAGCAATTCTGGCAGATAACCGCATTCTGATTCTGGATGAGGCGACTTCTTCTGTGGATACCAGAACGGAAGAACTGATCCAGAGTGCCATGGATAACCTGATGAAAGGACGGACCAGTTTCGTGATCGCGCACCGCCTGTCCACGATCAAAAATGCGGATATTATTCTCGTTATGAAAGATGGAGATATCATCGAGCAGGGATCCCATGAGGAACTGCTGGAACAGGGTGGTTTTTATGCGGATCTGTATAACAGCCAGTTCGCAAACGGCGAGGAATAAGACCTTTCCGGTCTTAGCATGGCAAATCAAAAAGAACCCCTGTCAGGAGACAGGGGTCCTTTTTGTTGAGAAGAGAGAAAGGGGTAAATGTAAATCACAGGCCCATTTTCAGGTAGGCATCACGGGTGGCGGCGGGTACCATGCGGCCACCGGTGGCCCAGGCGATGTGGG
>OIYW01002165.1_pt1 | contig 10658 bp, 9 predicted proteins | sample 1588351 | NCBI WGS metagenome assembly OIYW01 (sample SAMN03283268) | human gut metagenome | biome: human-associated habitat; material: feces | host: Homo sapiens | place: USA | collected 2013 | reverse complement strand
AGAAATATTGATCTACCGATATATCAAACATTGTCACCATCTGATAAAAGGTGTTGAGGCTGGGGTGCTGGCCGTCATTCTCGTTATACATGATGGTGCGCGGAGCCCGGTCAACAATATAGGCCAGTTGCTCCTGTGTCATTCCAGCGGCCTCCCGCGCCCGCTTGATGGCGAGCCCTATATCGTGAAAATCAAATCGTCGTTCATCTCTCTTAATTTTCATAACATCACCTAATGTAATTTTACATTTCAGGTGTTACTATTTGAACGATTATATATTTCATACTACTGACTATTTATTTTCATCACTTGGCATTGATGCTAATGTCAGTAGGAGTTACAATGTGAATTATGATTTTGAGAAAAAGCAAAAATTTACCCGCACATTCCGAGATGCTTATCCGTTAAACATTATGAAGGGAGGTTTTGGGATGCATGGACATTGAAGAACAATACGATAAGATATACCGCTATTGCTATTTCAAAATATTCGATAAACAGTTGGCACAAGATATTACACAAGAAACCTTTCTTCGGTTTTACAAGCAGGAACTTAATCTTGATGATGGCAAACACTTAGCTTATCTATATACGATTGCAAGAAATCTATGCATTGATGAATTTCGGAAGAAAACTGTTGACAGTTTAGAAAATTTTGAAGAAGAGGCCATTTATGATCCATGTGAGGAATGGATAGACAATCTGACTTTGCGATCCATTATCGGAAAATTGCCAAAGGAAGATCAGGAACTCATTTTTTTACGCTATGTAAATGAAATGCCAATCACGTCCATTTGTTCTATCATGGGTATTTCACGATTTGCTATTTATCGCAAACTATCGAAATCTTTGAAATGGCTAAAAAACGAACTGAGAAAGGAGGGTTTTAGCAGATGAATAGACAGTTAAAACGAAGTATTCAAAAGGCATTTGAAGCTCCAAAACCAAATGAACAGAAAAAAGCTGATTTTCTGAAAAACTTGCCTCAACCCCCAATTAGTATGTGGCAATTTATATTGACACAGGCAACATATCTTAGAAAAATAACTTGGATTTTTTCTGCCCTACTTTTACTTCCTGCGGTAATAGGTGCTTTCCATATCGGCCATGAAACCCTGTGGATTACATCTGCTATTGTTCCTTTTCTTGGCCTGCTGGCTGTTGCCGAGAATAACCGTTCCATCACTTACGGTATGAGCGAATTTGAATTATCCACACGTTTTTCTTTGAAAAGCGTTGTGCTTGCAAGAATGAGCATTTTAGGGGTACTCGATTTTACTATTCTTGCTTGTCTTGTGCCCTTGTGCTGGATCAGCAATACGCTTTCCATCATACAAACCGGGATATATATTGTTGTGCCGTATTTGCTAACTGTAAATGTAAGTCTGTGGGTAACCCGCCATGTCCATAGTCGGGACAACATTTATGGCTGTATGAGTGTCGCGGTGTTAGTGAGCGGGATAGATTTAGGGCTTCATTATATGGTAAGCGCTGTATACTCCCTTTCCTATTTCGGATGGTGGCTTGCCATTGCTTTTTTCTTGATTGTGATAATGGCCCACGAAATATACTACACAATAAAACAAATGGAGGAATATTCATGGAATTGGCTATCGACAGATTAACAAAGCAATATCAAAACAAAATTGCTGTGGATCGTATCAGTCTACGGTTGAATACTGGAATTTATGGTTTATTGGGTGCGAATGGTGCAGGAAAAACAACTCTTATGAGAATGATCTGCGGTATTTTGAAACCCACAAGTGGTACGATTACATTTGATGGCATTGATGTAAGCGAAGAAAGCTATCGTGCTATCCTCGGTTATCTGCCCCAAGATTTTGGATATTATCCAGAGTTCACAGGCGAGGATTTTCTTTTATATATGGCTGCACTGAAAGGGGTGAGAAAACCGCAAGCCAAACGAAAGGCAGTTGAACTTTTGGAACTTGTTTCTTTGTGCGATGTTGCAAAGAAAAAAATCAAAACCTATTCTGGAGGCATGAAACAAAGACTTGGAATTGCTCAGGCACTTCTCAACCAACCCAAGGTACTTGTTTTAGATGAACCGACAGCAGGTCTTGATCCGAAAGAAAGAGTTCGCTTTCGTGATTTGATTAAAGGTTTAGGTAAAGATAGCATTGTATTGTTGTCCACGCATATCGTATCTGATATTGAGCATATTGCGGATGACATTCTGATGATGAAATCAGGGCAGCTTATTTATCAGGGAAAATGGACAGATAAATCAGGAGATTTGGAAGAATTTTATCTGAAACAATTTGAGGAGACAGAATAATGAATACTATTGGTACATTATATGTTTACGAACTAAAGAAGATTGGAAATAGGAAAGTTGTTTGGATCGTGGGTCTGATTATGCTTGCCTTGTCCATATTTCTAAGTGTGGGCGATTTGGTGACATCATCATATTACGGTGAAACATCCGTCAGTGCTTATCAAGCCATGAAGATCAACAGAGAAAATGCAGAAAAACTTTCTGGCAGAACTATCGACGATACGTTGCTTCGGGAGATGCAGGAAGATTGTACAGATGAAAACAAAGACCAAACAGAAAATCAGGTAGTTACTTCTGATAATCAAGTTGCGATTGAAGTTGGAGGCAGCTCTGAAGATGATGAAAGCGGCGTTCTGAAAAAGTATTTTCCTGTTTATTCGTATGTACAAAAAATAACAGACGATAATAATTTGTCGTTAAGCATAAATTCAGAAGAATTGTATGCCATGCGAAAGAAACAAATATCAGATAATCGTGCCGATCAAATGCTAAATGAAGATGAATATAATTATTGGGAAAACAAGGAGTCCCAAATTAGTGAGCCATTCACTTATGAATATGCAGATGGTTGGAGCAACTTATGGGAATATGCCTATACAATCAACTATATGCTATTTTTGTTGCTCGCAATCAGTCTTGCCAATGTGTTTTCTGTTGAATATTATCGCAAGACAGATGCAATTATTTTGTGCAGTAAATACGGGAAAAAGCAATTATACTTTTCAAAGATTTTAGCTGGAATAACATTCAGCGTAGTTTCCGCAGTTTTGCTATTTATAGCCACACTTCTTTCCAGCGTTTTCGTGTATGGGACGAATGGATTTCATGCGGCCTTACAACTTATTTTTCCATTTTCATCTTGGAACATAAGCGTTGGAGGATCTATTTTGATCTTATTCTTTAGCCTAATTGCAATATCAGTATTATACGGCTGTGTAATCATGCTCTTGTCTGCAATATTGAAAAGTAATGTTGCTGTTATGGCAGTTCCCGTTGGAATTATGATTTTGACCATGATGGTTGATGTACCTTATCAGTTCAGACTTGCTTCACAAGTATATGATTTGTTGCCGACAAATCTGCTGAACACAACAGAATTGTGGGATGATAGGCTGATTTGTATTTTGGGAAGATATTTTACAAATTTTCAAATTGCGCCATTCCTATATTTGGTGTTTGCGGTTCTGCTGATCCTTGTCGGAATGGTTATTTATCAAAGGCATCAAGTACAGGCAAGATAAACTTGCTCTACAATACATGTACTTTTACATGACAGTTCTACTGCAGAAATCGTGTAAAATAAGGAGATAAAGATTTGTCCAACACCGAGTGGCTTCTATGCCCTATCTGTAAAAACAAAACACGAATAAAATTGCGATATGATACAGTACTTGAAAACTTCCCCTTGTACTGTCCAAAATGCAAAATAGAAACCTTAATTTGTGTAAAACAATTCAAAGCTTTAGTTATCACAGAGCCAGACGCTTTAGACGCAGAGCCGATAACCCGTTAGCCGTTAGGTGCGGATTATCGGCTTTTTTCTTCAGTTAATATTTGCATTAACGCTTATCTGTTCAACACTACAAGACCGTTGTATTCGGCCTTGCGGCGCAAAACGGCGGTTTTGAAATAACAAATTTCAAACCGCCGTTTTCTTTTTGAAAATCAGAATACGGGGGATGTATTAAAGTCGCCCTTTTTAAGGATACGGCGGTATCCAGGAGGTATCGCCATGTTCTTTTTTTGTCTTCCACCCCCTAACTCGCTAAAAAAAGCATAGCCTCGCCTCCGGGTCATTCCGGCTTTGCGTGCGAAATTTGTTGGGACCTTAACTCTTATGTCATTTCATGCGTCCGAGTGGACTTGTGCCACTCGGGCGTTTTTGCGTTCTCTTGGTATAACTTCGGGACACATTGGCCCGAGGTCATGCCCCGGTGTCGTTCTCCACCACCTTCGTTTCGGCTACCCGTCAACCCGAACACCCGAAACGGAGGTATTTATGAAAGTTATCAATCTGCGGGATATTTACCCTCATTATACACAGGATTATGATGAAAGAGTACCATATAGAATGTCAAAACGCAAGAGCAGGAAGTCGAAACGGACAGAGCTTGGCAACAACTTTGTTTTACCTGTCTACAAGAACCCTTCTGATATTTCTCCCACAAAGAGTATAGGCAACATGCCACCTCTTGGATAGCCGTATTAGATAGGTCGTTAAGGTTTTGATAATTGTTTTAATTCCAATGGAAAAGTTCATATTCCTGTGATATACTCATATCAGTTTCAAAATCAAATCACGACATAAGGGAGCGAAACTCTTGGATAATAACAGCAACAAAGAGCGGGAAAAAATAATCACATTCATTTTGGGGGCGCTTCTAATCATCGTCGTCCTGGCCATAATCGCCATATTCAGCGGTGCAATTATGCGTCTGCTCGGCTTTGAATATGAGAGCGTCGGCGGCTTTATCCTCTATTTTATAATCGCATCAGTTGTTTCGTATCCCATAAATTTAATAGCGGGTGCACTACCAAAAGCTTTGCTTAATCTCGACAGAATAACAAGGGAAATCGCTGTCTGTATGTATGTGTTGTTAGATACTATCGCTACATTTTATGGCTTCTATATCGTCGATTATTTCATGCCCTCTGTATCTGCAAATACGATTTCGCTGATTGTTTTGGCTCTGGTGTTTGCACTCTTTGGAATTAGCGATATCAAGAAAAAAGAGTGATAAGTTCACTTTTTTCACATTTTCCATTATGATACTTTATATTTCCGCCAAATAGCAATGCCAGCCATATCGCTTAAATGCTGTTTCTTGTCATCATTGGCAGTCCTGCCTGCTTTTGCTTGCAGACAATCAAGAGGTAACAGCAAGGAGTGCTGCCACTCCGTACTATTGTTTGAGAAACAAAAAAATACCGCCGGGCAGAAGGAAAATCCCTCTGTCCGGCGGCGCTGCGTTTGTTACACGAAATCAGCGTACTGTTTAGGTATGTACGCTGTACTGGGCCTTTGCCAAGTCCTCGGCGCTATTCAGGATGATGCCGCCGCAAATTCCTCTGCCATAAGGCGTGTATTCTTCAAAAAAGAAGCTGTAAGGCTGGCCGTCATCATAAATGACGATCTTTTCTGTTCCACGCCACTGGAAATGCCGCCCCAGGACTCGTCCCAGCTTGCGCCGCAGAACAGGCCGCCGGGCAACCTCATGGAGATTTTTCCGGCTGTGGAACTCATAACGAGGCATGAGCATTTCCGGGACGGAAAGGTGGTGCCACTCTGCGCCATCCATATCCTCTCCATTTTCCACAAAGACATGGAACGGCTCATAGGGCAGCCGAATATTCTCCTGCCAGCCGTGTACTTTACCGGCGCCGATCTCCTGAAGCCAGGTGAACCGGATCTCCAGCATCTTCATGTCACCTGGCCTCTGCGTCAGCCGCAGGACGGCAAAGGAACCGCAGTCACCGGAAATCAGCCGGTTTTGTGGCCGTTGCTCCAGTTGCTGGAGTTCGCTTCTCAAAATGGAAAAACTGTAGGGGGATTTTCGGGTCCAGGATACAGTCCGAATATCCAACATTTCCTTATTGCATCGTAATTTTACCAGAGTACGGTCATTCATAAAATTCATCCTCCTTCTGCGGCGCTGCCGTGCGCATCGCCGCCTGTTCTACGAGGAAAACAGCCCCCGTATATTGCTCTTTATGGGAAGTCACCGCGGCGCCTCCCATAGAATCCAGATACTGCTGTCCATTCTTGGACTTGGAGATATACACATAGAATTGGCTGCCGACATACTGATCGCGGTCATAGCAGCCCAGATAGCGCCGCGCCAGCACAGCGACGGCGCCGATGGCCGCCGCTTTCTGCGTCACCAGGGAAACGGCCAGCTTCATTGCGGTTTTCACTTCTTCATCGTTCAATCTGGAAGTATAGATGCGCTCCAAAAACAGAACCAGCATTTCGTCAGCAGCGCGCTTTTTATCCGCCGATTGCACTTGAGCCAGATCAGCAAAAGAAAAATTAAAGTCCGCAGGTCGTTGAAACGCCCCTTTTGTCAGCCGGATGCAGGCGCGTGCTACAATGTCTTCGCCTTTCCGGATCAAAATCATCTTCTTGTTGGAGTCGAAGGCCGCCAGCAGGCAGTCCCTCTGGCTCCCAGTCCAGCAGGAAAGGCAGGTGCTGTGGGGCAGTTCGCCCAGCCGCATCGTAAAGTAGAAATCATCCGCTTCTTCCGCAGAGAACGGCCCCCGCTCCAGCGTGAGATTGCGTTTCCATGCTGCCTCCTGCACCTCGCTGATGGGATAGCGAATCTCCCTCTGCAGGTCATCGGCAAAATATTTCAACGCATAGAATTGGCCCATCAGTTCGGCCTGTACGATCCTTCTCAGGGCCTCGATAGCCTTATCGTCACCCTGAAGGTAGCCGTACAGAGCACGCACCATCGCACTGCCGCCGCGCAGCAGGAAATTGGTGACCGGCTCCCTGTGCTGTTCCACAAATTCATCGGTAAAGGAAAATCTCTGTTTCAGGTCGAGCCAGTCCTGGTCCATCGTCAAAACGGCGGCGCGAACCTGCGTCCAGTTCTTCTGTCCGGCAATCACCGCCCCGTTGTTGAGCGCAAAGATCGCGTCCGCCTCGGACTGCATCTCCGGGATAAATACCTGCAGCTGCTCATATTTCCGCAGCAGCCACATGGCAGTCCTCCGGGTCAGGCCGCGGATGTGTCCAAAAGCGCCTCGATACCACTCACTGAACGGCTTTTCCAGCAGACACCGGGCAAGCTGTTCCAGTTCCTGGTCTTCCATGTGGTGGCTGACCAGCCCATGCTTCAATAGCTGGCGCAAAGTGAGCAGCCGTCTGTCCACGGAAAGGGGCGTCAGCATGGCGTAGAGCCGGACATAGATTTCATCCTGCTGCCACAGCAGCCACATCTCTTCAAAGGTGTACTGCCTGCCGTCTTCCAGCAGGTCAAAATGGCTGCTGCCGCGTTCTACTGTATCGCACGCCTGCAGGTTCCTGGCTGTGAGGCTGTTGAGGTTGCAGTGTTCACAGAACTTATCCTCAAACAGCAGCGCATACCGTCCCAGCGAAAGGAACAGTTCGCTGTGCTCGCTCACCAGATCCAGAAAATGCTTCTTCCCATGCCGCACTGCATAAGTGAGGATGGGGAATTGATGGCGCCGGATAGAGCTGAAATCCAGATGGAGCCTCCCGGAGTACAGGGCATTGAGATAGCTCAGGTCATTTCGCAGGATCTCCTGCCGCTGTCCTTTGTCCAGCGGTGCTGTGTGCGAGATAAACCAGTTAAGGTCATACTGCCCCGCGTGATTTTCCAGCCACCGCTCAAAAAAGGCATTGAGGTCTTCGGTATCATATTCAAAGGCGGCCAGCAGGCGGCGGAATTTCATCACATCGGCCGTCTCTACCCAGCAAAGGTCTTTGAGCCGTGCCGCGTTCAGATCAAGCGCCACCCCCTGCCGGTAGAGCAGTGTCAGGACCCGCTGAAGGGGCTGGTTCTGTTCCAGCAGCTCCAGCTCCTCGCGCGCATTGTTGTTCCAGTTGAACAGGTACGGGCCGAGAAACGGCTGCCGCATCATGTTCTTCTGTGCGTCCGTCAATGCGGATAATTCCTCCCGTTCTGTGGCCGGGAAGGCATTGATGTTGTCAATGATGGCCTCTCCTTCTTCCTCATACTTGATAAACGGCAGGTAGAATTTCATGTAATAAAATCGTAGGGACAAAGGGATATCCGTTCCCGCTGCCGCCAGCACCTGTTCTTTGGGATACTGCGTCAACTGCTCATCGCAGGCTATAGCCGACTGGAGCATACTTGTGATCGACCGGTCATCCACCCCATCATTGCACAGCGCATGGTAGAGCGCCGCAAATTCCGGCGTCCGTACAAGTTCCTTTTGAATTTGCGTATTGTCATTTCCGGTGCGGAGCCTGTTCTGTAATTGAAAAGTTTCCACCCGCTCGCAGGTCTGGTCCAGGGCATCCTCCGGGAATTTTCCCGTCAATCCCAGTTTCAGGCCGCTGCTCTCCATGCGGGCGAGCAGGGCTAAATGCTTCAATGTGTTTGTCATGCTGCTTCACCTCCTACGATGGTTTGCACCATTGTCAATATCTCTCTGCGCGGCCGAGGCTCATACATCACAAGACTCCCGCACAGCTCAAAAAATTTCCACATTTCCGCCGCCTCAAGGGTCTGAGCGCAGCCTGCCGGCCATTCCAGCAATTTTTCATAGACCATACCCAGCGCAGCTTTCCTGATCTCACCAAAATGATATCCGTGCATGAACTGGATCAGGGATTCCGCGCTGCCATTATAGCAACTTGCCAGTTTCTCCTGACACTTCATGACCTGCTGCTGCCACTGGCGTTCCTTTTCCTGTTCTTCCTGTTCGGCGGTGGCTTTTCGGTCGGCCTCCATTTCTTCCTTGGAATAGAACCGCTCCTTTAACTGATTTACTTCGTAGCCATTGCAGGCATCGTGTGTCAGAAGCTGCCGCAGCACAGACGCCAGCAGCGGTTTGTCATAGATGCGCTGGATCACCGGGGCCTTCAGGGCACAGAGGACAAACGAATCATAGTATTCCGGCTCTGTCTGAAAGAGCGAGGCATCGATCCAGTCATAAAGCTGGCGGTGCTGCTCCGCTGTCAGGAACGGCCGGACCATAGAGAACGATTGGACTTTTTTGTTATAATAGCTTTCCTTCTTGACAAACTTCTGGTGGAAATAAAAGTCCTTTCCGAAAATTTCCTGTAGCTGGGAGAAGGTGTACTGGCTGAACAGCTTTTGCGCGAACCGAAAGCACCGCCAGCTGGAGATTTTCAGCGCATATTCCTCTAAAAGCTCCAGAGGATGGGCACGAGCCCCGTCCCCCTTGTGCTGCTCAAAAAACTGCCACAAATTGATCTCCTTTCGCTCCACCAGCAAAACAAAGCTGCGAAGCGTAAGCCAATGGCGCTTGTTAAAATACTCAATATACTCCACACCAGTCAGGGCCTGATACCGCGTAAGCCAGCGCCGCAGCGGGATCGCCGCACGGGAACGGAGCATCTGCACGGTAAACAGTTCCGCATATTCCTCATTACTCAGCTCGTTTGCCAGAATGTCGTATCGCGGGTCGAAGACATCGAAGCGATAAGGGAACTGTCTTTTAATTGTTTGATTCATCCAGAGGATAGTCTGGGGTGCTGTGGGTGCAAGCCCCGTCTGGATGGCTGCCCAGAGATCCTGATATCCCTCGTACCTGACCTCAAATTTCTTGTAAACCTGGAACAGCCAGCTGATGTACGCATAGATCTCTTCCGGCTGTCCATCCGGGCCGTTCAGCAGCATTCGGACGCAGGCCACCGCGATCTTTTCCGCCACAATGCCTTTGGATGAGAGCCGGTCCGGTATCCGGTCGGCCCACACCGCCAGGGAATTTGCCATCGTGATTTCTTCCATGCTGTACCCGGCAGTATGCAAAACCGAAAATTCCCGGCTGTCCGGCTTCATGTTCATGTAGGGCAGCTTCATCAGCGTCCGCAATACCAGATCGTTTTTTCCCCGATAGCGTTTTGCCTCTTCAGCGTAGAAACGGATGAACCATTCCAGCACGCCAAAATCCCGTGCCATAGAAATCGTCCTTTCTGGTCCAAACAGCCGCGTCAGCTGCGGCCGCATGGCCTGATAGCCGGTCTCCGGATCATCAAACAGGGAGAGCACAAACAGAGCCTCCTCCGTCCTGGCGTATTCCCTGGCGGCCAGTTCATCCAGCCGCGTGCGGCACCGGAGAGCGTCGGTTTCCAGCAGATAGAGCGCGCCTTGCAGGTAAACATCCGTCCCGGCGGTCCTGCGAAGTTTTTGAATAAAATCGTTCCGCTGATTGCCCACAAACATTGTGTCGGCCTGGCATCGGCGGGTGTAGCCCAGGGCCAGCGCCAGCGCGCGCAGGATGCGTATGTCTGTCCCCAGTTTTTCCTCGAAGCGTTCCAGCACTTCACCGGGATAGCGCAGGCTGTAAGCTTCAAAATAGCTGGAAACATTCTGATCTTCCTGCCAGATTTGTCTCGCTTCCAGCTGACGGTAAAGGATTCTCGCCTCACCGTCCTGGGCTGTCTGTACGACCAATTCAGCAAAGGCGTGATACAGCGTAAGATCTATGTCCTTCTGGAAGGTGCTGTATGCAGGTATAATTTCTTGGGTCACAATATTTCCCTCCTTTTCACTGCGGCCAATGCCCGCCGGTAGAATAGTTCCATTCAATCGTCCCATCTTCGTAGATTTGCGGTCCATGCGCAGTCAGGCTCCAGCCGTCGGACAGCCTTGTGAAATAGGCTACCGTTTCCCACGGGCAG
>OIYW01002145.1_pt1 | contig 10795 bp, 10 predicted proteins | sample 1588351 | NCBI WGS metagenome assembly OIYW01 (sample SAMN03283268) | human gut metagenome | biome: human-associated habitat; material: feces | host: Homo sapiens | place: USA | collected 2013 | reverse complement strand
GCCATGACCTCCATTGTCAGAGAATGGGGAGAGCGAAAAGGCTCATGCCGCAGGCAGGCCGTGGCTGGTCTGCCGGATAAAACACAAAGACTTTGTTACTTGCGTTTAGTCACCGTCCGAGCGTGAAGCGGCCTTGCAAGCCGTGAGCCGTCGCAGGCCATGAGAACGCCTTGCCATAAGAATGGGGAGAGTTGAAATACTATGGGGTGGACATGCCTACACCCGTCCGGGAATCTGATAAGCAACATCATATCATGGGGAGCCACCCGGCCTTACTGTCTTGTGACAGGCCAAATATTCCGGTGCGGCTCCCCTATTTTTCAAGAAGGAGTTTTTCAATGGGAAGAACATTTGAGGAAATTCAGGCTATGGCGGCAGACCCATGGAGTAATGACGCCTGCCGAGGCTATGTTATCTGGGCTATGGAAAGCTGCGGATTTAAGCCAAAGGAAATAAAGCAGGTTGTGGCCGAGTTGTACACGGTATTTGACTACAAGACCATTGAAGAAGCGGCCAAACATTATTATGAAAGTTCTTTTTAACTTCGGGACAGCTTGACCCGAAGTTTTAATTTTGCCCATTTCAAATTTCATCTATAGGATAAGCCTCAAACCGCATATGATGTAGCAAGCATACATAGAGGTGATTGTTATAAAAAGAGGAAAAGAAATCTGTTACTTACTTCAAAAAGCTGACACTGACAGTAATGAAATTGCTGAAAAAAAAGAACGTCTGATAAAGCAGGGGTATCTTGTTGTCACCATTATCGAGGGTGCGGAACACATGGAGAAAGGTTTGCGGGAGGTTGTGAAGAACCATTTCCACTAATCATTCGCAACATTGTGTTATTCCACCTATATAGTACAATATAGGTATAACGATAAGGAGGACGATATTATGATCTCAAAATTAACAGATACCCCTGAAATTATAGATGGCTATGTTCGGCTTTCCAGAGACGATAATAAGCGGAACTACTCGTCTATTGAAAACCAGAAAAAGATTATCCAACAATATGCAGAAGAAAATAACATGATAATCCGCCACATTTATGAAGATGATGGAATCTCCGGTTGTTACCGGAAATCCAAACAAAGGCAATGCAACGCCGCAAGGTGTCTATACATTGACCTATAAGACAAGAAATGCCACATTACGAGGACCGAAGCAGCCGGACGGAAGTTATGAAAAGATTGACAAAAGAGGAAAACAACTGGTGAATTCTCAGGAATATTTCTGCCAGGAGGCGGACGAGAGGGCCAGAATTCCGAGGCAGGCAGGAGATGAGCGGGTATTTATACCGGCAGAGGCTCCGGAAGAGGAGTAAGAGAAAAGGTATGGGCATGAAAACTTTCTGGAGTTTTTTCATGCCCATACCTTTTGGTGAAAATCAGGAAGAACGTTTTGGTCTTTAAGAACGCAGTTCCTCCAGTACAGAGTAGGGGATTTGCAGATTTCCCTGTCCGCAGCCTAGGTCAATGTGAGGTTTGTTGGCACCGTGAAAATCACTGCCCCCGGAACATTTGAGTCCATAGCGTTTGGCAAGTTTTGTCATACGTATCTGGTCAGCGGGGGTGTAGGTGGAATATACGGTTTCCATGCCGTCCAGTCCTGCTTTTTTCAGTATGTCCAGAAAGCTTTCCAGACGTTCTTTGGAAAGGCGGCACAAAAGCGGATGGGCGAAAATAGCTTTTCCTCCGCCCTGGTGAATCAGTTCAATGGCCTGAGCGGGAGTGACTTTCTCTCTGGGAACGTAGCATCTGGCATGGTCGCCCAGATAACGGTCAAAGGCTTCTTTTATGGAGCCCACATAGTGATGTTCCAGCAGAAATCTGGCAAAATGGGCTCTTGTCCAGACGCTGTCCGGAAAACTTTTTTCCATTTCCTTTCGGGTAATGTCTATGTTTTCTTTTTGCAGAAGGGCCAGGACTTTGTCGTTTCGCAGTTCTCTGGAAGCTTTGAATTCCCGGAGGGTTTTCTGGAACGCCTCCTTGCTCCAGTCAATGTCCAGTCCTACAATGTGTACGTCCCGGTTTTGCCAGGTGGTAGACAGTTCAATGCCCGGCACTACTTCAAGTCCGGTGTTTTGGGCTGCCTTTTGTGCTGCCGAAATACCGTCTGTGGTGTCGTGGTCCGTAAGCGCAAAAGCTGACAGTCCTTTTTGCAGAGCATAAGAAACCAGTTCTTCGGGGGTAAAGGTGCCGTCAGAAATTGTGGAATGTACATGCAAATCAACGAATTTTTCCATAAGAACCTCCTGTGTACCGGGAATATTTTTAATAATAACAAAAATGGGAAATACTCAGCTGAGTATTTCCCAAAAGCAGTTCGTACGGGAATCGAACCCGTGTTTCCGCCGTGAGAGGGCGGCGTCTTAACCGCTTGACCAACGAACCGTACTTGCACATAATACAGGATAATAAGAAGAATGTCAAGGGGTTTTTTGAAAAAAATAGAAAAATGTAAAAATGAGTAAAAAAGCATCTTGACAGACAGAACAAATGTTCGCTATAATGAGAGAACAAAGAAAAAAGATTTGAAAATATGGGTGAAATGAGATATGATACAGAAGTCTTTACAGATATTTACAGATTTCAGGCAGGGGTTCTTTGTCTGAAAATCAAGGAAAGGTGACAACAATATGGAATGGGAGTTTGCGATTCTGGATATGCTGCAAGAGATGCATCATCCGGTACTTACGAAAATTATGGCATTTGTTACCATGCTGGGAGAGGCAGGATGGTTCTGGATATTGCTGGGGGTGATACTGCTGTGCACCAAAAGATTCCGCAAGTGCGGGGTGGCGGTTCTTCTGGCCCTGGTGCTGGATTTTCTTCTGGCAAATGTAATTTTAAAACCACTGGTGGCCCGTCCCCGTCCCTGCTGGATAAATGATACAGTAGAACTTCTGGTGCGGGTTCCGAAGGATTATTCCTTCCCCTCCGGACATACCATGGCTTCTTTTGCGGCGGCAGGGGCTTTGCTTCTCACAGAGAAAAAATTGGGAATTTGTAGTCTGGTACTGGCTTTCCTTATGGGAATTTCCAGATTGTATTTTTACGTACATTTTCCCACAGATGTTTTGGCCGGTATGGTACTTGGCCTGCTCTGCGGATTTGCAGGGGTATTTTTGATGAAAAAGCTGATGAAGAAAGGTTAATGAAAATGGCAAAAAAGAATACTTATGATGCCAGCAGTATTACGGTGCTGGAAGGACTGGAAGCAGTGCGGAAGCGTCCGGGAATGTATATCGGAAGCGTTTCCCGCAAAGGTCTGAATCATTTGATTTATGAAATTGTAGATAATGCAGTGGACGAACACCTGGCAGGTTTTTGTAAGAATATCCGGGTGACTTTGGAGGCAGACGGCTCTGCTACCGTAGAGGATGACGGAAGGGGAATTCCCGTGGGGATGCACGAAAAGGGAATGTCTGCGGAGCGTCTGGTTTTCACTACCCTGCATGCAGGAGGAAAGTTCGATGATTCTGTATACAAGACAAGCGGCGGACTGCATGGTGTGGGTTCGTCTGTTGTCAATGCCCTGTCTGCTTATCTGGATATTAAAATCAGTACAGGAGGGTATGTGCACCACGACCACTATGAGAGAGGTGTGCCTACCATAGAGCTGGAGGACGGGCTGCTTCCTAAGCTGGGGCGGACAAAAGCCACAGGAACTCTGGTGAATTTTCTGCCGGACGCAGAGATTTTTGAGAAAACCAGATTTTCTTCTACGGAAGTGAAAAGCAGGTTACATGAGACCGCATATTTGAATCCGGAGCTGACAATTGTATTTGAGGATAAAAGGGCAGAAAATCCGGAAAGGATTGTGTATCATGAGCCGGACGGCATTGTAGGCTTTATCAAAGATATGAATAAGAAGAGCGAAGTGGTGCACGAACCTGTTTATTTTAAAGGGGAATGTGACGGAATCACCGTGGAAGCGGCTTTTCAGTATGTCAACGAGTTTCGGGAAAATGTCCTGGGATTTTGCAATAATATTTATAACTCAGAGGGCGGCACGCATCTGACCGGATTTAAGACTACGTTTACTTCTGTGATGAACACATATGCCAGAGAACTGGGGATTTTGAAGGAAAAGGATGCCAATTTTACCGGGGCAGATGTGCGAAACGGGATGACAGCTGTGGTTTCTATTAAACATCCGGCGCCTCGTTTTGAAGGACAGACCAAGACAAAGCTGGACAACCAGGATGCATCTAAGGCTGCGGGCAAGGTAACGGGGGAAGAGATTGTCCTGTATTTTGACCGGAATCTGGATGTGCTGAAAAGCGTGCTGGCCTGTGCGGAAAAATCTGCAAAAATCAGAAAAACAGAAGAAAAAGCAAAGACGAATCTTCTGACAAAGCAGAAATATTCCTTTGATTCCAATGGAAAACTGTCTAACTGTGAAAAGAGAGACCCTTCGCTTTGCGAAATCTTTATTGTGGAGGGAGATTCTGCTGGGGGCAGCGCTAAGACGGCAAGAGACAGAAGCTTTCAGGCGATTCTGCCTATCAGGGGAAAGATTTTGAATGTAGAAAAGGCAACTATTGATAAAGTGCTTGCCAACGCGGAAATTAAGACTATGATAAATGCCTTTGGCTGCGGTTTTTCGGAAGGATACGGAAATGATTTCGATATTACGAAGCTGCGTTACAATAAGATTATTATTATGGCCGATGCCGATGTGGACGGAGCCCATATTTCCACCTTGCTGCTTACGCTGTTTTACCGCTTTATGCCGGAACTAATTTACGAGGGACATGTATATATTGCTATGCCGCCTCTGTATAAAGCCATGCCGTCTAAGGGAAAAGAAGAATACCTCTATGACGACAAAGCGCTGGAACATTACAGAAAGAGGCATAAAGGGCCGTTTACTCTCCAGAGATACAAAGGTCTGGGAGAAATGGACGCCCAGCAGCTCTGGGAAACTACGTTAAACCCGGAGACCCGTATGCTGCGTCTGGTGGAAATCGAAGACGCGAGAATGGCCTCTGAGGTGACGGAAGTGCTGATGGGAACCGAAGTGCCTCCCAGAAAGGCGTTTATTTATGAACATGCCCGTGACGCGGAATTAGATATATAGGAGAAGCAGTATGGCTGAAAATCAGGATAATATTATCAGAACCGAGTATTCGGAAATCATGCAGAAGTCGTATATTGACTATGCTATGAGTGTTATCATCGCCCGTGCCCTGCCGGATGTACGGGACGGGTTAAAACCGGTACAGAGAAGGACTCTGTACGATATGTATGAACTGGGAATCCGTTATGACAGGCCTTACCGGAAGTGTGCCCGTATTGTAGGAGACACTATGGGTAAATATCACCCCCATGGGGACAGTTCTATTTATGAAGCCCTGGTGGTTATGGCTCAGGATTTTAAAAAAGGACAGCCTCTGGTGGATGGACATGGAAATTTTGGGTCTATTGAAGGGGATGGTGCGGCGGCCATGCGATATACGGAAGCAAGGCTGCAGAAAATTACCCAGGAAGTCTATCTGGGGGATTTGGATAAAAATGTAGTAGATTTTGTGTCTAACTTTGACGAGACAGAGAAAGAGCCGGAGGTACTTCCGGTGCGTGTGCCAAACCTTCTGGTAAACGGTGCGGACGGCATTGCGGTAGGTATGGCAACCAGTATTCCGCCTCACAATCTGGGAGAGGTACTGGACGGCGTTATTGCCTATATGAAGAACAATGAAATTACGACCCGGGAACTGATGAATTATGTAAAGGGACCGGATTTTCCCACCGGCGGCATTGTGGTCAATAAGGATGAATTGCTTTCTATTTATGAGAGCGGAACCGGAAAGATAAAAGTCAGAGGAAAGGTGGAAATCGAAAAGGGAAAGAATGGGAAAAACCTGTTGGTGATTACGGAAATTCCCTATCCTATGATAGGCGCCAACATTGGTAAATTTTTAAATGATGTGGCAGCGCTCAGTGAGACAAAGAAGACCACGGATATTGCCGATATTTCCAATCAGTCCTCCAAAGAGGGAATCCGTATTGTGCTGGAATTGAAAAAGGGCGCGGATATTGAAAATCTCACCAATATGCTTTATAAAAAGACCAGGCTGGAAGATACCTTTGGGGTAAATATGCTGGCCGTGGCGCAGGGAAGACCGGAAACACTGGGATTAAAGCAGATTATTGAGCATCATGTGGATTTCCAGTTTGAGGTGACGACCAGAAAATATAACAATCTTCTGAAAAAAGAAAGGGAAAACCAGGAGATTCAGGAAGGACTCATACAGGCCTGCGATGTCATTGATTTGATTATTGAAATTTTAAGAGGCAGCAAGAGCAGAGAGCAGGTAAAAAACTGCCTTATCAGCGGCATTACGGAAGGTATTCGCTTTAAGACAAAGACCAGTGAGCGCCAGGCGAAAAAACTGCGCTTTACGGAACGCCAGGCAGGGGCGATTCTGGATATGCGCCTTTATAAACTCATTGGACTGGAAATGGAGACTCTGGTGGCAGAACATGCAGAAACCCTGAAAAAAATTGCCCGGTACGAAGATATTTTAAACCACTATGATTCCATGGCAGAAGTGATTATAAAAGAACTGCAGCAGATAAAAAAGGAATACGGCAGGCCCAGAAGAACATCTGTGGAAAATGCAGCAGAAGCTGTTTATGAAGAGAAGAAAATCGAAGAGATGGAAGTTGTGTTCCTTATGGACCGTTTTGGTTATGTGCGTACTATGGACAAGGGGATTTATGAGCGCAATAAGGAAACAGCAGACAGTGAGCATAAATATGTATTTTCCTGTATGAATACAGACAAGATTTGTCTCTTTACGGACTCCGGGCGTATGCATTTGGTAAAGGTGCTGGATTTGCCCTATGGAAAGCTGCGGGATAAGGGGACTCCGGTAGATAATGTGAGCAATTATGACAGCAGTACGGAGCAGATTGTATTTGTAGGAGCCCAGTCAGCGCTAAAAGAGGCAAAGATTTGTTTTATGACAGCGCAGGGGATGATAAAACTGGTAGACGGAACTGAGTTTGATGTAACCAAGAGAACCATTGCCGCTACGAAGCTGGGGGAAGGGGATAAAGTAATTCTGGTGCAGAATGCCGGACCTATGGAGTATGTGGTACTGCAGACAAAGAATGGATATTTCCTGAAATTTTTAAAAGAGGAAATTCCGGAGAAAAAGAGAAATGCTCTGGGGGTCAGAGCCATCCGTATGGATGAGAAAGATGAAGTGGAACATGCCTATATGCTGGAAAGCAGAACAGACTATGAGGTTGTGTACAAAGAAAAAACCATGGTACTGAACAAATTGAAGCTGGCAAAAAGAGACACAAAGGGAACCAAGGTGCGTGTCTGATTCTGCATCCGGGAAAAGAAGAGGTGCGATTTGAAAAGAAAAGGGAACAGATGGGGAATACTGTTTGCGGCGGTTCTGCTGGCACAAAGCATGGCAGGCTGCAGTGCCGGAGCGTGGAAGGAAGCTTTTTCAAAGGAAAAGGAAACAGAGATTACCATAGGACAGCTTTTGAATGAAGACCTTCCGGAAAAGGAACTGGAGGAGTCCCAGACTGCCTTATACTATGGATATCAGTCGCTGCTGGAGGAAGAGCAGAAGATTTACCGTCAGTTTATCAAAGGGCTGGAGGAATTTCAGGAGGAAATTTCCCTGTCGCCGGTTTCTGAGGAACGGCTGTCTGTGATTGTTAATATGGCGATGATTGACCACCCGGAATATTTCTGGACAGACGGAGCTTTTCAGTACTGGGAAGAAGAATGGAGCGACGGTTCTTCCGCGGGCATGAAAATTGCGCCCACTTATCTGGTAAGTAAAAAAGAAGCCCAGGATTTGAAGCGGCAGATAGAGGAAAAGGCGGAAGAATGGCTGGAAACCATTCCCCGGGAAACAGATACTTACGGGAAAATCAAGGCGGTCTATGAGCTTTTGATTCGAAATGTCAGTTATGATGAAAACAGTCCGGACAATCAGAATATCCGCAGTGTGTTTCTGGGCGGAAAAACAGTCTGTATGGGTTATTCCAAAGCGACGCAGTATCTCCTGAATAAAATGGGCATTTTCTGCACGCTGGTTGTGGGAGAGATAGCCGATGAAGAAAATTCCAGTCATGCATGGAATCTGGTGAAAATAGGAGAAAAGTATTACTATGTGGATACGACCTGGGGAAATCCTAACTATGAGGATGAAAGCCAGGCAGAAGTGGAGATTTATTACAGCTATCTGTGCTGCACAGGGGAATTTCTGGGAGAAACTCATATTCCTAACGATGATATTCCGCTTCCTGTATGCGAGGATGACAGCTATAATTATTACAAAAATGCGGGCTGCTGGTATGACAGCTATGATTACAACCAGATTTATAATGTCCTGTTAAGGGATATGAATGCAGGAGCCCGGAAGACGGAGCTGTATTTCGGCAGTCAGGAAGCCTATGACCAGGCAGCGGAAGCTCTGGTAAATGGAAGTCTGGTTCAGGATGCGGCACAGAATGCCTCTGTACTCCGGCCGGGAGAGGGAATTTCCTGGGACATCTATTCCGGGGGCTCGGACAGGCTGTTGGTACTGGTCTGGAGTATGCCTGCCAAAAAAGAACTTGCAAGTTCCGGTAAATAGTGTTATCCTATTAGAGAACTAGATAATAACGATAGCATAAGAGTGGGCCAAAGGGTCCACTCTTATCATTTGTGCAAAGGATGTAAGTGTGAATGACAAGCCGAAGGAAGGTGAAAACGTGAGTAAGAAAGAAATATATGAACAGAAAGCAGAAGCGCTCATTGAGCCCATTGTGGCTGCTCATGGTTTTGAACTGGTAGACGTGGAATATGTAAAGGAAGGCAGCAGCTTTTATCTGCGGGCATACATTGATAAACCCCAGGGAATTACAGTGGAAGACTGTGAGGTGGTCAGCCGGGCCTTTTCCGAGAAACTGGATGAAGAAGACTTTATTGAGGATACTTATATTATGGAAGTCAGTTCTCCGGGGCTTGGAAGACCTTTGAAAAAAGAGAAGGATTACAAACGAAGCATGGGAAAGGAACTGGAAATCAGAACCTACCGCGCAGTGAACAGGGAAAAGGAATTTTATGGAATCTTGACGGCATATGATGAAAACAGTGTAACCATTGATTGTGAGGGAGAAGAAAAAACCTTCCAGAAATCAGACATTGCACTGATACGTCTTGCTTTTGATTTTTAAAACCATAGAACCATAGAGAGTTTAGGAGGAAATAAAAAAATGAACACAGAGTTATTAGAAGCGCTGAATATTCTGGAAAAAGAAAAATCCATCAGCAAAGACACATTATTGGAGGCGATTGAGCAGTCTTTGCTTCAGGCGTGCAAAAATCATTTTGGAAAGGCAGACAACATCAAGGTCAATATTAACCATGAGACCTGTGATTTCAGTGTGTTTGCTGAAAAAACCGTAGTAGAAGAAGTTATGGACCCTGTGACAGAAATCAGTCTGGCAGATGCAAAGATGATGAATTCCCAGTATGCTCTGGGAGATGTGGTGAATGTGGAAGTAAAATCAAAGGAATTCGGACGTATTGCCACACAGAATGCCAAGAACGTGATTCTGCAGAAAATCCGCGAAGAAGAAAGAAAAGTAATCTTTAACCAGTATTACGGAAAAGAACGTGATATTGTCACTGGTATTGTACAGAGAAGCATGGGAAGAAACTACAGCATTAATCTTGGCAAGGCCGATGCGGTTCTGACAGAAAACGAGCAGGTGAAGACAGAAGTATTCCAGCCTACAGAGAGAATCAAACTGTATATTCTGGAAGTCAAGGACACACCAAAGGGACCGAAGATTCTGGTTTCCAGAACCCATCCGGAACTGGTAAAACGTCTCTTTGAACAGGAAGTACCTGAAGTACATGACGGTACTGTAGAAATCAAGAGCATTGCCAGAGAAGCAGGCAGCAGAACAAAAATCGCTGTTTACTCCAAAGACGAAAACGTGGACGCTCTGGGCGCATGTGTTGGTCAGAACGGCTACCGCGTAAACGTCATCGTCAACGAACTGGGCGGCGAAAAGATTGATGTCATCAACTGGAGCGAAGATCCTAAGGAATTCATCGCTGCTGCTCTGAGCCCTTCCAAAGTTCTGGCAGTTGCCATCAATGAAGCAGAACAGAGTGCAAAAATTGTTGTGCCTGACCATCAGCTGTCTCTGGCCATCGGTAAAGAAGGTCAGAACGCAAGACTGTCTGCAAAACTGACAGGCTGGAGAATCGACATCAAGAGCGAAACACAGGCAAGAGAAACAAACTTCCTGGCTGAAGATCCTGTAGAAGAAACAGAAGATGTAGCAGAAGAAATGACAGAAATCATGGAAGAATCCGCAGAAGCTGTGGAAACAGCAGCAGAAGAAACTGCTGTAGAAGAAACACAGGAAGAAGCGTAAACATAGAGGAGGCGGCATCATGATGAAACAACGGAAAGTCCCCCTCAGAAAATGTACCGGCTGTCAGGAAATGAAGGACAAACGGGAATTGATCCGCATCGTGCGCAACGATGCAGGCGAATTTTCTCTGGACCGTACAGGCAAGAAACCGGGACGGGGCGCATATATTTGCCCCAATACGGAATGTCTGGCAAAGGCGCAGAAGTCCAAAGGTCTGGAACGCTCCTTCAAAGCACCTGTGCCCAAGGACGTATATGAAGCCCTGCTGGCACAGCTGGAAGGAGAAGAAAATCATGCGTAAGTTTTATTCCCTGCTGGGGCTTTGCAAGCGGGCCAATAAAGTGGCAGGCGGCGAAGTGGCAGCAGAGGAAGCGATACGC
>OIYW01002127.1_pt1 | contig 10896 bp, 6 predicted proteins | sample 1588351 | NCBI WGS metagenome assembly OIYW01 (sample SAMN03283268) | human gut metagenome | biome: human-associated habitat; material: feces | host: Homo sapiens | place: USA | collected 2013 | reverse complement strand
CGAAGATATAACCCCCGCTGTAATACAAGCAGTCAAGAACAGCGATGTAGTAATCGGCTATAAATACTATTTCCAGTTTATCGAACCCTATCTGGAACCGGGCACCGAATGTATAGACACCGGAATGAAACGTGAAAAAGCACGTGCCGAACAGGCTTTCGAGCTGGCGGAACAAGGAAAGACTGTATGCGTTATCAGCTCGGGAGATGCCGGAATTTATGGCATGGCTCCGCTGGTTTACGAAATGAAATGCGAGCGTGGCAGCCGGGTGGAAATAGAAGTATTGCCGGGTATCAGTGCTTTTCAGAAAGCGGCTTCCCTGTTGGGAGCACCCATCGGTCACGATTTCTGCGTGATTTCCCTCTCCGACCTCATGACACCATGGGACCGGATTGAAAAACGCATCCATGCAGCCGCAACGGCAGATTTTGTAACGGCGGTCTATAATCCCAAAAGCGAAGGGCGGTATTGGCAACTCTACAGATTAAAAGAAATTTTTCTGAAAGAGCGTGCCCCCGAAACCCCGGTAGGCTTTGTGCGTCAGGCCGGACGTAAGGAAGAAACCGTGACAATCACCACTTTGCAAGAATTCGATCCCGAACAGGTGGATATGTTTACAGTGGTATTGATTGGCAACTCCCAGTCTTATCATCAGGAAGGGAAATTAATCACTCCACGTGGTTATTACCGGGAAAAGACCACCGATGCGACAGGAATCGGTCAGGAGATTATGATAAACAGTTTCCGTACTATTGAGAAAGAATTGAAAAATAAAAATATTCCTTCGGATCACAAATGGGCATTACTGCATGCCATCCATACCACAGCCGATTTCGAGATGGAAAACATATTGCATATAGATCCTCTTGCCGTAGAATGTCTGTATAAAATATTGAATGAAGGAAAAGTACGTACAATTATTACGGATGTGACGATGGCTGCCGCGGGCATCCGTAAAGGTGCTTTGGAACGGATGGGCATCGGGGTGAAATGCTATCTGGGTGACGAACGCGCGGCAGCATTGGCAAAAGAAAAAGGAATCACCCGTACACAGGCCGGTATACGTATGGCAGCAGAGGAACATCCGGAAGCTTTATATGTATTCGGTAATGCCCCTACAGCATTGATGGAACTGTGTGACCTGATACGGAAAGAAAAAGCGCATCCATGCGGCATCATCGCTGCTCCGGTGGGCTTTGTGCACGTTTGCGAAAGCAAACACATGGTGAAACCTTTCAGCCATATCCCCAAACTGATAGTAGAAGGACGCAAAGGGGGAAGCAATCTGGCAGCGACTCTGGTAAATGCCATCCTTACTTTTGATGATGCGGAACAACTGAAACCGGGAAGAGATGTATAAGTCCATGCAAACATTCTATATAATAGGTATAAGCGATAACCGGAATCAATTTCTTTCTCCTGAAATCCGGAACTTGGTTTCTCAAGGGAAAGTCTTCTCGGGAGGAAAACGTCATCATGAATTGGTACACGCTTATTTGCCGGAAGATGCCGTATGGATAGACATCACCGTCCCGCTGGATGCGGTATTCTGCCGTTACGAGGAACATCCCGAAATAATCGTTTTCGCTTCGGGCGACCCGTTGTTTTTCGGCTTCGCCAATACCGTCATGAGAAAACTCCCGTCGGCAAAGATTATCTTATTCCCCACCTTCAACTCGCTGCAAATGCTGGCACACCGTATATTGCTCCCCTATCAGGAGATGCAGACCTTGTCGCTGACCGGACGTCCTTGGGATGCATTCGACTCTGCTTTAATCAGAGGAGATAAACTGATAGGCGTGTTGACCGACCGGGAAAAGACACCTGCCACCATTGCCGCCCGGATGCTGGAGTATGGATATGACAACTACCGCATGACCGTGGGGGAAGCATTAGGCAATGGCGAGGAAGAATCTGTACGTACATTCTCTTTAGAGGAAGCCTCCCAATCTGCTTTCCGCTTTCCCAATTGCCTGATACTGCAAAGAAACAAAGTGCATCCCCGTCCGTTCGGAATTCCCGAAAGTGAATTTCATCTGTTGAACGGACGCAACAGAATGATTACCAAAATGCCTGTCCGCTTGCTTACTCTCAGTATGCTGACATTAAGGGAAAAGAAATCATTCTGGGACATCGGTTTCTGCACCGGCTCTGTTTCCATAGAAGCCAAGCTCCAATTTCCGGAACTGAAAGTGACAGCATTCGAACAGCGTCCGGAAGGTAAAGAGCTAATGGAACGCAACAGTCGTAAATTCGGCACGCCCGGCATTACAACCGTCATGGGTGATTTTCTGGAAACGGAACTCGGCGGGCTTCCCGCCCCCGATGCCGTATTTATAGGTGGTCATGGAGGAAAAATGATAGAGATTCTACAAAAAATCAAAGAAGTGCTGTTGCCTGACGGAGTCATTGTATTCAATTCGGTTTCGGAAGAGAGCAAGGCCCTGTTCACAAAAGGTATAACGCAAATCAACAAGAAGGTAACACAGTGTACCCGTATTGCTGTGGATGCCTTTAATCCGATAGAGATAATGAGAGCGGAATAAATGATTTAAAACAGATAACAAATGAAAGCAATCATACTGATATCAGAAGCCAGCCTGCCGTTGGCAAAAACACTACAAAGAGAGTTGCCGGATACCCTTATTTATACCAAAAACGAATGCGAAGGCTGTATTTCCATCACATCCTGCCATCGGTTCATAGAGGAGCATTTCAATGACTTCGACAGCATCATCTTTATCGGTGCCATGGGAATCTGTGTACGCAGCATTGCAGGATGCATAAAAAACAAATATAAAGATCCGGCAGTGGTCTGTGTGGACAGTACGGGGCGCTTTGTCATTTCAGTACTTTCCGGGCATGTGGGGGGAGCCAATGAACTGACCCGCCATATTGCCGCCATTACAGGAGGAGAAGCTGTGATTACCACCCAAAGTGACAATGCCGGGTTATGGGCGCTGGACACGCTGGCTGGAAAATATGGCTGGAAAATAACTGTTCCTCATGCAAAAATGAACAGACTGGTCACACTTTTTGTCAACCGGGAACCAACGGCGCTGCTGCTCGATATAAAGGATAAAGGTACGGAGTATCTGGAACGCACGCTTCCCGCACACGTAAAAGTGTTCTATCATTTCGAAGACATGCCCCAATCGGAATTCAAGTTGATTATTGCTGTTACACCTTATATATATAGTGCGGAGATTCCCATGCTCTGTTTCCATCCCGCCGTCCTCCACTTGGGAATAGGTTGCCGGAAACAATGCGATCCTTCGGGCATTGCGGAATACATAGAAGCCGTGATGCACAGACATGGTTTGTGTCCGTTCTCTCTCGCCTCCCTCAATACCATCGAACTGAAAAAAGACGAGCCTCTGCTGGAAATCCTCCACCGGCGATGGGCCGATACGGAAACCCATATTTATCCTGCGGAAGAACTGAAAGATATCACAGTTCCCCATCCGTCTGAAAAGGCATTCGAAGTGACAGGCGTCTATGGAGTGGCCGAAAGCACAGCCTTGAAAAGCAGCGGTGAAGGAACACTTGTATTGGAAAAGCAAAAGGGCATGCTGACAGAAGGAAACCACTTCACTTTTGCCATAGCCGTCAGTGCGACAGCCATGCGTGGCGGACATATAGAGATAGTGGGTGCAGGTCCCGGTGATCCCGAACTGATTTCGGTACGCGGAAAACGAATGTTGGAGAAAGCGGATCTTGTTCTGTATGCCGGAAGTCTTGTTCCCCGCGAACTGACCTTTTATGCTAAAGAAGGAGCGACCGTACGCAGTTCCGCCGGTATGGATTTGGAGGAACAGTTCGCCTTGATGAAAGAGTTTTATGATAAAGGATTGTTTATTGTACGCTTGCACACGGGAGACCCTTGCATTTATGGAGCCATCCAGGAACAAATGGCTTTCTTCGACCGCTACAAGATGAGTTATCATATCACTCCGGGGATCTCCTCGTTCCAGGCGGCTGCGGCAGCATTAAGGTCACAGTTCACCATCCCCGAAAAAGTACAAAGCATAATCCTCACCCGTGGGGAAGGCCGTACTCCGATGCCCGAAAAAGAACAATTACATAAATTGGCGCAATCGCAAAGTACAATGTGCATTTATTTAAGTGCGGGCATTGTGGAACAGGTACAGGAAGAGCTGATGCAGGCATACCCTCCCGAAACTCCGGTTGCCGCCTGTTATAAGCTGACTTGGAAAGAAGAAAAGATTTATCGCGGAGAGTTGAAGGATTTGGCTAAGATAGTACGTGACAATAACCTGACGCTGACTACCTTATTGGTAGTAGGCGAAGCGATAGACAACCGGAAAGGTCTGTCCCGACTCTATGCGCACGAGTTCAAACACTTGTTCAGAAAGTAAAAAAAGAATCATTCACATCCAGCCTATGATACTGATTTTAGGAGGAACTACCGAAGGACGCACCGCCGTGAAAGTTGCCGATGAAGCCGGAAAGCCCTACTTCTACTCTACCAAAGGAGAATGGCAGGAGATACAATGCAAGCACGGCATCCGTATCACCGGAGGAATGGACACGGAGAAAATGGAAAGTTTCTGCCGCCAAAACAACATCCGTTTGTTGGTGGATGCTGCCCACCCGTTTGCCTCCCAACTCCACCGGACTGTGGATGAAACAAGCCGGACGCTACATCTTCCTGTCATACGTTTTGAAAGGAAGTATCCTCCACGCACCGAAAACATCATCTGGTGTGAAGACTATGCAGATGCCATTTACCGGTTAGAGAAAGCAGGAACCGATCGTCTGCTGGCACTGACCGGAGTACAGACCATCGGGAAGTTACGCCCTTATTGGGAGAAACATACCTGTTGGTTCCGCGTACTGGAACGGGAAACTTCCATCACATTAGCCCAAGAACAAGGCTTCCCGAAAGGAAATCTGGTATTCTATCATGCCGGAGAATCCGAAGCTCTTTTATTAGAGACACTACATCCACAGGCCATTCTGACCAAGGAAAGCGGAGAATCCGGAGGATTTTCGGAGAAAGTGAAAGCGGCACAGGCTGCAAAAATCCCGGTCTTTGCTATAAAACGCCCTCCCCTTCCCAGGCATTTCATGATCGTTACCGGTGAATATGGATTGAGAAAACAGATAGAAAAGAACATCCCTGCTTTTTACCCGTTGAGAAGCGGCTACACCACAGGGGCCTGCGCTACTGCAGCTGCAAAAGCAGCATTGACGGCTCTGATTTTAGGGGAAGAACAGAAAATGATATCCTTCCGCCTTCCCGATGACGAGGAAATGACCTTACCGGTAGCCCATACAGAAATAGAAAAGAACAGTGCCACCTGCACCGTTGTTAAAGATGCGGGAGATGATCCGGATGTCACTCACGGCGCATCCATTGTGGTAACGGTAAGTTTTAGCAATCACCCGGACATCCGTTTCCTGCAAGGTGAAGGAGTGGGACGAGTCACCCTTCCGGGGCTGGGATTGGAAATCGGGGAACCCGCCATCAATCGCATCCCCCGGCAAATGATAATGAAAGAATTATCGGCGCTTTATGACAAAGGGCTGGATGTTACCATTTCCGTTCCCGGAGGAAAAGAGTTGGCACAACGTACTTTCAATCCTAAACTAGGAATTGTGGACGGCATTTCCATCATTGGAACTTCGGGCATAGTCCGTCCTTTTTCTTCAGAAGCTTTTGTCGAGGCTATCCGCAGGGAAGTGGAGGTTTGTGTGGCTGTGGGCTCATCCAGACTCATCATTAATTCGGGAGCAAAAAGCGAACGTTTTGTGAAGAAGGAGTATCCGGGATTACCTGCTCAGGCTTTTGTACATTATGGAAATTTTATAGGGGAGACACTCAAGATAGCTGCCAAGCTTAAGGTTCCATTGGTTACTTTAGGCATTATGATAGGCAAGGCGGTGAAACTGGCCGAAGGAAATCTGGACACACACAGTAAGAAAGTGGTGATGAATAAAGAATTCCTAAGGCAGGTGGCAATGGAAGCCGGATGCTCTCCGGATGTTGAAAGCATGATAGAAAAGTTGACATTAGCCCGTGAATTATGGACCTTGCTGTCTGAAGAAGACAGCGGAAAGTTCTTTCCGTGTTTGTTGGAACATTGTTTTGCACATTGCGTCCCCTTATTGCCCGAAGGAAAATTGACAATCCTCTTGATTGATGAAGAAGGGAATATTCCTTTCAGGATACAATAACTGATTATTTAGACGCTGCTGCTAAACGGAAGCTAATATAGCAGTGACTTGTTCTAACAATTCCTCTATGGTATCTACCTTTATCGTCCTCCCGGCTACCGGGTGGATAATATATCCACTGGTAGTCATATCTCCCGTTTCAATATAAAAATCGGACTCAACACGCCGGCTTGCCAGAATACCATTCCGCTGCAAGGCTTTCCGTACCATCGCATACTTATTCCCATGTCCCACCAGACGGACTTCTTTTTCAAACTCATTGTCAATGCGGAACAGTCCGGTTTCCATATCAAAAACAATACCCTTACGAGAGAAAAAATTACTCAGGCATCCGTCTATGGAAAGATCTTCAGGAGTTCCTATAGTCACTCCATTGGCTTTATCCATCAGCCAAATCTTATCAGCAATCTGCAAAGCTAACTCTAAATCATGGGTGGAAAGAAAAATCGTCTTGTTGGTAGAACGTGACAAATGATGAAGCAATTGCATAATCTCCACTTTACTGGGGAAATCAAGAAAAGCAGTCGGCTCATCCAGAAAAATCACCGGGGTTTCCTGTGCCAACGCCTTTGCTATCATTACTTTCTGACGCTCACCGTCACTCAAAGTATGTACCATCCGGTATTTCAAATCCTCAATCCTTACCAGCGCAATGGCATCGTTTACTGTATTCTTGTCCTCCTTGCTTAAATTTCCCCAGAAACCGGTATAAGGACTGCGCCCCATACCCACCAGTTCTTCCACGGTCATGTTCCGCAGACTGCATTTTTCGGTCAATACCACTCCGATAACTGTCGCCAACTGTTTATCGGTGTAATCCGTCAGTTTCTTTCCCATTATTTCTATCTCTCCTCCTACAGGCGGCTGAAAGGCAGACAAAGTACGCAATAAAGTAGATTTCCCTACTCCATTCGCCCCCAAAAGACAAGTCAGTTCCCCACTGCGGATAGTAGCATCAATGTCCTTCGCTACAATCTTGGTTCCCCCCTTACCGGGATAACCGGTAGTCAGTTTCCGAATATGTATAGTTTCTTGATTCATCATTACTCATTCATTTCATTGCGACGTCTATTGAATAAAACCGACATCACTACCGGAGCACCTACCAAAGCCGTCACCGAATTTACCGGCAATGCACCTTCGAAACCGGGCATACGGGCAATCAGATTACATACCAATGCCAATGACGCACCTGCCAGTAAAGAAGCAGGCATCAGAATACGATGATCGGATGTGCGGAACATTCCCCTGCAAAGATGCGGAACGGCCAGCCCCAGAAAAATAATCGGACCGCAATATGCGGTAACAATAGCTACCAATACTCCCGAACAAGTAATGACAAGCAGACGGGCACGTTTTATATTCAATCCGAGATTCCGTGCGTATGCATCTCCCAGCAGCAAAAGATTCAATGTTTTGACAAGCAGGAAGGAAAGTGGCAACAATACCACCATGATACATATAAATAAAGTCATCTGATTTCCCGATACACGGGCAAAACTTCCCAACCCCCAAATGACATATGCACGAATATCCTCCTCCACACTGAAAAATTTCAGCACACCTATCACCGCATTGGCTATGTAACCAATCATCACACCGATAATCAGCAAAGTAACATTGCCCCTTACTTTTTGGGAAACGAAGACAATAAGTGCCATAATGGAAAGTGAACCTGCAATAGCTGCTATGGTAAGGGCTATTTCCCCCATAAAGCCTAGCTTGCTCAAAGCAACACCACCCAAACTGCCCGAAAGAAGCACCACAAAAGCAACTCCCATACTGGCTCCCGAACTGATGCCCAGTACCGACGGACCGGCCAAAGGATTGCGGAAAACAGTTTGCATCTGTAAACCGCTGACAGAGAGCCCCGCCCCCGCCACCAATGCGGTAAGCGCCTGTGGTACCCGTGATTTCCAAATAATATTTTGCCATATAACAGACTCATTCCCTGTTCCCCAAAGGATATTCCACACAGCACGAAGCGGTATGGAAACAGAACCTAATACCAGATTCAGGAAGAAAAACAGAAAAATAGAAGCCATAATTAGCAGCATATAAAATGCAACAGGTCGTTTCATATACTATTTTCCTATTTAAGCAATTCATAATATCCCGGTTGGTGACCGGACAAAAGCTGCGGATGAAAGATTTGAATCAAATCTGCCAGAACAACTTCCGGTTCTGTAGGCATACTCTCATAAAAAGGTTTTTCACGCATGTTACAATAAATCACCCCTTTCTCTTTGTATGCTTTGAAATCAACATAACGGGCATCTTCCTCTTTCAACGTGTTATAAGAAAATTCTCCTTGATAGCTATTCACAATACGCCAATAATCGGCACCTGCCGCTTGGCTGTAAACTGTTTCAAAATCGAGGGTGACTCCTCCAGACTGTTCATCGTCTTTCAAAAAATAATCGGCACCGGCATCTTTAAACAATTGTGCGAGAAAACTCCTCCCTCCTACAGCATACCAATTGCCGCCCCGCAATTCTCCACTGAATACCACCGGGCGTTTTGTCACCCGACCGGTCAGTTCCTTCAGCTCGTTATATCTTTTCTTAATAGCGGCAAACTGCTCATTAGCTTTTTCTTCTTTTCCCAATAACAAGCCCACAAACTTTATCCATTCAGCCTGTCCCAAAGGAGTCATTTCCTTATATCCCAAATGCGGCACCAGCGGAATGCCTGTTTCGCGCATGGCGTCATATCCGCCCCGTTTGAAAGGAGAGATAAAGATAACATCGGGATTAATGCTCATAATCACCTCGTTATCGAAGTTCCCCTCAATTCCGATTTTGGATGTCTTGCCCGCCTTCAGACGCCCGTTCATCTCCTTATTGAAAAGATGGCGGGTACTGGTAATGCCCACCACATAATCGCAGGCATCCAACCGGATGAAGTTGGACAGTTGCAGGGAAGTCATGCAGATAACATGCTTCACCGGAGTTTCTATCACGGTATAATCGGCAGGAATACCGGCAGGCTTCGTACCCCTCGGAACCAAAGCATACCGAAAGGTATTCCCCTCTTCTTTTTGAGGGTCGTGTATGTCCACCAGACGCACATTCCCCGGCAGATGTTTCACCGCATAGCCTTTGGCGTAGACGGGAACAACGGCTGTTGCGGTATCCGCAACGGAAACCGCAACAGCCGCAGTATCGGAATTGCCGGATGCTTGCCGGGACTTTGTACCGCACGAAGTCATAGACACTGCACACGCAAATACAAGACCCATGAGAGGTAATCTGATCATGATTGTTCGGTTTTATATTTCAGGGCACAATATTCGGCAATTTTGAGGAGATACGCAAACTCTTCCCGAACAAATCGTTATAAAAGAAACTACAAGTTCATCAAATCGTTCAATGCCTCGCTCATGCTAGGATGTGTGAAGATGAAATCACGCAGGAAAGTATACTCCTGCCTCATCTTCATAGCCATCGCCACCAGATTGATTACTTCACTCGACTCCGGGCCAAACAGAGTGCAACCCACTATTTTATCGGTATCGGCATCCACTATCACCTTGAACAACCCGTCCGTATTGCCCAATGTACGGGCACGGGGAATGGCGGAGACGGGGAGTTTGTTTACCTTAATGTTCAAACCTTTCTCACGTGCTTCGGTCTCACTCATACCGATACGTGAAAGCGGCGGATCTATAAACACCGAATAGCTCACCGGCTCACGGTCGGACACCTTACGCTCTCCCGCTCCAAACAGGTCTTCGCGGAGAATACGGTAATCGTCCAACGAAATATAAGTAAATTGCAGTCCGCCTTTCACATCACCGATAGCACGGATATTGGGATTGGTAGTCTGCAAATGCTCGTTCACGATAATAGCACCACGTTCGTTCACCTCTACTCCTGCCTCAGGCAGATTCAATCCCGCAGTATTGGGACGACGTCCGGTAGCCAAAAGAATAGCATCCGCGTCCAATTGCAGAATCTTGCCTGTCACGGCATCCTGATAGACAACCACCGTACCTTCCACGGACTGCACACGGGCATTCAGGCAGAAAGTGATGCCTTTCTTTTCCAACACTTCCTGCACGCTGGCAGCAATGTCACGGTCTTCACGGGCTATCAGTTCGGAATAGCTTTCCAACACTGTCACCTGCGATCCGAAAGAAGCGTACATCGAAGCGAACTCCAAGCCGATATACCCGCCGCCTACGATAACAAGATGCTTAGGAAGCTCCGCCAGTTCCATAATGGAAGTGCTAGTGTATACTTTCGGATTGTCCTTTACTCCCCCGATAGGCGGAATGATAGTTTCAGCTCCCGTATTGACAAATATCTGCTGGGCTTGAAGCTGAATCGTTTCTTCCGCCATACGTACTTCCACCACATCAGGACCGACAAAAGAACCTGTACCCGTATATACCGTTATATTAGGATTGTCTGACAGATTGCGGTAATTCTTCTGACGCAGGAAAGAAGTAACTTCCTCTTTCCGTGCAACAGACTGGCGGTAGTATGCCCGTTTCTGTTCCCAGGACGCACTCGTATCTGCCAACTTTGCCGAATGTATCAGTGTCTTGGTCGGAATACATCCGATATTGATACACGTACCGCCGTACATCTTATCCGAACGTTCTATCATAGCAACAGTAAAGTTCCGTTCAGCCAGCCCGGTAGCGAGTGTCTTGCCTCCTTTTCCAAAGCCGATAATAATAGCATCATA
>OIYW01002116.1_pt1 | contig 10927 bp, 7 predicted proteins | sample 1588351 | NCBI WGS metagenome assembly OIYW01 (sample SAMN03283268) | human gut metagenome | biome: human-associated habitat; material: feces | host: Homo sapiens | place: USA | collected 2013 | reverse complement strand
TAAAATTTTCAATGTTCTTTCAATTTAGCCTTGACTTTTTATTTGCAGGCTCAATACCCTTAACAATCATACTACTTCACAAAGAATTCCAATTTAGAATATAACATTAATCATCTTTTGGGACAAGAGTTTTATTGAATTTACAATAAATTACCAAAATTTGTTGAAATAAAATTACTCAAGAATCTTTATGCGTTCTTTTGCACATAGAATTTACACCACAACTCTACCATCTCCACCTATTACATCCGGTGTTCCTGATAATATTTCCAAGTTATGAATTTTTCCATACATTATATGATTTTTCAGCACTTCATATTTTCATCTGCGCTATAGTACAAGTAGATGAAAGGAGGAATGCAAAATGTCAATGAAAGCAAGATACAATATCCGCGTGCATGTGAATGTTCTAAACTGTGTGGAACAATTTACTATTTATGACAATACTGACGATTGTTGGCTTGTAGGACCGCTGCCAGCTATTTCTGAAGAGCCTACACCTTTAAATCCAGTATCACCACAAACTGTCATTCAGTTTATCGGAACTATGCACCCAGTTGTTCTTAATTCCGATTGCGAAGTACATTATGTTAACACATTCTAAGATGAACCGGCTAATCAAGCCGGTTCATCTGTTACTACAATCTTTCTTTGATATTATTTTTCATTTCACCAGAAACTGATATTCGATCATCTCTTTGTCTACTTCTATCGCCTCCATGCTATGCTCTTCACAAAACCATTCCACGGTAATTGTATTTCCCCGTACAAATTTTTCACCGCCTGTACCATACATCCATTCTTCTTTTGGATACAATGGGGTAAGCCTGACTCCTTCTTCTAAAGGATGTATCTTTTTACTGCTTTTTCCATCTTCTGATATTTCTATGACTCCTAATATTTCCCCCGCCGGGTATTCATCACTGAATCGGATCTTTAGTTTTCCTAACACATCTTCGTATAATACTGGAGATTGCATATATACAACATCTTCCTCTTCTGTCTGTATCACCTCTTCTTCAATCGCGGCAAATACTTCTCCTTGAAGCCCCATATATTCTTCCGGTGTAACGGCGCTTAGTATATGTTCTCTTGCATTGACTGTCACATCACTGTCCGTACTAATCACATATCTATCTTGCCCTTCGCCTTTCATATAGGTAACTTGAACTGCGCATATCATTGTTTCATATTGTTCTTTAGATAGCGTCGCTACGATTTTATCACTATACGGATATGCTTCTTTTTCATAAAAATCTTCAGTTCTACGCAGAAAGCAAACGAGATGCTCCAGCATTTCATAATATTCTTTTATAAAACCACACGATTCATAAATTTCTATATCTTTTTCTTCCGGTTCCTTTTCTGGAAAATAGATAGACAATGTACTATTTTTCTTCTTCGCCTCATCATTACCGTATTTTTCTGTAGCGCCTTCAAGAAAGTTTTTGCACATATTGTTCATCAACGACTCGCATCCGACCAGTTCACTACCTTGCATATCGTATATATCGGTATAGAATTTTTCGAGATACTCTGTTTCTTTTAGAAAGGCCTGTATCTCTTCCTCTTCCCACGTTTTCTTTTCTAAGAATCGGCTCCATTCTTCACAACTTTCCTGTACCTTTTTCACATCTGCAACGGTCACCGCCATTGGAATTTTTTGATTTTCCTGAGATTTTTCATATGCTTTCCCGACACTTTTTCCGATTTCTTCTCCTGTCAAACCAGAACCATTGAGAACTTCCAGCCATGAATAGTCCCAGCCTTCTTCTGATTCTAATTCCGGCGAAGCCACTACATATTTTACATTATTTGGCATCATATATACGGTTTCTACCGTTCCCATAAGACACGCGTCGAATCCCACCGCTTCAAAGGTATGTTTTCCCATCTCTGACAGGTCAAAAGCTTCTTGTACCTCTTGTAGTTTCAGGCTGTCCCCATCGAACACTTCATCGCTTCCAAACCCATCTATCGGGCCACTCCCGTGATCCCAACAGATAAGGATATATTTATCTGCCGGATACGACATGATTCCGTAATTCAGAAAATCAGCAAGTGTATCTGCATCCCCCATATTTTTAGGTTTTGTCTTTTCAATATGTCTTTCTCCACACGGCGTAATCTGAAATCTTCTCTGCTCGTTCCATTTACTAGAGCCGCCAGTTTCTACCGCCACATGAAAATTTATTTCCCCTGTTTCTCCTATTTTACTCATTATTTTCAATATTTCTTCCAAATCTCTTGACGCGTCGTTTCTATCTGTTTCCAGATCACTGCCATTCATATACAGCAAAACTGTATATTCTTTTTTCTCTTCTAGCGGCTGATAGTCATCTTTTACTTCGGTTCCCACAATCCGGTTAGTTCCACGATCCGTAATAAAAACACCTGCTCCGAATAATATTGTGACAGCTGTCACCACCAATACTTTCTTCCCTGTTCGTCCCATCCTTTATTTCCTTCTACTCTCTCTAAGCCATGTTATGTATGTTGCACAAACTTTCTCTATAGTCTCCTTGAATACTTTATACTTCTAGTTTTTTTTCGAATGTCACGAATTTCCTCCGGTGTATCGTAACCCTTCTTTTCTCTGAATACCGCAAATTCCTCTTCTATCACAAGCTCTTTTGACAAATTCATATATCCGCTGTCCTTCGGGGTTGCACGAAAATATTTCATACACATGGCTTTTTCTGTCCTATTTACGACATTTTCCATTCCATCTTTTGCTGCAGTCTCCCCCATCCGCATCCATTGGTCTGAACGAAACTTCTGCGCCTCACAGCTACTTTCCAGTCTTTTCCGCATTTCCTGTATCTGAGCAATATTTTGGCGAATTTGAGCATACGACATTTGTGCCTCTCTGTATTTCTTCAAAGTATCTTGTGCTTTTAGTGCTTCTTCCTCTTCTTCTATTGAAGCCTCGGCAAGTGTCTGCATTGGCTGTTCCAGTTCCTCAATTTTGATGGATTGTGCAATAAATATCATCGTATTTTCAATGTCTGCAATAGCCTGCTCGTACCCACCGTGAAGGGATGCAGCTTCTGGGAAAAGCTCCTTTGTCTCTTCTACATATATTTCCTGCACATCTTCCAGAAGCCCTGTGGCATGTTCTAATTCTCTCATGCCAATCTGTAAATGCTGCCGATCTTTTTTCAGATATTCCCGAGTGTGATATTTATCTCTATTTGCCTTAAATGCTCCTTTATCAATATTATTTAAATCATTTTCCATTTTCTTATTGATATTATCTGCAATTTCACTTTCTGGATTACTGCCAAAAACGGAGGTTGAAAACGACGTGTCATACTTATACTCCTTCCCCAATGCAACAAATTCAATCCTCCCTGCAATGCTCTGCCTTTCCTTGTCCGCTGTAACCGCCACTTCAATCTTACGAAGGAAAAAGAGGTTTAAAGAAGCGTCCACAACTCCTTGCGCTATCTTAAGTATACCTTCTCCCATAATACCACCGAACTGAACCGCAGCCTTCGCCACCTCCAGAACAGCTTTCGCCGTTCCTATGGAAACGTACAACGCTCCTTTCGCCACTTCATAAGCAAGGATTTCCGCGCCTTTATAGATTGCTACAAGCCACCGCTTCCACCATGAGGTATTCTGTATTTCTCTCCTACAGTCTTCGATTTTCACATCTAGAGTTTGAATCTCACAATACAAGTTGTTTACTTTTGCTTTGGCGTCGTCCAATTCCTTCGTTGCTTCTCTTATACTTTCCCTACATCTTTTTATTGCCTGTTGGATTCTTTCCTTTACCGCTGTTAATTTCTTTTCCAATTTCTGCGTATCAATTACACAGCAAAAGGCAAATCTTCCATCCAAAAGATTATCATAAGAAACCTCTAGCTTTAAATACATCTCCACAGCGCCATACAAACAAAATTTTGTATCGACAGAAATCAACCCTTTTCTATAGATAATTCTTGCATCTACAGAAAACAAACCGCACAGTTCCACTTTCCCATCAATATAAAAGGAACAGCTATTATTGCTTGCCGCAAGGAAAAATACCGCACTATCTTCGATTGGTTCTGCAAATTGCTCCAACATCTTGTTGCCGCTTGCCAAAATTGGACTTTCTATGCTTTTGCTTACTGTTGAAGCAGATATTTTCAAAAACCCAAGTTCTATTTTGTCAATCTGAGCAAACGCAATCAGCCCCTCACCCTCTTTTATAGAAAATAGCGCTTTTATATTTTTCCCAAATATTGTTAAAACACCACATACAAAAATACCTTTCTGTATTTGATATTTTCCAATTTCACACGTTTCTGTCGCATAATAAAATTGCGCCTGTAAAAACAACTTTCCTTCGTTGTCAATAAAATAGTGGCACATCCTCTTCTCATCTAAAACAGCAATACCATTATTTTGCGGACATATCTGAATATTTTCTTTGGAAAGTCTCCATTCATCCGATACTGTGTTCTCATTAATGTAATCTGCAACATCTGTATTTTTGTTATATTTTTCTTTCGTTTGCAGGCGAAAGCTGTTGATTTCTATAAAATCAAAGATTTCTATTCCGGTAATATGTACGCCGAGAATGTTATCCGCCAATACCGGAAGTGACAATTTACAGATTGCTGCTGTAATCAGAGATACGTTAATAATCTCTCCGTACAAAGAGAATTTAATCCCTGCAAATAGTTCCAGTTTTCGTATGCAAAGGCGGGTAATACCACCTAGGGTAACACCCTTTTCATAACCGATAATAAGTGCTGTATCTTGTATAAAAAAACCAGGAATTATTTCAAATTTTCCGCCTGAAATACTGTGAGCCGCCAACAGAAACCTTTTGTCTGAGATTGTCATATCCAATAGAAATTCCATATCACCGAGGAGTCTCAGCAAAAAGCTACCCTTTATTCCAACCTCCATTCCTGAAGCCTCTGGTTTTACATAAAAGCGCATATCTTCACAGTAAAACAACCTGTTATCTACAACCGGAAACATAAGATAGCAGATGAAACCTCTGTCGCTTTTCCGGTATGTCAAAAAAAAATCCATCATTTCCAGACCAAATAACTGACAAAACACATTCTGAAACAACATATTGGATTTTCTAAAATCAAATCTTCCATATACAGACACCGGATAGTCTTTCATTTCTCTTAGGTAATGCGGAAGTGCCGGTTCATGAAGTTCTTCCAAATAAGCCATTGGAAGCGCTCCTGATTTTAAAGAAAATACAAATTGATCCACCCCTAACAATTCTCCCACTTGATTTAATGCCTGCATAAGTTCATGTGCCGTTCCTTGCTTAACTTCTATATTCTGTTTCTGAAAAGTTGCTAAGATGAGAGCTCCCTCCTTCGCAGAGAGTGCTGCTATCGTCTGTGTTCTATTCTGAATTTTCAAATAACTGATATCTTTTCTGTGGTACACCTCCACCTGAGAACTTTTGCTATTAAAGAACTCTGCATATTCTCTGCCACTTTTTTCTGTTTCTTTTGAAAAGAACACTGGAAGAAAATCTACAAAGCTTTTCTGGCCGTTTTTAATATAAATATTCCCCGCATAACTCCAGTCTTCCTGCTCTTTGGCTATTGTCAGCCTCGTTCGGCAACCTAATATTTCTCCGTCAATTCCTATACTGAAATTCGGCATTTTGGTTTTCATATAATTATCCCTCTAAATAGGTATCGATTTTCTGTAATGACATATAATTTAATACTTTTTCTCTGTCTGTATTCCACACAGAAACAGTCAGTCTTTTCACATCTACCAATTCGATTCCTTTCGGAAGGACACCTTCTGTAACAATATCCAGTGAAAAGGCATATTCCAGTTTAGTATCCGCTCCTTTCTTTGAATCCACATATAAATATGCTGTCTTTAATTTTATCACTATCTCTTCCAGTTTGATATTGGATGGGACCGCAGCTTTTAATTGTTCTTTCAGCTCATTTCCGTTTACCTTCTCCTTTTCACCGGTTTTTCCTATCAGACTGTTGATATCCTCTAACAACTTGTCAATTGTAATTCCTTCATTACTTTGCGGATTCGAAGGCGCCACAAGGATCTTATATCCTTCTTTTGTCTGTTCATAAATTCCCACAATGTCAGATCCCAATACCTTGAGTTCAATTCCTATTAATGCTTCCATCTTTTTTCTTTCCTTTCTTCCTAAAACTTTGAATTTTAAAAATCTCTTTTAATTGCTTATTCATGCGCTTGGCATAGGTGCAATATATATCTTCTCTAAAATAAATCATACGGTATTCCATATGTATTTTCCAAATGAGACTGATATTGACCAGCGTAGAAGCTTTTACTTTAAGGAAATATCCTCCGGTCTCTTGTTCTAGCGGTTTAATATCACCATGCAACTTCCCTTCACCATTTTTGTGGACTACTCTACAATAATGGGTCGATTTGATTGTTTCGATATAATAAATATCTCTATAATACACTTTCTCCCAAAATTCATCTTCATCCTTCACACAAATATAGCTGTCTTCAATTTTATCCATCTGTCCCTTCTCATTTGCATATATTTCAGACTCCCACCACCACGTTACACTTACTATGGCACAATTAACTTCTTGTCTCGTCCACATTTCATATTTTACATTTTTTTGTCCTAAAACAATAACAAGCTATAACACCTCTTTTATGATGTCCTCCACAAAAGATAAGAGGATGCCTCTCGACATCCTCCGTTTAAATGATGAAATTTCTATTTACTTACACTCTCTTTTCTTAACAACCACAACTGCAATCCCAATTCCTGCAATTAATAACAAGATTCCCCAGACTGCTATCGGTGCCATATCACCGGTTTTAGGCGCTTTCTTCTCCTGCGGCTGTTTTTGGATCTTCACTCCGTTTGTTTTAGCCTTTACAGTCTTATCTTCGTCGTTATCTGCATTAATATTTGAATTGTTATTTGTGTTACCTGTATCAGTAGTTGTATTTCCTATACCATTCGTTGTGTTACCTGTATCGTTATCTGTAACATCACTTCCATCACCATTCGGCGAAGATGGTACATTATCTCCACCACCATCTAAATTGGTATCACCATCTGCCGGTTCATCGGATGGAGGTGTCTCAGGTTCCTCTTTCGGATCATTAAGTGCCACTACATACGGCGAAAAACCAGTTACTTCAATCGTTACCATACCATCTTTGACAGTTTCCACATACTTCTCAGTAAATGGCTCTGCGCCACCTTCCTTATAACTATAATGAAGAATCATGACCTCTTTCCCATTATACTTTTCATCAATCGGAAATGTTAATGCAACCTTCTGTCCTTCAGCAAGTGTTTCCGATAATGTAATGTCGAACACCCCAAGAACAGTCTGTGTCTTCACCTGTTCAATATATGTCTCATAGTGTTCTGAATCTTCTTTTACAGTTTCAACGGTAAGTTTTACTTCTTCCGGAAGCTCTCCTTTAACTACAATTCCTGTATTTTCATCCTTGGTTTCCGTCTGTGAAGGTTCATCATTTGAATTCAGGTCATCTCCACCGTTCTCATCCGGTTGTTCTGTATCCGGAATGTTTTCTTCTGGTTTCTCAGGCTTCACGACTACAACCTCTGACACAGCACTTTGGCCCTGATTGTCTGTCGATGTTGCTCTAACAGTTAATTTATCAGCGCTTTCGTCTTCACTCACCTGAAGCTTTCCATTTTCATCAATCTTGGTAACTTTACTTTGAGCGCCTTCTACACTCCAGACTACTTTCTTCGTCAAATTACCGGTTCCGATAACCTGGGCTCCAAACGTATAACTTTCTCCTACGTTCAATTCTATCTTTTCAGGAGAAACTGCAATGCTTGTCACACTGGTTTTCATATTAACCGTAATTTTCTGTTCTACGCTCTTCGCTACTCCCTCATAAGTGTAAGTAATCTTTATACTTGTAGTTCCGGCTGAAAGTGTATTAGATGGATAGGTACTCTGAGCTGTTACATCTGTCTCTGTTCCGTCACTCCACTTTGCCATAACTTTCATCCCAGAAGCGTCAAATTTTTCTCCTTCTGTATAAACAGTTTTGGATGGCGCCTTACCCAAATAAATGGATTGAAGTGTTTTCACCGGAACAGCTACATCGTTTCCTTGATTTACAGGCACGACATAATCTGCTGATATGTACGCATACATCTTATCATAAGAATATTTTCCATCCCCTGACACTAGTGCCGTTCTGCCTGAATTAAGCACTCCATCACTCTGAATTCGATAGAAACCATTCTCTGCGGTTTTATTTTGAAGAATCACAGCATAATTAGATGATTTTCCTGTTTTGTAAAGCGCTGTCGAAGAAGTGCTGCTTCCATTTCTTACATTGACATTATTGTGAGTGGTTGAAACAGTATCTTTAATTCCTATTGTATAGGCATTGTAATCTTTATTTCCACCACTCTTTTCCAATCTGTAAATAAGGTTGGCAGCCTTTTCTCCCCAATATGGGTCTGAAGCATATTTTATATTAATACCACTTGCCTTGTTCCCCAAAAATCCACCATTATATTTCCAATTTGATGGGTTAAGATATTGCCTGGACATATAATGCTCTGCAAACTGTCGAACACATTCTCCAACATTTACATATGTGTTAGCGCTGGCTCCCGGCGAACTGTCTACTGCATTCAATCCAAATAGATTATTTTTACTTTGACTGATATTACTTGTTCCCCATGCGCTTTCATTTGCTGCCACGCCAGCCATAAGAAGTGCGTTTACCCCGTAAGTATTCTGCTGAGTAACAAATGCACTTCCCAGATTATACATCTTTGAAGATGATGTAACTTGGCTCTGACTATTGATTATAGAGTTCAAAGCTGACGCACTGTAATTTGTCTTACTTCTAAGTGGAAGATACTGGTAATAATTATAGTACGGATTCTTCGGATTTACAGATCTGGAGCGACTATTATTCTGATAATCCGAAAGCATTGTGGCATAATCCGTGTAAAAATAATGCCCGTCATAACCATAATAGGTTGTTCCACTTTTCAAATAAGACGGTGCAGCGCCATTATCTAATTTCGTTGCCCAGCCTGGTGTTGTAATGTCATGAGCAATTTTATGGATTAATCTTCCATTCTCCACCATATAACAGCTTACTACAGCAATGCTGCTCTTATCCACCACCTGAACTTCACTTGCCGCAACTTCTCCCACAACTCCGGACAGCATGAATTTTACTTTTCCATTACTTGTTCCAAGATATGCAGCATCTCCTCCGTATGCACCGTTGGTATAACCTGCTGCTCCTGTTCCATACTCTGTATAATTGGTTACCGCATTTCCTTTTGTTCGGAAATTAACCACTTTTACAGAAGATGCTCTTGCAGCACGAAAAGCACGACTTGCATTTTGCACAGTTCCTTCTGTCTCTTCTACTGTAAAGATATTACCGTTTTCATCCATTCCGATAACCTCTTCCAGTCTCTGAGTATTTTCATCTTTTAATCCTGACTTTGAAGACGCCTGCTCCCCTGGCGATTCTTCTGCATTGCTCTTCATTGCCGGCACTATACTTGTACACAGGTATACAAAGAGCAGAAGCATCAGGTACTTCTGTATCTTACGCAATATATTTCCTCCTTTGTCCCCTTATTAATATATAATTATAGATACCGATACAATTTTACATTAGCATGAAAAAAGAAAAATCACAAGAAAAAATAAATTATACCAGTTTCTTAGTTATATTCCAACATTAACATCTTCACGACCTCACTTCCATAAATCCAAAGACAAGCTACATTCCTCATACTTTTCATAGTACACCTCAGCTTCTTCCTCTGTAAGTTCAAAATATTTTACAAGCTTTTTGATAATTGCTTCTTTTGCCTTCCCTTCTTCTTGGTTCTCTCGAATTAAAGCTTTAATTCCGATTTCCATACCAGCTTCTATACCGGCTTCCAAAGATGCCTCTCTCTCCTGCCTCATATGCTTTTCTTCATCATATTCATAAATACTCATTTTCTTCGCCTCCGCCCTGTTTTTACTCAAGAACTCCGACAAAATCCCTTCTTTTATACATTCTGTAATTGCACGCTCAACTGCTTTATCTATCGATTCTTCTTCCGCATATTTTCGCACTCTTTCTGTATACTCCGAATAGTCTCTTAAAGTTTTACACATCCCCATAAGTTCCTCATTATGTCCGGGATTAATATTAATCAGCACCGCTTCCAAATCTAGCGCATATCGTTCTTCTTCTCTTGTATACATATCTGACAGTTTTAAATATTCAATATCCGGTCTTTCTTCTACTCCATTGTAAAAAATAATAAATTTAGGAGTCGGTATCTTTACCAGCTTGGTTCCATACAAGTTAGCATCTTTTGTAAGGTCAGAATATAGATCAGATACATACAACAAAAATCTCAATGGAAGATTCGGGCTAATTGAGATTTCAACTGATTTCTTTAGATAATGGATGCGCCATGCGCTTAGAATATAGAAATATAATGCTTTGTTTGGATTATAGCATATTTAGCACTTAATTTCTATTCTAATTTCCAAATACAAAAATGGTGTAGCCTCCTTCAAGGTTACACCATTACTCTTCATTATTTTTTTCAACAAGCAAGACGATAAGCCGGGTTATGTCGTTGAGTAATCATCTATCTAGCCCCACCGTTACCGGTGAGATCAAGCAACCTACCTAAGACGTGACGGGCCGCCACATTGTCTTTATCCGGTCTTGCTTCGGATGGGGTTTACATGTGCCCCTGCTGTTACCAGCAGGGCGGTAGTCTCTTACACTGCCCTTCCACCCTTACGTTTGCAATGAGCCATACGCCATGCTCGTAGCTCCAATCGCTTCGCTCTTCTCGCTACGCGGCATTCGCCGTATGCTCACTTCTCTTTTTCTATTCGCCATGCTCGTAGCTCCAATCGCTTCGCTCTTCTCGCTACGCGGCATTCGCCGT
>OIYW01002110.1_pt1 | contig 10963 bp, 8 predicted proteins | sample 1588351 | NCBI WGS metagenome assembly OIYW01 (sample SAMN03283268) | human gut metagenome | biome: human-associated habitat; material: feces | host: Homo sapiens | place: USA | collected 2013 | reverse complement strand
TGTTCTCCTTTCGGAACGCCGGGGCCGCTTCCCCCGTCCATACGCAATACCAAAGCAAGGAGTAAGAAGGCCCCCTTCTTACTCCCCACCGTTCGCTTCATTATAGTGCGGCCGTCACTCGAAATATTCCACCACGGCGTAGATCCCGTGGTTCAGCGAGGTCAGCAAACGGCTGAGCAGATTGGACTCCTCCTGCTGATAGACCACGGCACTGTCGCCCTCCGACAGATCGATGTAATAGATCTGGCTGCTGCTGGGCTTGCTCATGCCCGCCGCCTCCGCCACCTCTTTCACGGTGGCCAGGTCAAACATCTGCTCGTGCTGGGCGGTGAGTGTGACGTTCTCCGTCTGCAGCTCCTCCAGCTGGTTCTGGAGGGACACCACCTCGTCGGAGATGATCGTCAGCTGGATGTAGCCCATCAGCACCATCACTGCAAGGCCGATGGCCGCGCCCACGCCCAAAACGGAGAGGACGGACACCTTCTGCCGCTGGCGCACCTGCGCCTTGGAGAGGCTCCGCACCCGGGGCTTCGCCTTGGGGACGGCCTCTACCGCCGGAATCACGCCAATGGCGACAAAGGCCGGCAGCATGCACAGGCCGGTCGGTAGCAACAACCGAATCGACAGTTTCGCCGCCGACTGTTCAATCCGCGACCGTTCATCCCAATCCAGCTGCTCGATTGCGGTTGCCAACCGATTCACCGGCGAGGAGCCGCTCGACCATGATGAGGAGAACGCGTCACGGACCACGGCGCAATCATCATCGTCAGGCCATGCCTCATTCCATGGCATGCCACTATTCAGCCGTTCTCCAGCCGAGCGCAATCCACCGCCGAACTCGCCTTCCACAATGTTTCCGACCGTAATCAGCGCGCGTGGAATGGACGCTCCTTGACGTATCGCCACGCTCAACATTTCCAATATCAAGGGCAATGGCAGATTGCATGACCGCACGTCGGAATCGGGCGGATTTCTGGCTGGCGACCATTCATACAGCCATGTCGCGCCAGCGGCGCCCACCGCTGCCAGCATCGGCCATGCCAAGCTCATCGCACATGCTCCTGCCGCATCAGCCTGCGAATCCAATACCAGCCGACGGCATAACAGCAGCCGGCGAAGCCGAGGCACATCCATCCTTTCACGTCTTCCACAAGGAATCGCAAGGGATGGGCTCCCATGCATTCCCCTAGCATCACCGTCAGCAACGGCAATGCCATCAGCAGCTTCACCGTGGCCTGCGGCATGGCAAAAGCGTTGGCACGCAAGTCGTCGAGCAGCCGTCGCCGCTTCAACGACGCCGCGACGGCCTCCAGGCATCGGCTCATCTCGCAGCCCAACTGCAGACTCAACGTGCAGGCCGCATGAAGTTCCGCACCAAGCTGATCCACATGCTTGTGTTGTTCCTGAAGCGAGCAGCGGCTTCGTACGGCCATGTCAATACGGAAACGGGTCAGTTCAGGCACTGCGAAAGGAGCGCCCTGTAATTCCTCGAACGCTTGGACCAAGGTGGCTCCGCTGCGTACGGACGCCCGCAGCGCGGCCACGCATGCGGCAGCGCCGATGGTCGGCATCCGTGGCGATGCATCCCGGTTTTCCCCATCGTTCCGGACTGTTCTGCCATGCCCGTCGGATTCATCATCACAAGTTCCATCTCCATCGGCCCCGCCGCTATCGTCAGCCGAACGAAGCCCGAAGCGAACCAGCACACGCTGTAATCGCCGCAATCCCGCCCATTCCGCGTTCCGATTCAGCCACAGCCAGACGGCCATCGACGCCAGCCATGCGGCGCAATATTCCCAACCACACGCATCACGCATCATGCGCTCCATCGGCTCATGAATCCATCCCAACGTTGGCCGGCACGGACCGTACGGCCATCCCAGGCGGCCAGCAGACGCCCATGCAATCCCCCTTCCACCGCTTCCAATCTGCCGACCTGCGCAATGCGCCGTCTGCCGGCGATACGTTCCACATGAAGCACCACGTCGAACGCATCCTCGGCGAGCGCCGCCGTGGCGCGTGGCTCCAATCCGGCCAGCAAACCCAATGAGACCAATCGCGCCGGAACCGCCTCCACTTGATTGGCGTGCAATGTGGTCATGCCGCCTCGATGCCCGGAATTCAAGGCTCTGAGCAGATCCACGACTTCACCGCCACGGCATTCGCCGACCACCACGCGGTCCGGTCTCATGCGCAGCGTCGCGCAGATCAGTTCGGAAAGGCCTATGCCGCCGGCACCTTCTGTGTTGGCTTCGCGTGTGACCAGAGACACGTGGTTGGCATGTTGGATCATGCCCAATTCGCGCACTTCCTCGACGGTGACGATGCGCTCGTTCGGCGGGCATCGCATCAGCATGGCTTTGAGCATCGTGGTTTTGCCGGCACCGGTGCCGCCTGTCACCAGCACGCTTGCCTTGCGGGACACCAGTCCGGCCAGCAGGGGCAGCCATTCGGCTGGAAACATGCCGTTGCGCGCCAACGATTCCAGATTGGGCGAGACCGCATCGGGCAATCGTATGCTGATGGCCGCGCCTTGCGGCACCAGTGGTGCGATGACGGCGTGCACGCGCAGACCGTCCACGGTGGAGGCGTCGGCGATCGGGCAGGCGTCGTCAAGCCGTCGGCCAAGTTGCGAGCATAATCGCGCTGCGAATTCACGAATCGACTGCGCTGACGGAAAGCATCGGCGCAGCAGACATACTTCCTGCATGCCTTGGCCGCAATCCGCCCAAACCGTGCCGTCGCAGGTCACCGCGATGTCCGTGACGCCCGGCTGCGAGGCGATGGCGCTAAGGGGTCCGAGTTCCATGCTTCACCCGCTTGCCTTCCAACGATTCCTGCAGTTCATCCGTGAGCGCGGCCAAGGCTTTGACGGTTTGGCGGTTCGGTCTGCGCAGGCCCAGGCCGTCCAGCAGTTCGCCGCATAGCTTGGCGTCCGGTTTGACAACCGCCGCGAGGGAATGGCCAAGATAGTTTTCCGTCTCTTCCAGCGTGGTCACGCCACGTCCACGCGCCACGCCGCGTGGTTCAACGCCGACGATATGGCCATGTTTCTGCCGTTCCGCCGTTCCACGCGATTTCATGGACACTTTGGCTCGGGCCAGTCCGAGCACCGTCATTTCGACCACGGTGATGTGTGTGGCCTGGGCCAGTTCCGGAATGTCATCGAGTCCACGCCATTGCCCGGCGTCCACGATCACCGCGTCCTTCACCTGCGCGAGCGCGCGGATGCATGCCTGGATCTCCCAGGATTGCGGGTTTTCGCTTCGCCAGGGATTGCAGGCCAGCAGCGGCACGCCATCCCACACGGGCAGTTCTCGCAGCAGCGCTTTGCCGTCCACTTTGCCGAGCGGGGCGCTGATGTCTCCGAAGCGTGAACCGTCTTCATCTTCCACACCGAGCAGCACGTCAAGACCGCCACCGTTGAGATCTGCGTCTACCAGCACGCTTTTGCATCCACGTTCCGTTAGTTCGCGGGCCAGCAGCGCCGCCAACGTGCTGGCACCGACTCCGGCGACGGCGGATCCGACCACCACGACGTTGCGTGGAGCAGGTTCCGGTTGCGCTTCAACGGGTTTCATCCGTGTGGACGACGATTCCAACGGCGAACCCATGAAACCGCCCGCCACGGCAGGCCCGGCCCATCGTGCCGACGTTCGCGCGTCCACGGCGTTCTGCGGCGTATAGAACCGTTGCGGCGAGACCGTTTCCCGCCGAACGGTTTGCTGGGATCGAGTCGGCTGCCGCACTCTGGCCGCTGGCTGCGACCGGATTTTCGGCGAACACGTCACGCGCACGTCACGGCCTCCGTATGACGGCAATGGGACCGGAGGGACCTGTAATGAAGAAATTGCATCGCTCATACCGCCGATTGAAAAACGAAACCGCACATGGGTTCAAGCCGAAACGGCACCTGTGGTCGGAGAATGTGGGTTATCCACACCCTCGGCGTGTCATCCACACTTATCCACATCGCAACGCGATTCGGCACATCGCAAGACATTACGCAACGCAGCACGGCGCAGCGCAACAAAAAAGGAAGACCCGCCGAAGCGGGCCTTCCTGCAAGAATCTTCGGAGCAGAATCGCTGCACAACAACATCGTCGTAACGGTAAGTCTATCCAATGCCCGTTCAACGTAACAACCTATCTCGGTCATACACACCTTGTGGGGCTCTGCTCTTCAGTTGTTCTTGTACTTCGTAATTATGCTCGCCATTGCGGCAAGTGCAAACCGAAACGGGACGATGTTCCGTATTTATCGCAACTGTTGCTTTCCGATCGCAAGAATCGCAAAAATGCTCCATGCTGTGCGAATCGCAACGCTTGCCTGTTCATTCACGTTCATTTGCCTCGAAAAAACGGCGTGTCGGAAGCATATTTCACCAACTCGGCGAACGAATGTTAACTCCTGCTTAATTTTCCTGAGTTCTGCAAGACATTCCAAGCACTTGAGGATAAAGTAGATAACTATGGCACAGATTTTTGACGCACCCTCAAAGGCGATCCTGCGCAGCCAGATAGCTGAGCATATCGCTGAGACCGATAAGAACGATAAGCGCGAGCTTCAGGCAGGCGAGGAACCGCTGCCGAACGACCGTTTCTTCGACCGTGAGCTGAGCTGGCTGAAGTTCAACAAGCGCGTCCTCGAGCTTGCACAGGATGAGGACCTGCCGGTCATCGAACGCGCGAGCTTCGCCGCGATCTTCGCGAACAACCTCGACGAGTTCTTCATGGTCCGCGTGGCCGGCTTGAAGCGCCGCATCGACACCGGCATCGCCGTGACGGCCGCTTCCGGACTGAGCCCGAGGCAGCAGCTGCGCGCCATCAGCGAGCAGGCCCACCGCCTGCAGGACGAGCACGCGCACTACATCATCGACCACATCCTCCCCGACCTGGCGAAGGAACAGATCGTGCTGCTGAGCTGGGACAAGCTCACCGCGGCCGAGCAGGAGCGCCTGTCGCGCTACTACCGCCAGCAGGTGTTCCCGGTTCTGACGCCGCTTGCCGTGGATCCGGCCCACCCGTTCCCGTACATTTCCGGCGGTTCCCTCAACCTCGCCGTGCTGGTGGAGAATCCGGCATCCGGCAAGTCGCACTTCGCCCGCGTGAAGGTTCCTGGCAACCTGAACCGTCTCGTGCCGGTCGACGATCTGACCGAAGACGAGAGCACCAACGTGCGCTATGGCTTCATCACCATGGAGAACCTGATCATCGCCCACTTGGAATCCCTGTTCCCGGGCATGATCATCAAGGAGGCCCGCTCCTTCCGCGTCACCCGTAACGAGGACATCGACGTGGAAGAGGATGATGCAGAGAACCTGCTCAACGCCATGGAGAAGGAACTGCTGCGCCGTCGTTTCGGACCGCCGATTCGTTTGGAGATCTCCGACGAGACCAGCCCGTTCCTGTCTCAGCTGCTCGCCGACCAGCTGCGCGTGAGCGCCGACGAGGTCTACCGCCTGCCGGCGCCGCTTGACGCGACCGTGCTGTTCGAGCTCGGCGGCATCGACCGTCCGGATCTCAAGTACCGTCCGTTCATTCCGACCACCAATCGTCAGATCGCCGAAGTCGAATCGTCCCGTGCGCAGGACATTTTCGCCGCCATCCGCGAGCGCGACATCCTGCTGCACCACCCGTACGATTCCTTCTCGACGTCCGTGCAGGCGTTCCTGGCGCAGGCCGCGGCCGATCCGAAGGTGCTGGCCATCAAGCAGACGCTGTACCGTACGTCCAGCAATTCGCCGATCATCGACGCGCTGATCGACGCCGCGCATGCCGGCAAGCAGGTGCTGGCGCTGGTCGAGATCAAGGCGCGTTTCGACGAGGACGCCAACATCGCGTGGGCCCGCAAGCTGGAACGCGCGGGCGTGCACGTGGTGTACGGCATCGTCGGCCTGAAGACCCACTGCAAGCTGAGCCTTGTGGTGCGTCAGGAAGCCGACGGCCTGCGTCGTTACTGCCACGTGGGCACCGGTAATTACAATCCGAAGACCGCACGTATCTACACCGACCTGGGCTTGCTGACCTGCGATCCGGTGGTCGGTCAGGATATGACCCGCCTGTTCAACCAGCTGTCCGGCTACGCGCCGAAGTCGAGCTTCCACCGTCTGCTGGTAGCGCCGCGCACTGTGCGTTCCGGCTTGATTCAGCGCATCCGCCGCGAGGAGGACGCCGCACGCGCCGGCAAGGAAGCGTGGATCAAGATCAAGGTCAATTCCATCGTCGACGAGAAGACCATCGACGCGCTATACCGTGCAAGCCAGGCCGGCGTGAAGATCGACATCGTGGAACGTGGCATCTGCGCGCTCAAGCCGGGCGTTCCGGGACTTTCCGAGAACATCCGCGTACGTTCGATCCTGGGCCGTTTCCTTGAGCACAGCCGTATTTACGCGTTCGCCAACTCCGATGGCCCGCAGATCGGCGAAGGCCCTGCGGCCGGTCCGGAAGTGTGGATTGGTTCCGCCGATCTGATGCACCGCAACCTCGACCGTCGAGTCGAAGCGCTGGTCCGCATCGTGGCTCCGGAGCAGATCGACGAGCTCATCAAGTACGTCGATTTGCAGATGGCCGATTCCACCGCGTCTTGGCATATGCAGGCCGATGGCACCTATGTGCGCCATTGCAAGGATGAGGAAGGTCGACCGCTGGTCGACAGCCAGGAATACCTCATCAAGAAACACACGCGTCGACCGGTAAGGCACTGATCGATCGAGGCGAATGGCCGGTTCCGCACTTTGCGGGCCCGGCCATTTTCTGTATGTTCGGACGTCACGCGCCGCCGCCAGCCCGGCCCAGCCTAGAATAGGACAATATGAGCGAAAAGATGAGACGCATCGTGGAAGCCGCCGGCGGCATCGTATGGCGATGGAAGGCGGGCAGCGATATCGCGAACGATCCTGCGATCGCCAGTAGCAAATCTGCGCAGGAACAGCTCGACAGCATTGAAGTATGTATCGTGCACCGTCCGAAGTATGACGATTGGAGCTGGCCGAAAGGCAAGCTCGAGCAGAACGAGACGCATCGGCATGCGGCGGTGCGTGAAATCGGCGAAGAGACGGGGTCGCCGGTCAAACTCGGACCGTATCTGTGCGAAGTCGAATACCCGTTGTCCGAAGAGGGCAAGAAGACCCGGCATTCGCACGATTGCACGGCCGACACCAAGCACACGTTGTATTGGATGGCGCAGCCGATTTCCGCCGACGACGCCGAACATCTGCTGGACGCGTTCGGCCCGGTGCACCGCGCGGACGTGGGCGAGATCAACGATATCGTCTGGGTTTCCGTGCGTGAGGCGCGCAAAATACTGTCTCATTCGACCGATAAGGACACGTTGGCAGTGTTCGTGGACCGCGTGCAGGAGGGTGCCGCGACCGCGCAGAATCTGCTGATCGTACGCCATGCGAAGGCTGAATCGCGCAAGTCGTGGAAGGGCACCGACGCGAACCGTCCGATCACGCCGAAAGGCGCGGCGATGGCGTTCGCCCTCAACCGCGAACTCGCCTGTTTCAACCCGACGCGACTGGCCACCTCGCCGTGGCTGCGCTGCCAGGAGACGTTGCAGGTGCTGAGCTGGCAGACCGAACGGCCGATGGAACACATCAACGCGTTGACGGAGGACGCGTTCGCCGAGCATCTGGCGGTCTCATGGCTGGCGTTCCGCGAGCAGATCACGCAGACGCTCAACAGCCGCGAAACCACGGCCATCTGCATGCACCGGCCGGTCATCGGCGGCATGTACGACCATTTGCGCGGCCTGTGCGCGCGTAAGCAGCTTGCCAAGCAGCTCATCGCAAAATCGCCATACATGCCTACCGGCACCGCCATGTCGCTGTTCATCATCGACACACCGCAAGGCCCCAGCATCATCGACATTCAGAAGGTCTCCCCCATTGTCTACTAACATGCACTACGGTTCCGGTTCAGTCGTTCCCAGCCGTTCCGCCGGTTTCACGAACACCGGTTCGCCGCGTCCGGCACGCCCCGGCCAGCTCGACCAGATGATGGCCGACAATATCGCCGGCGGCGCCGATCCGGCGGAAATCAACGAAATGTGCCATGCGTCGGCCGCGGCGCTGCTTGACCGCGTGCACCACACGCAGGACGCCGAACTGGTGGAACGCGTGCTGACGCTGGTGGACCGCGAAGGCGTGGACGTGATCGCCGAACTGTGGAGCCATGCCGACCCCGACTCGCTGCCGGGCATTCTGTGGCGACTGTATCTGCTGCGTACGTGGATGCGGAAGAACCGCGAATCGATCGCGCGACTGTGGCGCGTCGGCGAGCCCGTCGCCACCACCGCTTCCGCGATTGCCGGCGTGGACCAGGCACCGACGGAAGACGACATCGCACGTACCGCCGATTCGATTTTGGCCGGCGCGTTTACAGGCGATTTCGCCGTGGCGCTTGAGCGGGCCGCCGCCTTCACCGACGTGGTTGCGTTGGGATTGCGTATCGAAGCGCGCAAACTGGCTTCGTTGGGAGGTTCCAGCGAGGCCGGATCATCTGATGTTTCCGACGGTTCCGCTACGTCCGCTGCGGCCGGCAGCCGCCCGTCGGCCGTTGAGAAGCGGGCGCGCGCGAAGGCTGCGAAACTGATGCACACAGCCGGCAACCTGTTCGCCACGGCCAAGGATTTCCGCCACGGGGCGAATCTGTGGCGGCGCGGACGATTGGAATAGGCCGTTCTCCACTGTCGTTTCCCACTACTGCTTTCCACCGCCGCTTTCCGTAATTTTCCCCCGTTTCATACCCCACACGACACGGCGCTGCGAAGCGTCGAGCGCGACTGTACAATAGGAATTCGCGCCGGGCCATGCATAGCCCCGGGCTCCATTTTTTGCCGCTGCGAGCGGCCTTTGCGCCGACAGGCGCTTTCGTGGTTCGGCGCTTTTCTCCTCTTTCGATGTTTTTCGAATTTTTCTCTGGCTTTCTTGCGATTTTCGATTGCCATCCGATCGGCGCTCATCTGGGTTTCATCTGCCCGACCTACCGGCGCGTTGCCGAACAGCCGATACATGGACTACGCTTAGAAACCATGGATATTCATGTTTTGAACCACCCGCTGGTGGACCACAAGCTCACCGTTCTTCGCGACAAGAACACTCCGTCCTCCACGTTCCGCGAGCTCGTTTCCGAACTCGTGATGCTCGAGGCCTACGAAGCCACCCGCGACATCGAAGTCGTGGACAAGCCCATCGAAACCCCGGTGGCTCCGATGATCGGCAAGCACATCGCCGCCCCGGCTCCGATTATCGTGCCGGTGCTGCGCGCAGGTCTGGGCATGCTCGACGGCATGACCAAGATGATTCCGTCCGCTGAAGTCGGCTTCCTCGGCATGAAGCGCGACGAGGAGAACCCGACCCAGCAGATCACGTACGCGAACCGTCTGCCGGAGGATCTCACCGGCCGTCAGTGCTTCCTCATCGACCCGATGCTCGCCACCGGCGGCACGCTCGTTGCGGCCACCCACTATCTGGCCGAGCGCGGTGCGAAGGACATCACCGCAGTGTGCATTCTGGGCGCTCCGGAAGGTCTGAAGTTCGTTGAGGAAAACCTCGACCCGTCCATCAAGTTCAAGCTGGTGCTGTGCGCCGTCGATGAGAAGCTCAACGACAAGTGCTACATCGTGCCGGGCTTGGGCGACGCCGGCGACCGTCTGTACGGCGTGATCGACTGAGCTGCCAATCGGAATAAATCAATCGAATAAAAATTCGGCCTGCTACCGCACCAATCATGCGATGGCAGGCCGAAACCATATAAAACCGGCTGTCGCCTGTCGATCATAGTCCGTCGACTAGCGCCCGGCCGCTGTCGCTCGCCGGGCAACTATCAGTCGGCTACTGTTCGTCGGGCACGAACGCTTCGAAGATGTGGCGGTCGAACTGGTCGCAGCACTGCGCGAATTCGTCGCGGCTGCGCACGGTCCACGACACCGGCACCGCACCCATGAACCGGGTCAGCTTCACCTGCGGGCTGTTGCCGCCCTTCCAATCGTAGGCAACAAAATCAGGGCGGGAAATCCAGTCGAACACCAGCGCACCGGCCGCATATTCCTTGCCGAGCGCCACCGGGTCGGCCGTCTTGCCTTTGCCAGACGGCCACCAGGACAGCTGTCCGCGGCACACTTCCGGACGGTTTTCCTTGTACCAGTTCACGGCAGCCGGATTGAACGATTCGATTACGTACTTGCCGGAGTATGCCTGCAGCAACGCGTCGCCCTTCTCCATAAGCTCCACGTCGCGCGGATCCCACTTGGAGTTGTCATCGAACTTATATTCCACAATCAGCGGCACACGACCAGCCACCACTTTGAGCACGTCGGCGAATAGCGGCACATGCTGATAGTAGCCTTCCGGCGCGTTGTCCGGCGTGGTGACCAGCGGCGGTTCCTCCAATGCCAACGGCAGCGGCGCGGCCTTGCATGCGCCCGGAGCGTCGGTCGGGAACAGCGGAATACGAGTCAGCTCGTCATACGTGAGATCGGCGATACGGCGCGGATCTCCGGCAACACGCATCAGGTCGCCGTCATGCACCACCACGACCTCGCCATCGCGCGTCATCTGCAGGTCCAGTTCGATACCGTACCCGGCTTCACAGGCGGCTGCGAACGCGGCAAGCGAGTTTTCAGGGGCAATCACGCCGGGTGTATCAGGGCTGCCGTACCCGGCTTTCATGGCCATGCGGCGGGCGAGCGCCACGTATTCGCCGCTTTCGTTGGCGTATTGCGCGGTGAGTCCGGAACCGGCGTCATGCAGACCGCGGTGCGCGTACCACACGTCCGGAACGGCCGGCACATAATGACGGCGCTTGTCGGAGAAGGAATGGCTGCCATTGCACCTGCAAAGAATGTCACAAAGGAAGAAATAGCAGAGATTACGGCTATCTTCAACAGCTTTGGTAAGAGTGAAATTGTACCAGAGCACCTGATGGATGCGGTAACGGCAGTCAGCGGATCATCACC
>OIYW01002103.1_pt1 | contig 10992 bp, 7 predicted proteins | sample 1588351 | NCBI WGS metagenome assembly OIYW01 (sample SAMN03283268) | human gut metagenome | biome: human-associated habitat; material: feces | host: Homo sapiens | place: USA | collected 2013 | reverse complement strand
CAATGTCCGTTCAGATAAGATCGAATCGGAACCCATACGGTTATCTTCCTGATTATTGCATGCAAAATGCTTAATGGTCGTACCACACCCAGGTATTGACTGTACGCCCAGTGTCATAGCTGCTGCCATACTTCCTGCCAGCAGCGGGTCTTCTGAATAATATTCAAAATTTCTGCCACACAGTGGATTTCTGTGTATATTCATGCCTGGTGCCAGCCAAAGTGTCACTTCAAATTCATTCATTTCTCCGGCGATCATCCTGCCAAGTGTATGCATCAGTTCCAGATTCCAGCTCTGCGCCAGCAGTGTTCCCACCGGAATTGCAGTGCAATACTGATGATATACGATTCCCTTCGATTCCTTCGGCTCCGCAAAATATCCGTTTTCAAATCCATCCAGAAAATCTCCGCCATCGATACTGCCGTCTTCTCTGACCTGATACTCACTACGCAGACGCAATCCCGCCGGGCCGTCTGCCAGCACGATGCTCGCCACATAATACGGAGCTTTTTCAGCCACAGTGACTGTCTCTGCCGCTGCCCCCGGAACCGTCTGTCCCGCAGAGCCGAGTGCACTCGCTCCCTGATCTTTCGCCGGATCTCCGGTTGCTAATGCAATCAATTCTTCTGTGGAAAGCTGATCCACGATTTCACCTGCTCTGCCCGGATACTGATCCTGTAATTTTTCATAAACTACCGTCTCTGTCGGCAACTCTTTCGCAGAAATCTGTACTTTCGGCAGTTTCCGTTCTTCTGCCTTCCGCAGCCATGCTGTCTGTTTTTCTTCCAGCTTTGCTTTATCCGGCTGAAATTCTTCCAATGATTCTTTTAATGGACAGATATGTTCACACTGCACGAGTACTTTTGTCTCATCCAGCACAAAGGTGCCACAAAGGGCCGCGGTAGATAACGCATTTCCCACCCAGATACCGTAAGTACCTGTCTCCAGCAGCCATGCCGCCTGTTCCTCGGAATAGGAGGCCAGCTGGTACAGATCCATGCTCAGTGTAAGTGACTGCGTCTCCCCCGGTGCCAGAAGTTTTGTTTTTCCAAAAGCTGCCAGACGACGGAATTCTTTTGGCAGTTTTCCCTGTGGGCAGGATAGATACACCTGAACCACTTCTTTTCCGGAATACGCTGCACCAGTATTTATCACATCCACAGAGACTGACAGTGTTGGTTTTCCCTGTGCGGATATCTGCTTGGAAATACCGGTTACTTTTATGTCAAATTCTGTATAAGACAAACCATATCCAAAACTGTAACGCACCGGAACGTCAAACGTATCAAAATACCGATAACCTACATAGATGCCTTCCCGGTATTCTTCCCGGTAAACATCTCCACTCTTGTGACTAAAATATGCAGCATTCGGATAATCCATATAATCCAGAGCCCAGGAATCCACCAGCTTTCCGGAAGGAGTCACTTTTCCGGAGATTACGTCTGCCAGTGCATTACCGCCCTCCTGTCCGGCCTGCACAAACTGCAGGACCGCTGTGATATTCGGAAATTCATCCGTAAATGCAAGGTCAATCAGTCCACCGGTATTTACCACCAGAATGACTTTTTCATAGGCTTCACATAATACCGCGATCTGCGCCCGTTCTTCCTCTGTAATATAATAATCTCCTGCTTCATCCCGGCGGTCTGCATTTTCTCCTGCGATCCGGGCGAGCACATACATAGCGATTTCCGCCCCATCTTCCTTTGCCGCTGCTTCATCTATTGCTGCTCCTGCCGGCATGGAAAACGGAGTCGTGGAATATGCTTCAAAAAAGTTTCCGTTACATTCCTCTGTCAGTTTTCGAAAAATTTCTGCCTTCCAGCTCTCCCGAGCCTGGATGTAGCAACTGTCATATCCGTCCAGCCATTCCACACTGGTGATCTCATATCCGGCATTTTTCAGACCATCATAAATATTGACATTGTACCGGTTGTTCACATCTCCGGATCCGGTTCCACCCTTGATGGTACGCACCGCTCCCGCTCCATACAGACCAATCTTTGTCCCCGGCTTCAACGGCAATGTCTGCGCTTCATTTTTTAATAACACAAAACCTTCCGCCGCCGCTTCTCTCGCAAGAATAGCATTGTCTTTTTCGCGCTGTGACATTACTGTGGATGTGGTTCCTACATATCCTCTTTTTCGCAGTTTCATGATACCCCTCTCCTCATACGATTTCTGTTTTCCGATTTCTAAATTTTTTCATCTATAAAGAAAACGCAACTATGCCGAAGCATACTTACGCTCTCTACTGTATGCCATGCACACACTATTTTTCGATTTTTCACCTTTCTTATTTTGTGCCGAAAATACGGTCTCCGGCATCACCAAGTCCCGGGCAGATGTATGCATGATCGTTTAACTCACGGTCAAGCTGTCCGATATAAATCTGTACATCCGGATGCGCCTCATGCAGTCTCTTGACACCTTCCGGTGCAGCGATGACAAACATACACTTGATATTTTTTCCGCCATGCTTTTTGATATAATCTACTGCTGCAACAGCGGATCCACCGGTTGCAAGCATCGGATCTACGACAACGATAAGACGCTGATCGATCGGATCCGGCAATTTGCAGTAATATTCATGCGGCTCATGGGTCTCCGGATCGCGGTACAGACCGATGTGTCCGATCTTCGCAGACGGAACCAGTGTAGTCACACCATTTACCATACCAAGCCCTGCACGAAGTACCGGTACGATGGCAAGCTTTTTGCCGGAGATCATCGGGCTCATGCATGTCTCAATCGGTGTCTCAATCTCCACATCCTCAATCGGCAGATCGCGAAGTGCCTCATATCCCATCAGCACTGCGATTTCCTCGATCAGTTTACGAAACTCATTTGTTCCTGTATGTTTGTTCCGGATCATTGAAATTTTGTGCTTGATCAGCGGATGATCCATTACATATACATTTTCCATTTTTTCCATTGAAAAAACCTCCTAATAACACTTCTCATTTCTTCAAGAATAACGGATTCACAGTTATAAGTCAACCGAAATCATTGTAATTCCCTTGCTCTCTCTAAGAATTTCCGTTATACTGATTTGTTAGAGTCTGATATTAAAATTGCTTTGCAGGATTGCAGAGATGCACAGAGGAATATATCATGCATTGCATGACGTGCATCTCGCAGCAAGAATGCCGGGGGCATTCTTGAATGTCAGATTTATAACTATCAAATCATCATAAAATAGGAGAATGTATTTATGAAAACAAACGAAAACGGCATCTATGATGCAAGAACGCTTGGCCTTCCGAAAATGCTGATTCTTGGTCTTCAGCATATGTTTGCCATGTTCGGTGCAACGATTCTCGTTCCGGTACTGGTAAACACGTATTTCCACGGCGAAGGTTTATCCATTCAGGTCACACTGTTCTGTGCCGGAATCGGAACGCTGCTCTTCCACCTGATGACCAGATTCAAAGTACCGGCATTTCTCGGTTCTTCTTTCGCCTTTCTGGGTGGTTTCCAGACAGTCGCAAATCTGGACACAGGCATCTTTGCAGACATGAGCTACGGTGAAAAACTTCCTTACGCATGCGGCGGTGTACTGATTGCCGGACTGCTCTACCTGCTTCTGTCCCTGATCATCAAAGTTATCGGTGTACGACGCGTTATGCGTTTCCTGCCGCCGGTTGTAACCGGACCGATCATCATCTGTATCGGACTGAGCCTTGCACCTTCCGCGATCTCCAATGCATCCACCAACTGGCCATTGGCTCTGATCGCACTTGCCACTGTTATTATTTTCAATATCTGGGGCAAAGGTATGTTCAAGATCATCCCGATCCTCATGGGAATCATCGTATCCTATGTGGCAGCACTGATCATGAACGCTGCCGGTATGACATGCGCAGATGGGAGCGCCATCTTAAACTTCAGCGGTGTGGCTAATGCCGCTATCGTTGGTGTACCACAGTTTTTTCTCTGTAAATTCAATATCACAGCTATCCTTGCCATGGCACCGATCGCTATTGCATCCATGATGGAACACGTAGGAGACATTTCTGCTATTTCCGCAACGGTAGGAGAAAACTTTATCGAAGATCCGGGACTTCACCGCACACTGCTCGGAGATGGTCTGGCAACTGCCCTCTCTGCGTTAATCGGTGGACCGGCAAATACAACTTACGGAGAAAATACCAGCGTACTGGCGCTGAGCCGCGTATATGATCCGAGAGTCATCCGTCTGGCAGCCTTCTATGCGGTTATCCTCAGCTTCATACCAAAAATGGCAGAGATTATCAGTTCTCTTCCGGCAGCCATCATTGGCGGAATCAGCTTTATTCTCTATGGAATGATCTCCGCTGTCGGCATTCGCAACGTTGTGGAGAACAAAGTAGACCTGACAAAATCCCGTAATCTTGTCATCGCAGCATGTATCCTGGTCTGCGGTCTCGGTTTTTCAAATGGTCTGACTTTCCATATCGGCAGTACAGCCATCACACTGACCAGCCTTGCTCTGGCAGCTATTGTTGGTATCGTGTTGAATGCGATTCTTCCGGGAAATGAATATCAGTTTGAAAGTTCTTCCAAAAAAAGATAATCTATTAAAATGCACACGAATAATATCTACACGAAGTACTTTTATCTGATAGGAAAATCGATGTAGTTTCCTGTCAAATATAAAAAGTCGCTGACCATTCATCTATTGAACGGTCAACGACTTTTTCTGTCATACTATACTGGGATTCAGGCAGAAAAACACCAAAATCTTGTTTACACATTCTAATATTTATTTTCTTACTTCCAGTTTTTGCTTCTCTTTCGCATATTCCATAAGCTGCCGGTTGGCTTCATTCAATGGACCAAATTTTTCCGGATCCAGTGTACAAATACACGATTCACACTGATCGATCCATTTTTTTGCATCTGCGATCTGAGATTCTTCCAGCGGATAAAATGCCTTCTGAAAAATAACTTCCGTCGCCAGTGCACGGGCAGTCTGATATTCCATATCATTTTCCTGCAAAATACCTGCCACAAAAGGGATACTTTGCCGCTGCAGACGATTATATACGGCGATACCGCTTCCGCCTCCGCCTATAACAAACACTTCAGGTGTACCCCTGGAAGGATTCAAAAACACTTCTCCGGTAACTGGGTCAAAACTGGTATCAGACACGCCATACAATTCCTGCACATACGTACCTGCAAATATTTCCTCCGGTGTACCAATGCGGTCGATGTGATCTCCTTTTACACAGGCAATTGTATCCGACACTTTCTGTGCCAGATCCAGTTCATGTAAGGACATAATAATTGCTAAATTCCGATCTCTGGCAAGCATGCGGATATTTGCCAGAATATCCAATTTAAATCCCATATCCAGATAAGATGTTGGCTCATCCAGCAACAAGATATCTGTATCCTGACAAATCGCTCTGGCCAACATCAGACGCTGCCGCTGTCCGTCACTCATTTTTCGGAAATCCTGATCCTGCACATCCTGTGCATGTACTAACGCAATGGCCTCATCGACTTTCGCCCAGTCATCCTCTGATAAAATACCAAATTTTCCGGTATACGGATAACGTCCGGATGCCACCACATCCCTGCCGCTGAGCAGCTCTGTCTGCAGTCGTTCCGTCATAACCATAGAAAGAGTTCTGGCAATTTCACTGTCCCGCATATTGCTCATGGATGAATCTCCGATATACACCGCACCGCCCAATATTTTCAGCTGCTTTGTTATTGTTTTTAATATTGTAGATTTTCCGGCTCCATTTGGTCCGATCAATGTCAGAACCTCTCCGGATTTCACACGCAGATTTACATTTTTGATCAGCGGATGTTTGTCATATCCGACTACTAAATTTTCTGTTCTCAGTTCCATCATCTGTTCCCCTGCTTTCTCAGCATTGCCGCAATGACAACCGGTACCAAAAATACTGCCGTCACGGAGCTGATACTGATTTCTGTCGGTGCAAATAGTGTTCTTGCAATTCCATCACAAAACAATGTGATTACAGCGCCAAACAGAAAACATCCCGGAATCAGAATAATCGGCTTTGCTGTTTTGGTCATCAATTTTACCAGATGCGGCACTGCGATACCCACAAAAGAGATCGGTCCCGCAAAAGCAGTGACGCAGGCAGAAAGCATACTGGAGAGCAGGATGAGCCCGATACGCAGAAGCTTCACGTTCACGCCCATATTTCTTGCATACGTTTCCCCCATCTGGTAAGCCCCAATGGGTTTCGCAAGCAAAAAGGTAATGACTACACCAACCGCAACTATCACAACTATCATCTGCACATTTTCCCAAGTCATTCCTGAAAAGCTTCCCAGTGACCAGTTATGCAAATTGACGATATTGGAATCATCTGCAAAGGTTACACAGAAATCTGTAATGGCGGAACAAATATAACCGATCATAATACCGCAAACCACCAGCAATGACATTTTCGACACTCGAAAGGAGATCAGCAGTACAAAACCCATGGCAATCAGGGAGCCTGCAAATGCCGCAATTACCATTCCGGCTGAATTCAATGCAACTCCTCTCTGCAGGCAGATGATCATAGTCATTGCAACTACCAGTTTTGCACCGGAAGAAATACCCAGCACATACGGACCCGCGATTGGATTCTGAAAAAAACTCTGAAGCAGAAAACCGGATACAGACAATGCGCCTCCTAACAGGATTGCTGCTGTAATACGCGGCAGACGGATTTTCCAGATAATCTGATACAACGTGGAATCACTGCCGTCTTTTCCAAACATCGCAAAAAAATCTCCCAAAGACATATTGACACTGCCTACCCCTACATTCCACAGAAAGAGGGCACACAATGCACAGACAAATATTATAAATGCTATCGTATACCGTTTTTTCACTTTTTCAACTTCCTTTACCTTCTCTTTTCAGCGTATTTCCGGCAATATTTCTGCTTGCAATTTACAAAATCTGCCGTTTCCGGTTGAAAAATCGCTGTTTGTCATTATTTTAATTTCTGGATAAACCGGTAATCTGTATCACCACTATCCGTCAGAATCTTGTTCAGATCTTCGATAAAATCACAGGTCGCACTTGTTTCCTGGTAAAAATTGCCGCCCGTGGTATAGACATCCCCGGACTGAACTGCTTTAAAATCAGCAAATAGACTGTTTTTTGCGATCAGCTCATCCACGGAATTCAGTTCGCCCTCAATGGTTCCATTATAAATCAAAATATCTGCATCTTTCTCTGCCACATAAAAATCCTCCATCTGCATTTTCAATGTGGAAAGTGCATTATCCTCTTCCTCCAGATATCCGTTCAGGGAATATACACCTCCTGCCAGATCGATCATGGAAGATACATAATCATTCGGTTTGCGGACGGTGATCGTTCCATCTGATGATACCGCAAAAAATGCCACGGTCTTTCCTGTATTTTCTTTTTCCAGAATCGGCTGTACGCGTTCTACCTGTTCCCGGAAAAATGCCGTTCCACTCTGCTCCTGATTAAACAGCACACCAAAGAGCCGGATCCACTCCAGTCGTCCCAGCGGATGCTTCTCATAACTGGAACGCTCGATCAGAACCGGAATCCCAAGTTCTTCCAATTTCTCCTTAACTTCCGGATTATGCAGGATCATACTGTTTTCAATGGCAAATTTGCACCCCTGCCCAAGCAGAAGTTCATAGTCCGGTGCATTGTACTTTCCAGCATACACCAGTTCCCCTGCTTTCATGGCATCTGCTGCTTCCTGCACATACCAGTCCTTTTCTTTTAACCCGGTAAACTTAATACAGGAAAGTGCTCCTGTCTTACATACGAGATCCATGACTGCGCTGGAAACGAGATATCCATCTGTCAGCGGCTGCTGCAGCACCACGATGTCTGATGGCACATCCGCCGGCACGGACACACCTTTCGGGACAAGCAAATAACGACCGCTATCAACGATCGTTATCAGTTTATATGCTCCATATTGTTCTATACTGAACTGATCGGCATATGCCAGGTTCATATGTCCCTCACAGTTCAGCTCATTGAAGCTTGTGGTTTCCGGGAAAGAAAATACAAGCGTATATTCAATTTCATGCGGTGTGCTCATTGCAGTGGTATCCCCGATTACCTCCATCTCACATGGAACTCCTGTGATCGGGAAGGTGAACGTTGAATTTCCGCCCTCATTTTCATTGAGATATTTTTCATCATCTACAATCATATAATCATAATATGTACTGCTCCATACAATCGTGGCCATCGCCTGACCATCCGTCACCGTCACAGTTGCCACGGAATCTACCGTAGCACGGCCGCTGCCGCCCTGCAGTTCCACATTGACAGAATACATTCCATCTTCCAGCATCGTTGTATCGGCACTCGCCTCCTTGCCGGTATCCTCCTGCGCTTCCACACTGGATTCTGTACCGGAAGTATCTGCCGGTGATTTATTTTCCTTCGTCCCGCATCCGGAAAATGCGGTAATACCTATCATGACAGCTAAAATAACTGCCGCTATTTTTTTCTTTTTCATTTGTTGAAAAATCCCTCTACTCTACTTTCTGCGGATCTGATACGCTGACCTTATGATCATACCAGGTTCCCTTTGTTCCAAGAAGTGCCAGATCAAACTCCTGATTCAATGCTTCTACCGGGACATCAAATCCATACACTTCCTCTGTAGATCCGTCACTGTAAGTAACGGTATCCGTAGTAGGCTGTAAAATCTCGGCTCCATCCTTCTGGGCATCCTCTGCTGTTCCCACAAACAGATTCACAATGTGCTTGGATGTCAGACTGACATGAATCGTCATCTTTCCATTTTCTACCGTTAAGGTGCCACGTCCGTCATTTGCCTCGTTAACATGAAACATGCTGCTGTCTGTATTAAATTCAGCATCGTATATACCATCTTCCAATGCCGGTATCTGTACGTCATCCGAAGGCTGTTGTGCTTCATCAGCAGTATCCTTCACAATTTCATCCTGCGCGCTCGTATCCATGCTGTTTTCTTCCGCTTTTGTACTGTCTGTTGCCGGCTGTGCATTATTTCCACAACCACCAAGCATGCCAACTGCCAGTGCAAATACTGCTGCTAATACTGCAATTCTTCTTTTCATATTTCCTTTCTCCTGTGAACAACTTTTCTATATCCACATATCAAAAACTTAACTGTATTTTTTCCATACGCAACTCACAGCAGGAACGAAAAAATCATTCCTGCTGTGAGATTGGATATCATTTTTTACTTTTTACTACGCTATGTATCTCTTATTTACCTAAAGAATCAATAGCTGCTTTTGTATGATCCACATAAATCTGCTGAACAGCCTCAATCTCACCTAAACCGGCAATCTGTGTATCAACTTTATCGAAGTTTCCGCTTGCTGTAAACATACTCTTCCAAGAATCATCATCATCGCCTGCCATATCATTGTTTGCATGATCGCCAGCAACAACCATTAATGGTCTTAAAATAACATTTTTATATCCAGCTGCTTTTACTGCTTCAATAACTGCTTCACAAGCTGTCTCTTCCGGCTCACCCTCTACAGTTCCGACAAATACGTTATCGTATCCAAGTGCTGCCATCTGGGAAGCCATCTGGCTGTAGCTTACTTTTGCTGTATGAGATGTTCCATGTCCCATAAATACGAATGCTGTACTGTCAGCTTTTACTGCTTCCAGAGAATCATATCCGGCATCTTTTACTGCTTCTGCTGTAATATCCTCAGCTACTTTTGCTTTGTCTTCATTTACAACTGTTGCATCTGCTCCTACCTCACCAAGTAACGGTTCAGCAACTGTTACAGATTCAAATTTATCTTTATAATTATCAAGTGCCTCTACCAGTTCATCATACTCAGCACCATGCATTAAGTGAGTTGGCTGAACAACCAGGTTCTTTACACCATTATCAATAGCTCTCTGAAGTGCCTGATCTACATTATCGATTTTTTCACCATCTCTTGCCTGTACATGGTTAATGATGATCTGTGCCGTGAATGCTCTTCTTACAGACCAATCAGGATTTGCTGCCTGAATTGCTTTCTCGACACCACCGATGTCTGCTACACGGCTGTCATTGAAAGATGTACCAAAACTTACAACAAGAATCTCATTTTCTCCAATCTCATCCTGATTCAGCGGATCATCTTTGGACGCATCACCTGTATCTCTTCCGAAATAATCCGGATCAGCATTTTCACCTTCTACTAATTCTTTCTGAGCATCTGTCAGTTTATCCCATGCAGCTTTTGCAGCCTCACACTGCTCATCTGTCTTGTCTGTTCTTTCCTGTACATAGATCGCATCGATCAATGCAGCTACTTCATCCGCTTTCGCCTGATCGGAATCTTCCTCTGCTGCACTTGTCTCACCTGCTGCACTGACTGCATTGTCTTTTCCTGCATCTGCACTGTTGTTGTTTCCACATCCGCCAAGCATTCCAACTGCCATAGCGAATACTGCCACTAAGGCAATCATTCTCTTTTTCATCTCTTCTTCTCCTTTGAGTATCTATTATTCTTCACAGGGTACGGTTCTCCCGATACCAGACAACCGGCAGGTTTCCTGACTGAAAGATCATTGCACCGCTTCCGCCTTCCCAACACAGATCTGTTAATCCGCATCAGTGACCAGTATTCGAATCGGTACTCCTTTATCACAGTGATGGATTCGTACAGGATTTACACCTGTTTCCCTTTTAACCATCCGTCGTTTTTCCTGTAACCAAAAATAACCCTCTGCTGCTCCAATCGTAGTTAACAGCGTTGGATTATTTTTCTTACAAAACTGCCGACTTCCGGCACCTTTTATCTCTTTCTATGAACTTAAAAATATCTTAACATATCCGATAAAAGATTTCAATATCTGAACGCACACTTTCTCCATCAAACTACATACTTGTACACTTCGGACTTACACCCCTGCTGTCGATCCTGATCACAAGAATTTTTCTTAATGACAGCTGTGGCTTCCACATCCGTGCTCGCCACATGTATGTCCTTCCCCGTGGCTGTGCTCGTGATGAGAACATTTCA
>OIYW01002095.1_pt1 | contig 11050 bp, 6 predicted proteins | sample 1588351 | NCBI WGS metagenome assembly OIYW01 (sample SAMN03283268) | human gut metagenome | biome: human-associated habitat; material: feces | host: Homo sapiens | place: USA | collected 2013 | reverse complement strand
GGGGCCGTTCGCTGTGTGCCGGTGTCCCGCACCTTGTTTTCCCGTAGGGGCCGATGCCCACATCGGCCCGCCGCTCCGGCCGGGTGCAGAGAGCGGGCGGGGACAAGCCCCGCCCCTACGTCCAAGCGACGCAAGACAGCCCGCCGGAAACGAAATCCCGGATGTAGGGGCGGCAAAAACAGTTTTGGAAACTGCGGAAACTTTTGGGCGTTTTTTTCGTCTAATAGATAGCCGCGGCAAATTTAAGGTTTCCTTAAGAACTTGTCACTGCTTTGTAATGCCAAGCCCCGCGGCTTGTGGTACAATGGTAAATGCAATCCAATCGCCAATCTTTAGGGAGGAACAGACATGACCGAACAGCAGACCCCAGTGATGACCCCGCCGGCCGCGCCGCCGGCCGCGCCCCCGGCCGCCCCCACTGGGCCGAAGAAGAAACGCAAGGGCCGGGGCAAGACGATCGCGGGAATTCTCATTGTCGCCGCCATCGCCATCGCGCTCGTCGTGCTGGTGTGGTACTTTGTATTCCGGGAGGACGGCTCCAAGGGCGAGGTCATGACCGACTTCGTCACCCGGGGCTCCATCCAGTCCATGGTGGAGGGCAGCGGCACCACCAAAGCCAAGGACTCCGCCACCGTCACGCCCGGCTCGGGCACCATTCTGGAGCTCTTCGTCCAGGAGGGCGACCAGGTGACCGCGGGCCAGCAGCTCTACCGTATGGACGACACCACCGCACGCGACGCGGTGACCGAGGCCCAGAAGTCGGTGGACAACTGCAACAAGGAGCTCCAGGCCGTCTATGACAAGATCGCGGAGCTGAGCATCACCGCCCCCCACGCGGGCAACCTGCGGGAGGTGGCCGACCTCAAGGTGGGCGACACCGTCAACGAGGGCGACACCATCGCCACCCTGGTCAACGACACCAAGCTGCGCCTCTCCCTGTACTACAGCTACGCCTATGAGGGTGACATCAAGGTGGGGCAGACCGCGCAGATCTCCATCCCCGCCATCATGGCGCCCGTCACCGGCAAGGTGGAGCAGATCAACAAGGTGCGCTTTGTCTCCCCCGAGGGCGCCACCCACTTCGAGGTGGTGCTGGTGCTGGACAACCCCGGCACCCTCGCCGAGGGGATGGATGCCTCTGCCGGCCTCACCGCCGCCGACGGCACCCCCATCTACCCCTACCAGAACGGAAAGCTGGAGTACTACGAGTCCACCAAGATCACCGCCAAGGCCACCGGCCCGGTGGAGCGCGTCAGCCTGCTCGACTACGGCGACGTGAAGGCCGGGCAGCTCCTGGTGCAGCTGGGCGCCAAGGACACCGACGAGGAGATCGCCTCCAAGGAGAACGCCCTCAAGGCCGCCCAGGAGAAGCTGGAGGAGGCCACCAAGGAGCTGGAGAAGTACAACGCCGTCGCCCCCATTGACGGCACGGTTCTCCAGTGCAGCCTGACCGAGGGCCAGGAGGTGTCCAGCGGCCAGGGCATCACCATCGCCGACACCTCCCAGATGATCATCGAAATTCAGGTGGACGAGCGCAACGCCCGCTACATCAAGGCCGGTATGATGGTGGACATCAACCAGTACGGCACGCCCTACGTGGGCATCGTGGAGAGCGTATCCATGACCGCCTCCGGCGAGAACGGCGTGGCCTCCATTCCCGCCGTCGTCACCGTGGACAACTACGACGGCAGCATGATCCCCGGTACTTACGCCGAATACTCCTTCGTGGCCAGCGAGTCGGAGGACTGCCTCACCGTCCCCGTCCAGGCCGTCAAGTATGTCAGCTTCGCCAACGTCCAGCTCCCCGAAACCCTGGATGCCGATCCCTCCGCCGGAATGGATGACGGTATGATGGATGACGGTATGATGGATGACGGCATGATGGACGACGGTATGATGGACGGCGGCATGGTGGACGGCGGCGTGGAAGCTCTGCCCCAGTCCTACTCCGGCGGCGCTTTTGCTGATCCCTTGGGTATGATCGCGGTGCCGATGCCCGGCGGCGTCGTCGTGGACGGCGGCTCCATGGGCGGCTCCTCCGGCGGCGCCAGCGACGACAGCACCGGCGTCATCGTATGGGTCAAGTCCAAGGAGGCCCCCGCCAACGCCATTCTGGAGCCCGACCCCACCTGGGACTGCCCCGAGGGCTTCTGGGCCGTGCCCGTCGAGGTCGGCCTGTCCGATAATTCCAAGGTGGAAATCACCCGCGGCCTGGCGGAAGGCCAGGAGGTCTTTATCGGCTACCAGAACCCCGACGAAATGTACTATTAAAGAGGGCCCCGGTATGCTCATTGATGTAAAAAACCTCTTTAAAATCTACCACGAGGGGGAGGAGAGCGAGGTCCGCGCACTGGACGGCGTCTCCCTCTCCGTGGACCGGGGAGAATTCCTGGCCATCATCGGCCAGTCCGGCTCCGGCAAGTCCACCCTCATGAATATCCTGGGCTGCCTGGATATCCCCACCTACGGGGACTACCACCTGGACGGCGTGGACGTCACCGAGCTGTCCGACCGGCAGCTCGCCCACATCCGCAACAAGCAGATCGGCTTCATCTTCCAGGGCTTCAACCTCATCCCCGCCCTCAACGCCTGGGAGAATGTGGAGCTGCCCCTCATCTACCAGGGCGTGCCCGCCTCCAAGCGGGCCGACCGGGTGGAGGCCGCCCTGGAGCGGGTGGGTCTGGCCGAGCGCGCCGGGCACAAGCCCACCGAGATGTCCGGCGGCCAGCAGCAGCGCGTGGCCATCGCCCGCGCCATCGCCACCCAGCCCCCCATCATCATGGCCGACGAGCCCACCGGCGCCCTGGACTCCCGCACCGGCAAGCACGTGCTGGAGATCCTCCACGGCCTGCATGACGACGGCTCCACCATCATCCTCATCACCCACGACAACGGCATCGCCGCCACCGCCGAGCGCGTCGTGCGCATCTCCGACGGGCATATCATCTACGACGGCGACAGAGAGGGGGCCTTCCTTTGAACCTGACCCAAGCCTTCAAGATCGCGGTCAAATCTATCGCCGCGAAAAAGGCCCGCTCCGCCCTCACCATGCTGGGCGTCATCATCGGCCTGGCCGCCGTCATCATCCTGGTCTCCTACGCCGAGGGCCAGAACCGCCAGATGCGGGAGTACTACGAGAGCCTGGGCAACAACGTGGTCAACATCAATGCCTACAGCCCCTCCGGGCGGGATCTGACCAAGACCATCCGGGACTACTGCATGGAGGATCTCGACGACTACATTCTGGGCCTCACCCCCACCGTGGACTACTACGACCAGACTATCCTGAAGTACGGCGCCAAGTCCATGGACAGCTACAACAGCAACTGGGACGAATCCCCCCAGCTCGTCATGGGCAACCAGGACTACTCCCTCTGCAACAACTTCACCATCGCCCGGGGCCGGGACATCTCCTTCCTGGACGTGGAAAACTACAGCCAGGTCTGTGTCCTCGGCTCCAAAATCGCCGACACCCTCTTCAACTACATTGACCCCGTGGGTAAGGAGATCACCATCAACGGCATCCCCTTCACCGTTGTCGGCGTCTTTGAGGAGAAGGACCCCAACAACATGTCCGGTATGGACCGCTATGTGCTCATTCCCTATACCGTGAACCGCATCATCAGCGGCAAAACCGAAATTGGAAGTTTTGTGGCAAAGGCCAAGGACTCCGCCACGACCACCAAGGCCGTCTCCCTGCTCCAGGGCTACCTGGACAGCCTGCTGGGCCCGAATGTGGGCTATGTCTCCACCCCCAATACCTGGCAGGAGCAGAGCGAGGAGCAGGACAAGATGCAGCAGCGCTTCCTGGGCGGCATTGCCGCCATCTCCCTGGCCGTCGGCGGCATTGGCATTATGAACATCATGCTGGTCACCGTCACCGAGCGCACCCGGGAGATCGGTATCCGCAAGGCCATCGGTGCCGAGCGCAAGAGCATCATCGCCCAGTTCCTGATCGAAGCCTGCATGATCTGCGGCATCGGCGGCCTGTTCGGTATCGCCGCTGGCTACATCGGCACCTTGATCGTGGGCAAATTGTCCTTTAAAATGATTCTATGGCCCAGCCCGGGCGTTGCCGTCGGCTCCTTCTTCATTTCCGTGGCCCTGGGCGTCATCTTCGGCCTGTACCCTGCCATCAAGGCCTCCGGCCTCCAGCCGGTGGATGCCCTGCGGGCCGATTAAAGGAGAGAGAATATGAGATTAAAACGACTGATTTCCTGCCTTCTGTCCGCCGCGCTGCTGGCCGGGCTGCTGGTATTTCCTCCCGCTTCGGCGTCCGGCTCGGGCGGCTTCTCCGACATCAGCGATTCCACTGTCGCCGACGCCGCGGAGATGCTCCGCCTGCTGGGCGTGGTGGACGGCACCGGCGGCGGCGCCTTCAACCCCGGCGGCACCCTGAGCCGGGCCGAGTTCTGCAAAATGACCGTGGAGATCATGGGCCGCGGCGCTGAGGAGCCCGCCCAGCGCAACCGCACCATCTTCACCGATGTGGGCCCCACCTACTGGGCCAGGGGCTACGTGAACCTGGCCTCCTCCATCACCATCGGCGGCACCGCTGGTGAGAATGGCGGCACCACTGGCGGTACACGCCTGATTATGGGCGTGGGCGACGGTACCTTCCGCCCCAACCAGGCCATCACCTACGGCGAGGCCGTCACCATCCTCATGCGGGTGCTGGGCTATGGCAGCGCCGATGTGGCCACCGGCTCCAACTGGTATGACGGCTATGTGGCCGTGGCCCAGTCCTCGGGGCTGGCCGACGGCCTGAGCCTGGGCGGCGCGGCCACCCTCACCCGCGGGCAGGCGGCGATTCTGTTCTATAACCTGCTCTTTACTGAGCCTAAGGACAGCGACCAGGTGTACCTGACCACCCTGGGCGGTTCCCTGGAGGACAACGTGGTGGTTCTCTCCACCGACGCCACTGCCGACGACGGCACCACCGGCTCGGTGCTCACCACCTCCGGCACCTATAAGACCGACCGCGTCTCCTTCCCCGGCGAGCTCAACGGTACCCGCGGCCAGCTCGTTCTGGATAAGAACAAGAAACTGCTGGCCGTCCTCCCCGAGGAGGGCAGCACCTTCCGCTCCGTCACCGTCATGGGCAGCCCGGAGGCCAACGCCATTCCTGTGTTGGGCGACGAAACCATCTCCGTCACGCTGGAGACTCCGGTCTATACCAGCGACGAGCAGGCCGCCAGCACCTACGAGAAGATCTGGACCAGCCTGCGCTCCGGCGCCAGCCTGCGTCTGTGCTTCAACAGCTCCGGTAAGCTGGAATACATCTATATGCCCTCCAGGACCGCCAGCGTCAGCGACGACAACGTGCTGGTGGCCAAGAACAAACCCACCGGCTCCAACAACCCCTTCGCCTCCCTGTCCGGCGGCAAGACCCCGGCCCAGATCTACAAGAACGGCATCCCCGCCGAGCTCAGCGACCTGCGCCAGTATGACGTGGGGACCTACGACAAGTCCTCCGATACCCTGTTTGTCTCCGATCTGAAGCTCAGCGGCCTGTATGAGAACGCTTACCCCAACGCCGCCGCTCCCTCCACCGTCACCGTAATGGGCGCTAAGCTCACCGTACTGCCCAGCGCACAGGCGGATCTTGCTGCATTCAAGGTGGGCGACAAGGTTACCCTGCTGCTCACCACCACCGGCCAGGTGGCGGGGGCTGTCTCTCCCGATGTGGCCAAGTCCAACGCCGTCGGCGTGGCCACAGTTGATGGCACCAAGGCTACCATCGAGCTGCTGGACGGCATCCTCACTCTGGAGGGCCAGACCACTTACAGCGGAGCCGCCGCCGCCAAGCTCAACGGCTGCCTGGTGACGGTATCCTCCTATAAGCGTGACTATCTGACCCTGAGCAAGGTAAACGGAAAGGGCGCCTCCACCGCGCTGAACCTGACCACCAACCGCATGGGCACTAAGGAGCTCTCCGCCGGCGCCCGCTTCTTTGAGCAGGTAGGCAACGGCAGGCTGGTGGAGATTGACCGCAGCGACATTACCATCACCAGCATCCCGGCCAACAAGATCACCTATGTGGGCTATGACTGGGCCGGCCGCGTGGATAAGCTGGTGCTTAACGATGTTACCGGCGACTGCTACGACTACGGCATGATTTATTACCGTGCCGCAGGCTACGAGGAGAGCAAGGACGACGGAAGTGAGGGCAGCTATCAGAACGGTGAGATCCGCGTCACCAACGGCAGCCATACAGATGGAGTCTCTTATGTGGTCGGCTCTGTGGACGGCGCCAAGACCAACCGCATGGGCGGCGTCGCCGGCTCTCTGGACCAGTTGGACGGCAAGAATCGCATGGCCGCGTTTATGCCGCTGAACGAGGCCACGGGCATCCGCCGCGCCCAATTCAATACCGACGCCATGCTTCTGACCACCAACTCCATGGTGATCCCCATTTCCGACAAGGTTGAGTGCTACAATAAGACTACTGGAGATTGGTTTAAGCCCGGCGAGGATGGCGACCACAAGGCTGCGCTGAATCTGGCACTGGCCTTCTCCGACGATATCACCGTCTACTATGACCGCTCTCCCGAGGAGGGCGGCAAGGTCCGCATCGTCGTTGTGGAATGAGTTTTGTTCTACCAAAAGTCTACCAGAAACGCCTTGGAACCCTTTGGGTTCCAAGGCGTTTTCTCTTTTCCCGCTCCTGCATTGTCTACCAAACGTCTACCATAGTAACCTTTTGATTCTGTTTTCCGCCTTTTATATCCCTATCCCCCGAAAACTGCATTGTTTCCTCCCCTATAAGGGGCGTCATACGCCCCTCTGGCTCAAAATTCAGAAGGAGGAAATCCAAATGAGAAACCTCAAGCGGGCTCTCAGCCTGGCTCTGGCGGCGATCATGCTCATCGGCATGATGGTTGTCTCCGCCAGCGCTGCGGGCTTTGACGACTTCTCCGACAAGGATGAGATCGTCAACAAGGATGCCGTTTCCATGCTGGTTTCCCTCGGCATCATCGAGGGCAAGCCCGACGGCTCCTATGGTCCTACCGAAAATGTTGACCGCGCTCAGATGGCGAAGATGCTCTCCGTCATCATGAATAAGGGCGTGGACAACAGCGCTCTGTACCAGAGCGTCAACTCCGGCTTGACCGATATCACCAGCAACTGGGCCAAGGGCCATATCAACTACTGCTACACCACCGGCATCATCGCCGGCCGCGGCAACGGCACCTTTGATCCCAGCGCCACCGTGACCGCCCTGGAGGCGGCCAAGATGCTGCTGGTGGCCGTGGGCTACGACCCCGCTATCGAGGGCTTTGAGGGTGCCGACTGGGCCATCAACGTGTCCGTCCGCGCCGACGAGCAGGGCATCTTCGAAGGGTTCACCAAGGATCTGTCCGCTCCCCTGAACCGCGACGACGCGGCCCTGCTGATCTACAACGCCCTGGACGTGGAGATGATCCAGAGCTACACCACCAACAACTACCCCATCGCTTACAGCGACCACCGCACCATCCTGGCCGACAAGTACGGCGTGATCAAGGTGCAGGGCGTTGTTGTGGCCAACGAGTGGGCTTCCCTGGCTTCCGATGACGGCGACGCCGCCCTGAAGGAGGGCAAGACCACCATCTACAACGGCGAGGGCATCTTCTCCACCACCGGCAACACCACCGTGAGCAAGGAGGACGCCTCCCTCAAGACCCAGACCTTCAATGTCAGCACTCCCGTTGACATGCTGGGCAAGACCGTCAACCTGTATATCAAGAAGACCACTATCCTGGCTGACTCCACCGTGTACGGCGACCCCGTGGTCTCCGACGTGAACACTGTCGTCACCACCGGCGAGACCGTGCTCTACAGCGGCGCGAAGGATCCCCAGGTGGACTATGACAAGCTGCTGGGCGAGAACGGCCTGACCGACAAGGACGCCAAGTATTTCTGGAACTACAACTCCGGCAAGTACATCCCCAACACCACCGAGAAGTATGGCGACAAGACCGCCAACGTGAAGGGCGCTACCCTGACCATCATCGACAACAACGGCGACGGTGAGGTTGATTACGTCCTGTCCGTGGAGAAGGCTCTGGCCGACATCACCTCCGTCAACTCCAAGAAGGAGACCGTGACCGTCCGCACCCTGGGCACCCTGGACAATAAGGATGTCGTGGGCTACGAGGACATGGCCAAGGAGGACGTGGTCCTGTACGTCCAGTACGGCGGCCGCACCTACCTGGAGAAGCCCGAGGTTGTCACTGGCGAGATGGAGCACTTCAACGTGAAGGGCACCGAGAAGTACATGACCGTCGGCGGCGAGAAGTACAAGGCCGATGAGCTGGAGACCAACGCCCGCACCGAGGTCGTCAAGTTCGACGTGACCGAATGTGACAAGGCCAATGGCGTGCAGTTTGAGACCTCCTACAACTTCTACCTGGACGACTACGGCAACGTGATCGCCTTCGAGGAGGTTGAGGCGGCCGCCAAGAACTACGCTCTGGTTCTGGACTCCGCATTCTCCACCAACATGCTGAACACCGACGCTCAGGTCAAGGTTCTGTTGCCCGACGGCACTGAGAAGACCTACCAGTTGAACTGGAGCGCCTCCGTGAAGAACTGGAAGGACGCCAATGAGACGACCGAGCAGGCCACCGAGCAGCTCAAGACCTTCCTGGGCACCGATGATGGCCGTGCTGGCAGCGCTGGTGTGTACCCCGCCGCTGGTGCCGCCGCCGGCAACCTGATTGCCTACAGCATCAACGATGACGACAAGATGACCATTGACCTGCCCGCTCTGGATGTCGGCAAGGTGGTTGACGGCTCTCACGCCGGCAGCGACTACAGCGACGGAAAGTTCTTCCAGGCCGACCACGAGACCCTGGATGCCAATGTCTCCAAGGGCGATGTTGAAATCGACACCAGCGCCAGCAAGGGCGGCGATCCCGTCGGCACCTATGGCATTGACGCCGACACCATCGTGTACTACTACAACGGCAAGGACGGCTCCGTGGCTGTGGGCTATGACAACATGGCCAAGCTGATCGACAAGAACGGCGTTCTGGCCGAGACTGGCAAGAAGATCATCGACGCTGGCACGAACGATAGCGGCACCGCCAACGGCGAGGTCAAGGTCAGCGTTGTGGACCTGTATAAGAGCGACGTGGCCAATGTGGTTGTCCTCTACACCTCTCAGGCCAAGTTCGGCAACGAGGACTATGTCTTCGTGATGCCCGAGTTCGACGTTTACAACGACTACTTCTATTACACCGTCATCCATGAGGACGGCACCATGGAAGAGGTCAAGTCCGAGGAGAACCTGCGCAACGACCTGAAGGGCACTGACGGCATCGTCTGCACCATTGATATGGACTCCAAGAACCTGGCTTCCTTCAACACCACTCCCAGCCGCGTGGCTGAGGGCTTCGTGAAGGTCACCAGCAGCCGCTATGTCAACGTCTATACCGACGCTACCACCAACAACGCCATCCAGAATCCCGGCAAGGATAACGAGTGGCTCGACATGACCAAGCTGCAGAGCCCTGTCCGTCTGGCCAACAAGAATGACGAGCTGATCTACGACATCGACAACACCGACGTGGACGACGAGACCGCGACCGGCACCACCTTCCAGGACGGCCAGTACGGCTATGTGGTGTACGACGATGACAACGTCGTGAAGGCCGCCTTTATCGTGAAGAGCTACCTGACTGAGGACCCCACCGGCAACAACAAGCCCGGCAAGCCCTCCAACGATAAGCTGGGCGTCAAGATCTTCACCAGCGGCCCCAACAAGTATCATTTCGCGTTCCTGAACGCGGAGGATGCCACTGTTATGGACATGGAGGATCTGCTGGTCGACTCCTTCGAAAAGCTGGGCTATGAGGTTGTCAAGGTCTATAGCAGCAGCCAGGGTATCACTAAGGTCGACGTGAAGCGCGGCAACAGTGAGACCACCTTCTATGCCATGAGCTACACTGTCACCGACGAGGTGCAGGACGTTGTGGTTGACACCGTGGGCGACACCACGGTCGGCCCCGTGGCTGAGGATGTGAAGGATACCAGCACCGGTCTGGCCAACGGTTCCCTGGGCGGTGGCCTGTTCAACGGAATCACGCCCCAGAATGGTATGAAGCTCACCACCCTCACCATCACCCTGCCTGTGGATCCGAGCACTACCTATCGTGCGGTCCGTCAGACCAACAATGCCCTGATCACCTGCGCCACCGAGGGCGGTGAGGATGTCCCCACTGCCTGGAAGCATGGCGACAGCTTTGTGAAAGCCGGTGCCGCCAACGTCACTCCGGCCGGTACTGCCATCGAGTATACCCTGCTGGTCTGCGACGACGGCGAGCCCATCACCCTTGAGGTGTTTGAGAGCTCCACTGGCGCGTTCACCGTTGATGCTGACCACTACACGGTCAAGGAAAGCGGCGGCAGTGTTGCTACTCCCAGCTACACCGTTACCATTGATACTACCGGCGTGACCTTCCAGTAAGGATACGCAAAACCCCCGGGCCTTTGGGCCCGGGGGTTTTCTTTGTCTACAGGAACGCATAATAGCGGTACAGCGTCCCCTCCTGGTTCAGGCCGTGGGGAGAACCGTTCACCCGGAACCCATCTTCCGTAATAATCACGCTCCGCTCATTCATTCCATCCAGCCCCAGCTCATAGCCGGAGGAAAAGGATGAAGTGTTGTCCACCACAGCCAGCTTGGGTCTTGCGCCCAGCGATACCGTGTAGCTCAGCTCCCCATCCCCTGTGTACCGCCCGATGGCTGCGCGGCATTTGTCCCGCTCAAGCCCCAGCAGCGCGGCGTCAATGGCCGAAAGATCTCCGTTGAAGTCCGTGCGGAGAAAGCTGTCCTCCGGCTCCCACTGGTGCAGGTGATAGTGCTGTGTATAATTTGCCATTCTGATTACCTCCTCTGGAGATAAAAGCACCCCCGCGCACGGCGTACCGCCGGACGCGGGGGCCTTGTCCTGCCGAACGGCCTGCGGGCGGGTGTGGGCACCCGCCCCTACATGCTTCGAGCACCGCAAGATAGCCCGCCAGAGACGGAACCCCGGAAGTAGGGGCGGCCCTTGTGGCCGCC
>OIYW01002088.1_pt1 | contig 11101 bp, 9 predicted proteins | sample 1588351 | NCBI WGS metagenome assembly OIYW01 (sample SAMN03283268) | human gut metagenome | biome: human-associated habitat; material: feces | host: Homo sapiens | place: USA | collected 2013 | reverse complement strand
GGGCGCTTGCCGGGCGTGCGGGCGTCGGGAAAGCGCGTACGGAACGTGTGTTCGAACTGGGGCGTATGCGTTTCGACGCCGAGCGCCAGCGGCTCTCGTGCGACGGCGTGGTGACGGAACTTTCGGCCCGCGAATCCGAAGTGCTGCAATACCTCTGCCGGAATGCGGGCGAGATCGTGCCGATGAAAACCCTGCTGGTGAATATCTGGGGCGACGATTCGTTTTTCAACGCCCGCAGCCTGCATGTCTTCATCACCCGCCTGCGCCACCGCCTTGTAGCCGACCCGTCGATCCAGCTGGTGAACGTGCGGGGAGTGGGGTATAAGCTGCTGATGCGCTGAGGCGGGGTGTTAAAAAATGGAGCAGGCAGGAATCGCAGTTCCTGCCTGCTCCATTTCTTTACAAGGTTGGATAATAATTTTTTAAGTTTCCTAGATGTAAATTATTCTTGGCTCCACTCTTCAAATTCTTTAAGAATATCATCTGTCATGTAGGATAGGCGTTTTTCTTTTAGAATCTCGTCGATAGAACTATATGATATGTATGAACAAATATCAGCTAAAGGCCCTCGTTCCATAACAGCGAATACTGGGCGTGTAATTTGTTCCAATACGGCTTCTCGTCGTTCTTCCGATGCAACAATATGGATTTTGATGTCTAACATTGGTTGTAAAGAGAGGAGATCTGCCATCCTAAGGATACCAGAGTAAATAGATGTTGTTCCCTCAACTTCGAACGCGCGCACAATAGATCTTCGTTGTATCCATAGCACGTCAATATTTTTGATCGTTTTTAAGGTCGTCTCATCAAAAATTATGGGAAGTTCGTCTAAGAGAGTACTCTCTTTCGGATGCCAGAATTCTGTAACTCGGTTTCTATCTGCCTTCGGCAACCAAATTTTGAACCCGAATATTTCTCCAATTTTCGCCAGTTTAGCCTGGACTTTTATAGATTCTCTTTGCTCGGTTTGTGGCTGATCCTTCTCTTGGATTGCATCGTCGTCAGGAACAGAAACAATGGTTTCCTTTCCGGAAATAATACGTATTTTCGATGCTTTGATCTTTTTTGCGTCTTTCTCGGAAAGAGGATAAATAGTTTGTTGCTTTGCTTGTCGTTTTAGCAAATCGACTAAAAATTTACCATCGGCATTGTCCCAGCGTAAAGGACTGGAAAAAACTTTATATGTCCATTTAGTACTGTCTTTCGGCAAATCTTTTGTTATTGATAATGTATTCCATACTAAATCTTCGTGTATCGGAATTGCGAGTTCGAAAGGAAGCCAGACAAGCGGTTTGACCTTGAAGCGTAGGCAAAACGGATCGTTTTCTTCGATAAAGATCGGAGAATTGTCTTCATATGGAGCGCTTATTACCTCAAGGATGCCAATAAATCGCTGAATTTTAGTGCAATAACAAATAAATATGTCTCCAGATTTGATGCCTTGGTTTTTGACATATGATTTGCGCGATATTCTAAAGCCGGTAACATCTCGATTAGAATTGGTAAAAGCTGTTGCCGTATTAGGAGAAAAAAGATTTATATAATATTTCATTACTGCCATGGATTTTGATAAGCGACTTTCTTTTTCAAAAATAATATATTATATAAATCAGCAAGTTACAAATATATGGTACAAATATGATATCCTTTTATACAATACACTCTAAAAATGATAATAAAGAGAGTTTCTCATAGAGAAGGAAAGATTTATATTTATTTAACACTTCATTCCCTATTTGCAGATGTTTTCATTTGCTACTGGATATTTTCACTTGTTATGCTTTTCTTTTCACAAATAGCATAAAATGAACTTATTACAGTTACTTCCTCTATTTTTGCCTTTCGCTTTTTATGAAAATGCGTTGTACCTTTGCATTGAGAAATAAATAACAATAGACATGAAGCAAAAACAATATATACTCCACTCTTGGGTAATAGAGGTCATTGCGGTGCTGCTGGCTTCGATGATTGCATTTCAAGTATGCAATATATTTGGCATACGAATGAATTTGCTTCCGTTTATTATGGCTACCGGATATGTCATACTAAAATTCATGTATCATCTTTGCATTACGGTGGCAAGATATATTATAGAAGCTATCCCTCAATCATTTTGGGTATCAGTCAAGAAAAGAGGCAATAAAAAGCCATTGGCTTTAGTTCCTTTTCCTATCTCAAACTGCGAAGAAGTTCAGAAAAAACGAATGGAATTATTTCACTATGAATACCAGCGTGAGCAACAACAATACCAACAGCAAAAAGAGAAAGAAGATGATGAAAAACTTAATGCTATTCTGAAATACACACGAGATACATTTAAACGTTTTGATTTGGATGAAACTGAGATTTTCCAAATATGTGAATGTGTTCGCTATTTTGTGGCCAATAGGCGAGTCCTTTCTATGACTGAAATTCATATCAAGAAGCACAATTCTATCACCCAAATCTCTTTGAAGAACTTCGCTTGGAATATCGCTTTCCAATATAATATAGGTAGAGATATGACTACATCATTTGTGATGGCGACATTTTCCGAATGGTTCGCTAACTCTACATTTGACACTGTTAGAAAAAATCTGAGCACTACTACTGGACGTCATAAGATTGAAATTGACGAAAATATCCTATCGAAATACGCTATTTAAGCCATTTTTCGCTTCCAGACAATAATTATTATCGGAAGTTGCTTATGTTATCAGACTATTTATATAAATTTGCTCTTGAATTAAAACATTTTACCTCATGGCTAATTTGAACAGACTAAAAGTAGTACTTGCAGAACAACAGAAAACAGGAAAATGGCTTGCAGAACAGATTGGTAAATCCAATTGCACAGTGAGTAAATGGTGTAGTAATTCTGTTCAACCAGACCTCAAAACCCTTAATGATATAGCTAATGTTCTTGATATTGACGTGAAAGATTTGATTGTTAGCAGTAATAAATCCTAAAACAATTTATTATCATGGAAGTAAACAAGAAAGAACTCAAAGAACAAGAGATACGTACTTTGTTCATTACCCCTGCACTCCAACAAAAAGGCTGGGCGGTAAGCGTAAATATGCGTGAAGAGTATTATTTCACGGATGGGCGAGTACTTGTTGTTGGCAACCAACATTCAGTAGCAGAAGGAAAAAAGGCTGATTATCTGTTATACCATAAAGGTAAGCCCATTGCAGTAGTAGAAGCCAAAGACAATAAACACGCTGTTGGTGGTGGTATTCAACAAGCTATGGATTATGCCCAAATCCTTGACTTGAAATTTGCGTATTCCAGTAATGGAGATGCTTTCTTGGAACATGATTTTATCACAGGGAAAGAAACCGAAATCAAGTTAGAAAATTTCCCGACAGAAGAAGAACTATACAATCGTTATCTTGCATCCAAGAACTATACATCGGATGAACTTAACATAATAGAAACACCGTTTTATTATGATGCCCATAGCCATGAACCAAGATATTATCAACGTATAGCAGTTGACCGTACAGTAGAAGCTATCGCAAGAGGACTACAACGTGTCCTTGTAGTAATGGCAACTGGTACTGGTAAGACTTTTACTGCATTCCAGATTATCCATAAACTTCATAAGAGTAAAGCAAAGAAAAAGATACTTTATCTTGCAGACCGCAATGTTCTTATAGACCAAACAATGGTTCAGGACTTCAAACCTTTCAAGAAGCAGGGTATAATAACTAAAATAATCTCACCTAAAGAAGGAGAAGCTAAGATTAATTCTGCGTTTGAGGTGTATATGGCTTTATACCACCAATTAGTCGGGAAAGAGGGTAAACCAGACCCATTCTTGGAGGTGCAGCCAAATTTCTTTGATTTAATTATTGTCGATGAGTGTCATAGAGGAAGTGCAAAAGACGATTCCGCATGGCGCAAGGTATTGGAATATTTTAGTGCGGCTACCCAAATTGGTATGACAGCCACACCGAAAGCTGACGAAGGAGCAAACAACTTGGATTATTTCGGTGAACCAGTATATACCTATTCACTTCTTCAAGGCATTCAAGATGGTTTCTTAGCTCCATACAGAGTTACAGCAGACTTTATTAATATTGATTTACAAGGATGGACTCCAGAAGAAGGTGAAATAGATTTATTAGGCAAGGAGATTGAACAGAAACTATATCAAAGACAGAATATAGGTCGTGATCTTGCCATCAAGTTAAGGCGTAAAGTAGTAGCACATAGGATAACCCAAATGTTACATGACATTGGTCGTATGACAAAGACAATCGTATTCTGTTCTGATATTGAGGAAGCTGCCGAAATGCGGACGCTGCTTATCAATATGAATAGCGATTTATGTAAAAAGTCACCTTACTATGTTACACGTATTGTTGGTGAGGATAAAGAAGGTAAGAAACAACTGGACAATTTCATTAGTGTAGATGAGCCTTATCCTGTAATTGTTACCACATCTGAACTTTTATCTACAGGAGTGGACTGCAAAACTTGTGGTTTAATCGTCATAGACAAAGAAATTGGTTCTATGACTGAATTTAAGCAAATCATTGGACGAGGTACACGACTTAGAAAAGACAAGGGCAAATGGCATTTGGAAATCCTTGATTTCCGCAATGCTACCGCAAAATTCAAAGATCCAGCATTTGATGGCAACCCGGAACCACCCAAAGGAGGAGGGAAAAAGCCAAAGCCTTACAAAATCATTGATGCTCCAGAAACTCCAATAGTATCTGAGCATCGTGAGAAATATCTTATCAGCGGTAAGAATATTCGCATTGCCCATGAAATCGTTTCAGTGTTAGGAGAAGATGGTAAGACGATGAGAACGGAAAGTGTTCAGTCGTTTGCTAAAAAGCAATTATTACGCCATTACCAAACTTTGGATGATTTTATCCAAACGTGGACGGAGGCAGAACGCAAACAGGCCATTATGGATGAATTGAAGGAATATGCTATTCTGATAGATGCTGTACGTGAAGCTAATCCGGCATTGAAGGATGCCGACATCTTTGATGTGATATGCCACGTTGCGTTTGACCAACCGCCATTAACAAGGAAAGAGAGAGCAAACAATGTAAAGAAGCGTAATTACTTCGGGAAGTACGAAGGTAAAGCTCGTGAAGTATTGGAGGCTCTTCTTGACAAATATGCAGAGAATGGTATTCTCGACTTTGAAAAGGCGAACATCTTGGAGATACCGCCATTCAATAGCATAGGGAAACCAACAAAAATCATAAAGTTATTTGGCGGTAAGGTTGCTTTTGAGCAAGCCATCAGAGAACTAGAATATCAAATTTATAAATCAGCTTAAAAATGGCAGTAAACAACATCATAAAGCGAATCCAAAATATAATGCGCCAAGACGCTGGTATCAATGGTGACGCACAGAGAATTGAACAAATGACTTGGATGTTTTTCTTGAAAGTCTATGACACTCAGGAAGAAACTTGGGAATACAAAGATGAAAACTACAAGTCTATCATCCCCGAAGATTTGCGTTGGCGTAAATGGGCAGTAGATGAAAAAGACGGTGAAGCATTAACAGGAGAAGCATTGCTCTCTTTTGTCAATGAAAAACTGTTCCCTACTTTAAAGAATCTTCCGATAGACGCCAATACACCAAGAGCCAAAAGCATTGTTCAAGAAACATTTGCTGACTTAAACCAGTATATGAAGAATGGAACGCTTTTGCGTCAAGTGGTCAACATCGTAAATGAAATCGAATTTGACGATGCTGATGACCGCCACACATTTGGAGATATTTATGAGGGAATCTTGAAAGACTTGCAATCAGCAGGCAATGCAGGTGAGTTCTATACTCCACGTGCTTTGACAGACTTTATCGTGATGATGCTTGACCCGAAATTGGGCGAGACCTTTGGTGACTTCACCAGTGGTACAGGCGGCTTCCTTACCTCTGCTCTCAATTATATGAGTAAGAGCGTCAGTTCTGCCGAAGATGGAGAAAAACTGCAAAATGCAGTCGTGGGACAAGAATGGAAACCGCTACCTTATCTTTTGAGTATAACAAATCTGTTACTCCATGATATTGAAGCTCCCAATATAGCTAACTGTGATTCGCTTGGAACAAATATCACTGATTTCAAGGAAAGCGATAAAGTGGATGTTATCGGTATGAATCCTCCGTATGGTGGTAGCACAGAAGATAGTGTAAAAAGCAATTTCCCGGTGCAGTACCGTTCAAGTGAAACAGCGGATTTGTTTATAGCCCTTATCATGTACCGCCTCAAAGCTAGTGGTAGATGCGGTGTGATTATCCCAGATGGTTTCTTGTTTGGTACGGATGGAGCAAAACTTGCACTTAAAGAAAATTTACTCCGCAAGTTCAATCTGCATACCATCATCCGTTTACCGGGCTCGATATTCTCCCCATATACCTCTATTGCAACCAACATTCTTTTCTTTAATAATGAAGAAGCAGAGGGCTGCGAAGAAGGATTCAAGACTAAAGAGATATGGTTCTATCGCTTGGATATGCCGGAAGACTACAAGCACTTCTCAAAGACCAAACCAATGAAGGTGGAGCATACCCTACCTATTCAGGAATGGTGGAAAGACAGGAAAGAAATTATCAGTGATGAAGTGGGAGAAAAGAGCCGTGTGTTCACTGCCCAACAGTTGATTGATTTGGATTGCAACTTCGACCAGTGCAAGTTCCCGAAAGAGGAAGAAGAAATACTCCCTCCGGCAGAACTGCTCAAACAGTATTTTGAGAAACGTGCTGCACTCGACCATGAAATAGACAAAACCCTTTCTGAGATTCAAAAAATTCTCGGCATAGACATAAAATCGTGTAACTGATAATAGTGAAGTGATATGAAAGATTTGACCATCTCAAACATAGAACGGCAGAATGTACTTAACAATCGTTTTGCGGTCAGTAAAGTACAAGAACATCTTGATATAGAAGGAATGCTCTTTGAGGGAGAATACCGCTTTACAAAAAAAATGGTTGCCGACTTTTATCAAGTTGACACATCTACAATAGATCGTTACCTGCAATCAAATTCTGATGAATTGAAGCATAACGGATATATTTTATGTAAGGGTAAACAGCTGAAAGAGTTTAAGTTAGAATTTGCTCACCTTATTAATGAGGCGAGCAAAACAACACAACTTGGACTGTTTAATTTCCGCTCTTTCTTGAATATGGGTATGCTACTTACAGAGAGTGAAAAAGCCAAGAAAGTCCGTAGCCTTATCTTGGATTTTGTGATTACTACCATCAATGAAAAGACAGGTGGAGGAACAAAATATATTAATCGTAGAGATGTGAATTATCTTCCTGCCGCAATCACAGAAGAAAACTATCGGAAAAATCTTACTTCTGCCATCAATCAATATGTGGATGGGCATCCTACATACAAATATTCTCAGATTACAGATTTTATCTACAAAGCTGTATTCAAAGAGAATGCTAAAGAATACCGAGAAGTATTAAAGTTGGATTCAAAAGACAATGTTCGACACACGTTGTATTCAGAGGTTCTATTGGTTATCTCTTCTTTTGAAAACGGAGTGGGTGCTGCTATCAGTGAACGATTCAAGGAAAATGGCGGCAGAAAACTTACCATTGACGAGGTAGAGCGCATTGTGAATGAACTTGCCGAACATCCCATGCAGAAACCTTATCTAAATGACGCCAGAACAAAAATGGCTTCAAGAGATTTCAGCTTTCGGGATGCGTATCATGGTAATATAGCAGATTATCTGCAAGCTGTTACTCCTGAAGAGTTTGAACGATTCATCGGTGACCAGTCTATTGATTTTGACCGTATCTTAGCGGACAATAAAGATGTGCTTAAACGCTTAAAACAAGCAGAGGATGAATAAGGGAATTATTTACATAGATTACGATGAAGCCCTAAACATCTATGGCAAAATGATTGATGCCAGTGATGGTGGCTTTGAAGGAGTGCGTGATGAAGGCGGTATTCGTGCTACATTGGATTTTGTGCAAAACGATTTATACTATCCTACCTTTGCCGACAAACTGACCTATTTGATGTATAGATTTTGTTCCGGGCACTTCTTCAATGATGGGAACAAGCGTATTGCACTGACTTTGAGTGCGTACTTCTTACACAAAAATAATTACTATTGGCACGCTTGTATCTGTATGCGTACATTGGAATCTATCATTTATCACGTGGCAGCATCGAACATCGACCAAGATTTGCTGCTACGCATCGTCAATAGCTTTTTGACCAGTAAAGATTATGACGAAGAACTGAAAATAGATATTGCCAATGCCATGAGCAAAGGTGAGTTAGGAATACAAAGCGAAGATTACGAATAAATGAATATAATTATGGCGAATGTACTTGAAATCATAAAAAACGAAATTACGCAAGATTATTATAAAAATAATTTTCCAAATGATGGTCAACGTTTCATTGCGTGGTATATGCGGAATATACATCTTCTGGATCAAAGACAAGCTAAAGATGCCATCACAGACGGAGCCAATGATAAACAAATTGATGCCGTATATATTGATGAAGACGAGCAAAAAATATATATTGTACAAGGGAAATACTACCTTGGTGAATCTGTTGATGCAACTCCTGTGAGAGAAGTTATATCTGCTTGGAGCCAGTTTAGTAACTTAGCTCAATTACAGGAAAATGCTAATTCTAAATTAAAGACTAAAATATCAGAAATAGCAACAGCATTAGAAGATGACTCTTACTGCGTATGTTTTGAATTAATAACAACATCTATCTTTACGGATGCGGCTATGGATGATATACATTCATTCCAAACCAAATTATCAGAGGAAGATGATGCTGAATTGAATTATAGTACACAATTCTCCGTAGTTGATAAACAAGGTTTGGAAGATGCTTATAGTTGTGTTATTGAACAAACGAATCCAACTTTAAACCATACTATCAAGCTTGAAGCTGGTAAATATATGACGACAGAATTAGGGGCGACAAGCGTAATAGTTGCAGCCATGCCTCTGAAAGAATGTATAAAACTCCCTGGCATTAAAGATGGATCTTTGTTCCAGAAAAATGTACGACAGAGTTTAGGCATTAACAATACCGTAAATAAAAAGATCAAGAAAACCATAAACGATCCGAATAAATGTGGTGACTTCTTCTTTTTTCATAATGGAATCACTGCCATTTGTAACAAAATTGAAGAATGTGGCAATGGTGAGTTTAAACTTTATGGATTGAATGTTGTAAATGGATGTCAATCATTGAATACTATTTTAAGTTGTAGTGAGAATGTACGAAAGCGTGATGATGCTTATGTTCTATTCAGATTTTATGAAATTCCACAAAGAGACAGGGCTGATTCTATTAGCATTAACACAAACACGCAAAGTGCTGTAAAGGCAAGAGATTTACGCAGTAACAGTAAGCAGATATTAAAACTCAAAAAGGCATACGAAGCAAAATATTCTAATGGATTCTTTGCAACCAAAAGAGGTGAAATTATTCCAGCCGACAAGGACAAACAGTACTGCATAGAGTTATCATATTTAGGAAAGAATCTTACAGCTTGGTACATGCAAAGACCTAATTTATCTTATGGTGAAACTAAGATTTTTGACAAGTATTTCAATACATTGTTCAAGAACGACTATTTGCCTGAAGATGCTTATGCTCTATCGTTTTGGATGAGAAAAATAATGGATGCATGGACTCAGGAAAACCCATTAGGACTGGAAGAGGAACTACTAACAATGAAGGCTTATGCTCCATACCATCTTCTTTTTGCCATATCAATGGTTTTTGCTAAATGTAACAATCAAACAAATGTACCATCACCGAGTGAGTGCTTAAAAGTTGCTTCTGAAAACAATCTTGTTGACAGCATAATTAATATTGCGGCAAACTGTTTAAACAGTGCTATTTCGGCAGAAAAAAACAATTGCGAGCAGAATAATAAAAGTTTCATTCCTCAAAATTGGGTAAAAAACAAGAGTTGCAATGCAGGTATTATGTCTGCTATTCAGAATTATTTTTCTTTCCTCCCAACAATGAATAAGGAGATGGATTCCAAACTTAAAAATGGAGTAAAAATAGACTCAAAGTATTTCTCATATAGAGTACAAGCAGAGGATTAAAAAATGAACGGAAAGCAATTAAAAAACAGCATACTTCAGTGGGCGATACAGGGGAAACTTGTACCGCAAGATCCTAATGACGAACCTGCATCTATGCTTCTTGAACGCATCAGAGTAGAAAAAGAAAAACTAATTAAGGAAAAGAAAATCAAGAAAGACAAAAACGAATCAATCATTTACCGTGGTGAGGACAATTCCTATTATGAGAAGTTTCTCGCGACTGGTGAGGTGAAGTGTATTGATGAAGAGATTCCGTTTGAGATACCGCAGGGCTGGGAATGGGAACGAATAGGCAATGTTTTTTTCGTTACAAAGTTAGCTGGATTTGAATACACTAAGTTTTTTACCAAAGAAGCACTATCAGCATCTAATCCAATTCCAATAGTACGTGCTCAAAATGTTCGTATGGGATTTTTTGAAGAAAACAAAAATGAAGCTATTTCTGAAATGTTGTCAAATCAGTTAGAAAGAAGTGCTTTGAACAAAAAATGTTTGTTAATGACATTTATTGGTGCAGGTATAGGTGACACTTGCATTTTTCCTGCTGAAAGAAAAAACCACTTAGCTCCTAATGTTGCAAAAATAGAACCACTTGATGATAGCATTTCTTTAGATTATGCAGTTTTTGCGCTAATGAGTCCTTGTGGACAAAGAGGAGTAAATGCAATCAAGAAATCCACAGCTCAACCGAGCCTATCAATGTATTAGAAAATTGTTGATACCTATTCCACCTTTAAAGGAACAAAAATGTATTTCGTTAAAGTTGTCCGAAGCCTTACCATTGGTAGAAAAGTATTCAAAAGTACAAGAAGAACAAAATCAATTAAATGTCGAAATCCAATACTTATTAAAAAAATCCATATTGCAGGAGGCTATTCAAGGCAAGTTGGTTCCACAGATTGCAGAGGAAGGTACAGCCCAAGAATTGCTTGAACAGATTAAAACCGAGAAAGAAAAACTTGTCAAAGATGGCAAATTAAAAAAGTCAGCTTTAACAGATTCAGTTATCTTTAAAGGTG
>OIYW01002086.1_pt1 | contig 11128 bp, 7 predicted proteins | sample 1588351 | NCBI WGS metagenome assembly OIYW01 (sample SAMN03283268) | human gut metagenome | biome: human-associated habitat; material: feces | host: Homo sapiens | place: USA | collected 2013 | reverse complement strand
GCTGATTGATTACCATTGAGTTGACAGGTAACTTCTTGTTTCCAAATCCCCATTCCTTTAGTTTCTTCGCATCAAATTTATATCTGTTGGCTAAGATATTGATGCTGCTGATACCCGTTTCCTTTTGGTCTAAAAAGCGGTAAGCATATTCTCCCATGCTTTTTCCCACTCCTTCATATTGCGGGACATATCCTCCGATAGCCCAGTAACCTATTGCGGTAGAAGTCATGCTGAACATAGGCAGGAGAGGATTGGCTTCGGAAAAAGCATAAACGGAGTTATTCATATAAGTAATGCCCCGGTTGTCGATTCTCCAGATGCCAAGCAACATGACTGTGTTTCTGGGAAGATTGCGCAATTGACTGGCAGCCATATCGAGTGTATGGATGCGGCCATCGACGTAGGTGATAGACAACTGTGGGAAATGTTGCAGGTTTTTCTTGAACCATGCCAGTTCGGCAAGTCCGTTGTATGTGTTATCCGATACAAATACAAGGTGTTCTGTTTCCGGATAGAAATCCTGTATCATTTCAATATCTTTTTTAATGTCATATTCGTATGTGCTACAATATCTTACGTTGTATTCCTTCATGCGTTCCATTAAGTTAATGCTTTCGGGATTATAGCTTCGGATGTCGGTTGAATCCTCCGGAATACGTATTCCGTTGCGTGATGCCATTGCACAGAAAACAGGAAGCTGCTTGTACTTTTCATCTTCGAGATGGAGGAAACTGCTCCATGCTTCACCACCCAGGAGAATAACTAATTTGGCTTTCGGATGTTTGTCCAGAATATCGGTCAATGTTTTTTTCCATTGATGCGCCTGCGTTAAGTCTGTTGCATTCATATTTTCTACCATGGTCGAATATCTTCCTCCCAATTGGGTGTAGGTCTCTATAAATGTGCTGATGTTATCGTAGGTATATTTAGTGTCAGAATTATAAGAGGTGATAAACAGGATTTCTTCCTCAGATTCTTCTGTGGTGGCAGCATTGCCAACATTGCTAAAAAAGGGGAGGAAAAGGAGTACGGCAATGGAGACAATAAATCGTATTTTTTTTCTTTTATACAGTACCATAATTGTTTGTTATGTTGTTTTATGAGTTGCAAAAATACAACTAATGCATCTGATATACAATAAAAGTCTGTTCTTTTTAATCTGTAAAAAAGGTCGCTGTGAAAAACACAACGACCTTTTCCATAAGTATAGTTTAGCTTGTAAATTTGCTTACATTCTTTTTTCAACCACATCCCAGTCGATGATATCCCACAGGGCGTTTACGTGGTCGGCACGGCGGTTCTGGTAATCCAGATAATAGGAGTGTTCCCAAACGTCAAATCCAAGAAGTGGTTTCAAACCGGCACGTACCGGATTGCTGCCGTTCCCCTCTTTAGTGATTTTCAGTTTACCGTCTTTATCTACGGATAGCCAAGCCCATCCTGAACCAAACAATCCGACTGCTGCTGCATTGAATTCTTTCTTGAAGTTCTCGAAGCTGCCGAAGTCACGTTTGATTGCTTCTCCCAGTTTGCCTCCGGGTTCTTTCTTCGAAGGTTTCGGGGCGAATTGCAGGAAGTACAGATTGTGGTTCAATACTTGTCCCGCATTATTGAATATAGCTCCGTCCGGTGCTGAGGCAACGATTTCTTCTACCGTTTTACCTTCATATTCTGTTCCGGGCACGAGGCTATTCAGATTATTTACATACGTTTGTAGATGTTTTCCGTAATGGAAATCTATTGTTTGCTGACTGATTACAGGTTCCAACGCATTGTTAGCGTAAGGAAGTTTAGGCATTTCGTAAGTCATGGTCATCATAATTAAAGACATTAATATAGTATTCATAATGTTACAAGTTTTAATTGGCTTGTTATACTATAATAACAGCAGGTTGGCGGAAAAGGTTCACTACATCTCATTTTATTTGTAAATGTACTGTATGCGTTCCACTTCTTTTGGATGCTCACGGTCGGTCCGGCAGATCCATTGGCCCGTATTATCATATTCATAATAAGAATTGCTATCGATCTGGTTTCCGTATTTATCGTACAGGCAGGTCAGGCATCCCGATGTTTTCTGGTTATTGCCTAAAATCCGTTGGTAAACGATCTGTGTCAGATAACCGTATTTATCGTATTCATAAGCATCTTTTTGTGAAATAATCTGATCCGAAGAATTTGCAAAAAGCAGGTTTTGATGTTGGGATGAAATCAATCTGCCTTTATCATCATATTTGTTTGCGGTGTACGCCTGAAGTTCTCCATTCTTATTATACTCTTTGGTTTCGGTCAATAACCCCTGTTTATTATAGGAACTTATGATGACTCTTCCATCTGTATACTTGAGCGAATCACTCTCGATACTTCCGTCCGTACCTATACGGCGTGTCCGTCGGTAGAGATCCGTTTTGGTTTTCGGATTCGTTTGCACTTCAAAGATGCAGTGACCTTGCGGATCGTATAATCTGTTCGTTTGTATTTCATTGCTTGGCTGACCGTTCTTTACGGTAAGCGACAATGTAGAAATGAGCTGCCCCTTATCATCATACGAATAAGTGGTCGAGGTATTTCCCGTACTGTCATTTTCCGCAGACTTAATCAATCGTCCTCCATTATAGTATTTCACAGAAGTAGGAGTGGATATGATTGTTTGCAGAATAAACGGTGTCCGTAGTGCATTGGCCTGGTCACGAAATTCCTTATACTTGTGTGTGCAAAGAAAATCCTGCAGCATACTCAAAGATTCGGAATTGACAATGGCAGCTTTTAAAAGCTCAAAATCAGCTTTTTCACTAAGATATTCAAGTTCGTCCAGATGAGTACGTGCTGTGGAAGTCAGGTAAGGTGATTGCTTATACTCGTCAATAATCTGCCGGATGGCTGTTGCGTTTCCTTTCTCCCGGAGGCTGTCGATTCCTTGAAACAGAAAATCATCGTATAACGCGCGAACTTCCGGAAGGAATGGACGCGTGTCTTTATCCGTGAAGAATTTCTGCATGTTGGCGTTATCAAAAAATGCCTTGAAATTCGCTGATGTCGGATTACTCTTTACAATCTGGTAAAGCCGTTTGTTTTCCGCAGTGTTGATTTGAGAGATAAATTTGCCGTTCGGATATTCCGTGATGTACGTTTGATAAATATTCAGCGTAGGTGTTTTCAGCATACCTTCCAGTAAAGCCATTTCACGGATGTCCCGTACCTTTTGCAAGATGGTAGAATCTCCCGGATAACCGCTTGACTGGATACTGTCCATCAACGTCTTGCTAAAAGGAATTTGATCTTTCGAAGCATCCAGAATGGAGATAACGGCCAGTTCTGCTTTGTTTTGTACGTTGGAAAGTTGTATTTTCTCTTCTTCACAGATATTGGGAAAATAAGCTTTCGTTGCCCTTTCGTAGCATCCGAAATAGTTGGTGGCAGCCTGTTCGCTTTGCTCGTTCCACAATCCGTTGAGCACATCCAATAATGCCAGTTCCTCGGCATAATAGGTTTGTGTCTCGTCATCTATCTTATCACGGTTTTTCTGCCATTTGTCGGCGTCATTATCGTTCAGATACCTTAGCAGCTTTTCCAGGCGGCTCTGCTTTTGTGCCATTGCCTGTGGAATGCAGGCGACCAGAAACAAACTCAAAATAATCGATAAAAATATACTTCTTTTCATTGCTTTTTGGTGTTAGGTTAAAATAGTTAGTGATGAAAATTCATAAAAATACCTTCATTCTCGAATGAATATTATACTTTTGTATTGAGAACAAATTTGAATGCCAAGGGTTTGTTAAAAATCCACATTGTTTTTATAATGCTGTTATGAATACCAATTATATAGATGAATTGAACGAGAGTCAGTGTGCTGCAGTGACTTATAATGACGGTCCTTCGCTGGTGATAGCCGGTGCAGGTTCGGGGAAGACGCGCGTATTGACTTATAAAATCGCTTACTTGCTGGAACAGGAGAACGGCTACAATCCGTGGAATATCCTTGCACTGACCTTTACGAATAAGGCGGCGCGCGAGATGAAAGAGCGTATTGCGCGTCAGGTAGGTATGGAACGGGCACGTTATTTGTGGATGGGGACTTTCCATTCCATCTTCTCACGGATTCTTCGTGCCGAAGCAACATTTATAGGGTTCACTTCCCAGTTCACCATCTATGATACGGCTGATAGTAAGAGCCTGCTTCGTTCCATAATCAAAGAGATGGGGTTGGACGAGAAAACTTATAAACCGGGAGTGGTACAAGCGCGTATCTCCAATGCCAAGAATCATCTGGTCACTCCCACGGGGTATGCTGCCAATAAAGAGGCTTACGAAGGAGATATGGCTGCCAAGATGCCTGCTATCCGTGATATCTATACTCGTTATTGGGACAGATGCCGTCAGGCGGGAGCGATGGATTTTGATGATTTATTGGTATATACCTATATTCTGTTTCGTGACTTTCCAGAAGTGCTGGCACGTTATCGCGATCAGTTCCGTTATGTATTGGTGGACGAGTATCAGGATACGAATTATGTGCAGCATAGCATTGTTCTGCAACTGACTAAAGAAAATCAACGGGTCTGTGTAGTGGGAGACGATGCGCAAAGTATCTATTCTTTCCGTGGGGCGGATATTGACAATATTCTCTATTTTACAAAAATCTACCCCAATACGAAAGTTTTTAAACTGGAGCAGAATTATCGTTCCACACAAACCATTGTTTGTGCTGCCAATAGCTTGATTGAGAAGAATGAACGCCAGATACGGAAAGCCGTGTTTTCGGAGAAAGAAAAGGGGGAACCTATCGGCGTATTTCAGGCGTATAGCGATGTGGAAGAGGGAGATATTGTAGCTAATAAGATTGCAGAGCTACGACGGGAGTATCGCTACGGATATGCTGATTTTGCCATCCTGTATCGTACGAATGCACAAAGCCGTATTTTTGAAGAGGCTCTTCGGAAACGGAGTATACCTTATAAGATTTACGGAGGACTTTCGTTCTACCAGCGAAAAGAGATAAAAGATGTGATTGCTTATTTCCGTTTGGTAGTGAATCCGAATGATGAAGAAGCATTCAAGCGAATCATTAATTATCCGGCTCGTGGTATTGGAGATACGACAGTCGGGAAGATTATATCGGCGGCTACCGATCATGGCGTAAGTCTTTGGGCGGCACTCTGCGAACCATTGAGTTACGGACTGGATATAAATAAAGGAACGCATGCAAAACTGCAAGGCTTTCGTGAATTGATAGAAGGTTTCATTGTCGATCAGGCAGATAAGAACGCTTATGAAATAGGAACGAATATCATCCGTCAGTCCGGCATTATCAACGATGTCTGTCAGGACACATCCCCCGAGAACCTAAGCCGTAAGGAAAATATAGAAGAGTTGGTGAATGGAATGAATGACTTCTGCGCTTTGCGGCAGGAGGAGGGTAATCCGAATGTGTCTCTTACCGATTTCCTTTCGGAGATTGCATTGCTTACCGATCAGGATTCCGACAAGGCGGATGATGGGGAAAAGATAACGTTGATGACAGTTCATTCGGCTAAAGGATTGGAGTTTAAGAATGTATTTGTGGTCGGTCTGGAAGAAAACCTGTTTCCCAGTGGGATGGTAGGAGATTCTCCCCGGGCACTGGAAGAAGAACGTCGTTTGTTCTATGTAGCTATTACTCGTGCGGAGGAACATTGTTATCTGTCTTTTGCCAAAACCCGTTTCCGTTATGGAAAGATGGAATTTGGAAGCCCCAGTCGTTTCTTGCGTGATATCGATGTTCATTACTTGCAACTGCCGCATGAGGCAGGAGTGAGCCGTGCTGTCGATGAAGGTGCAGGACGTTTCCGTAGAGAGATTGAAGGAGGATTCACCCGTTCAGCTTCTCCGTCGCGTGCCCCTTTCGGAAGTACATCTTCCGAACAGCGTGAACGTCCGAAAGCACAGATCATTGCTTCCAGCGTACCGAGGAATTTGAAGAAAGTTAGTACTGTTAGCCCAAGTAGCGGTGCACAGGCAACCTCTTCCACTTCGCCATCGGTAGCAGGAGTACAGGCCGGACAGATGATAGAGCACGAACGTTTCGGATTGGGTGAAGTGATTAAAGTAGAAGGAACGGGAGACAATGCGAAAGCAACTATTCATTTTAAAAATGCGGGAGACAAACAACTATTATTACGTTTCGCTCGTTTTAAAGTGGTAGAATAAATAATAACACTAAATAGAGAGACTCATGAAGAAACAACTAACAGTAATTTTGCTTTCCGCTTTGATTTTGAGCGGGTGTGCATCGGGGCGTATGGGAAATCCGGGAGCTATCATGGCAGGCGCTTCTATCGGAGGAAGTCTGGGCGGCTCGATAGGAGGGCTTATCGGGGATAATAATCATGGCTGGAGAGGCGGTTATCGCGGTTCTGCTATTGGAAATATTGTAGGGACCATTGCCGGTGCAGCGATAGGGAATGCATTGACAGCACCGAGACAAGAACCGATAGAGGAGGATGCTTATATTCCTGAAGTACGGGAAGTTCGTGTCCGGAAATATAAGAAACAGCCACAGGTGCAGCGACCTCTTACCCAGCTGAAACTGCGCAGGATTCGTTTTATTGATGATAACCGTAGTCATGTGATTGATGCGGGAGAGAATAGCAAGATCATCTTTGAGATTATGAATGAAGGACGGAACCCTGTCTATAATATTGTCCCCTTGGTAGAAACAGTGGGCAAGGTGAAGCATCTCGGCATTTCTCCTTCTGTGATGATAGAGGAAATCCTTCCGGGGGAAGGTATTCGTTACACCGCTTCCATTCATGCAGGCGAGAAACTGAAAGACGGTGAGGTAACATTTCGTGTAGCGGTGGCGGATGAGAACGGAATAATTTGCGATTCGCAGGAATTTACCCTGCCTACACAGCGCTGAGACTAGAAATCAACACAATTATATTGGGTTTTATATAGCGACGGTATAGGGTCGGAATAGCGTAGCTATCCGGTCTCTATACCGTTGCTATTTGTATGCGATAGCGTCACTCTGTTGATACAGAAATAAAGTATGCCATTGGCAGGGTCGGAGTGGTAATTTTCTTTTTTGACTTAGTATTTGATAGGGAAATTTTAAAAATAGGACAGATTTTCTAATGAGAAAAGATAAAATAGTGAGTGATATTCTATAATTGTCATAGATTACGTTAACTTTGTAGTTAAGACATACAAAAATGTGACACACAATGAAAACTAAAAGTACTATTTTCCATAGAAAACTAATGATTAAAACAGCCAGTTTAATAGTATTATCGATTATTATTTGTGCGTGTTCCACGAACAATAAGAGTTTGCTAAGTGGTATTGAAATAATACCGGTCGAAGTAGATGAAGTTTCGCAGGATGTTTCATTGTTTTTAGAGAAAATAGAGATTGTGCCTTTGGAAACAAATGATTCATCTTTATTTCATAGATGTAATAAAGTCCTTTATGATAAAAGGACGGATATGTTTGTGATTTATACAAGTGATCAAATCATTTATACATTTTCGGGGAATGGGCAATATGTTGCAAATTCAAAGAAGATGAAAGGGCAAGGACCGGAAGATTACGTCATGGTATTGGATATTAATCTAAATCCTTACTTAAAAGGTATTGATCTGCTCAATCCTTATGGAACAATATATACTTATAGTCCAACATTTGAGCTATTGGCAAAGAGAAAGTTTAAACCGGAATTTCCTGTGGATTACTTGATGGCTTTAGATACAGATAATTATATCTTTACTAATCCTTTTATGTGGACGGATCAAGAAGTTTCATTTGTTAATTTGAGAACTCAAGAAGCTATTAGTGCAAATTATGAAGGAACTATTTCCGAAAACACTATGGCGCATAATTGTTTTTATCATATAGGAGAACAATTTTATTTTGTTCCTTTCGGACTTAATTATTATTTCTATCAAATAGATGCGAAAGAAAAGAAACTTAATCCTATTATGTATCTTGATTTTGGGGATGCGGAAGTTGAAGATGATAACTTGCCTGGAAGGGCGAGCGGAAAGAGAACTGACTCTGATGAGGAAAGAAGAAAAATAACAGAAGACGCAACGGAAAGATATCAATATCTGAGGAAATCAGGAAAGACTTTGCCATTGCTTAAATTTTTCAATGATGATTATGTATATATCTTTTTAGCTAAAGCAGTGAGAGGATATGGCAGTCATTATATTTATAATAGGAAAAAGAATGAAGGTTTTCTGTTGAAAGAAGGAAAGCCCTTCTTTATGTATCCTTGTTTTGGTATAATAGATAATGTATTACTTGCTATTTGCCAACCGGATGAGTTGTCTCAATATATGGATCGTAATTTGATGTCACCACAAGAAATTCATAAAATGGAGACGCTGAAAGAAGACGATAATCCTGTAATATTGAAATATTATTTGAAATGATGAAGTTTCCCAGTTGGGGAATAATGCCGATTGCTGGATAATGAATATTAAGATAAGTAGTTTGCTTGGATGTACATGGAAAAAGAGGTATGAATGGCTAAATAGTTTTTAATATTATCTGTTGGTTATTATAAATAATATTATCTTTGTGTTATTCAAACATATAAATAAATCACGTGATGAAATTAATGGCAAGACGAAATAGCATGATTACATCTATTGGTAAATCGAGGTGGAATATGTCAGTGTGTATTACAGTTCTGAAAAATAGTATCGTTTTTCTATTCTTTTTCTTCCTTTTAGTTTTAGTATCTTCATGCAGGCGGTCTTCTACTATAAACACTCCGAATGGTGAATATAAGATGATTGATTGTCAGGAGATTAATGGCGGGAAATTTAAGTTGTCAAGCATAGCTTCATCTTTTTCCGTTATTCCACTTGAAACCAATGATAGTTGTCTGATAGGCGGGATAAGTAAGTTGGAATTTTATGATGGGAAGATATTTGTTTTGGATAAAATGCATAGTGCCCGTTTGTATGTATTCGATACCCAGGGAGAATATAAATTTGCTATTGGAAAAAGAGGGAGCGGGCCTAATGAATATATGCAAATTAATGATTTTTCCATAGACAAGGAAAAGAATTTAATTTATGTGCTTTGTGATAAGAAAAAACTCTTTACTTATTCTTTGTCTGGACAGCCTCTTGGGACAATAACTCTCGATTTCTTTGCTGATGCTATGGAATATCAGAAAAATCAGTTGCATTTTGTGTGTGATAGACTTGATAGGGGTAATCTTATTGTGACTGATATAAAAGGAAGGATACTATATGAAGATTTTCCGAATAAACGAATGGGAGATAATCTTTTGATGCTTATACACCCTTTTTCTAAACAAGATTCTATTTTGCTATATCGGATCTATTTGGATAATAAGATTTATGAGATGCAATCCGATCATAGAATAAAGGTTGCCTATGAAGTGAACTTTGGCGAAGAAAGTATTGATTTTGAGGATTTAGAAGATATTCCTCATAGGGAAGTAAAAAAGAAATTAGCAAATTCTCGTGGAAAAATTAAATATTTAACGGAAAATAGAAATTACATACAATTAATATTCTTCGACAAGCAAATGCCTTGTGTTGCTGTATATGATAAAAGACAGGGAGTAACCCGGTCATATACATTTGAAAATTGTGTTGATGATTTAACCGGACTACAATATCCTCTTTTTGAGTTCACGAAAGGGCAAGATGAATTTATTGCAATTTTGAGTCCAATGGACATTGAAAATGCAGGAAGTGAACTTACGGAAAAAGGGAAGGCGGTTTTTAAAGACGTTAATTTTGTTGACGATGATAACCCTATATTATATATAGTAAAAACGGAATAAGAACTTAATCAGCTGGGGAATAATGCCGATTGCTGGATAATGAAATATTAAGATAAGTAGTTTGCTTGGATGTACATGGAAAAAGAGGTATGAATGGCTAAAAATAGTTTTTAATATCGTCCGTTGGTTTTTGCAAATTATTACCTTTGCGCTATTCAAACAGATAAATAAGTCACGTGATGAGATTAATGAGAAAGCTAAGCGATATGATTGTGTATATTGGAAAACAAAAGATGTATCCTTTATTAATAGTTTTTTTCTTGGGGATAGCCTTTTTTTTCATTTTAGGACAGCTATATTATAGTGTTAGAAAAAAAGCGTATTGCGAAAAGTTGGAAAGAACATTCAAAGAGGTTTTATTGCGACAATTGCAAGAAGATTCTTTTGAAGGCTATCTTTCCACTAGTGAACGGAAACGTCAATTGGAGGAATATCCTGATACTGTTTATCTGACAGATGAAAGTGGGGAACATGGGTATTATTTGGATAGAGAAAAAAGTAGAAGAAATATAGCTCATGATCCACGATTGCGTATTTTACATTCCGCTTATTTGGTAGAACACCCTTTAGTGGTGGATTCTTTATATGGGAAGTGGCAACAACACTTGGAACAGCAAAAAATGTTTACCGCTTTTGCTTTACAATTTTTCTTGTCTGATAAAGACGGAAATACTACAAGTTGCGTATTTCCGAACGACCTTCTTCTTGAAGATTATATAGCTTGTTTTGATATAACGATAGGTTATCGTTGCGAAGTTGAATTAAAAGGCTTTTGTAGCTTTTCGTTTTTTGATCTTGTAGGTACAAGAGGAATCATTTATGCTTTCATCTATTGGTTACTCATAATTACTAGTATTATAATGTTGTTTTTTCTTTCGAAAAAACATAAAAATATTCTTATTCCTACTTCTGCTCATGTCTATCAATTAGATCAAAATATTATATTTGATGCAGACTTAAAAAAGCTAATAGTTGGTAAAGAGGAAATTCTAATGAAACCACAAATATCTGTTTTATTAAGACATTTCTTGGAAGCTCCGGAATTTATATTAAAAGATGAAGAAATACAAGAAATTTTTTGGTCGAACAAATCGAATAATGAGTCGAGACTTCATAATGCAATAAGTCGTTTACGAGGAGTCTTTGAAAATATTCCTTCTATTGAGGTTCAAAGATATGAAAAGGTTGGCTACCAGTTGTATATTAGAAGAATTTGATTGAATAACTATAATCTCCGATGAAAAGGGAGATTTTTGCATAAATACCTTTTCTGTAGAGTAGTATATACAATGGATAGAATCGGTTGGATAGAAATGGTTA
>OIYW01002073.1_pt1 | contig 11216 bp, 5 predicted proteins | sample 1588351 | NCBI WGS metagenome assembly OIYW01 (sample SAMN03283268) | human gut metagenome | biome: human-associated habitat; material: feces | host: Homo sapiens | place: USA | collected 2013 | reverse complement strand
TCGTCTGTCCACCGGAAATTAAAATACTGTTCGGTGAAATTTCTTTGTAAAGATGGGATTTGCCAGTGCTGCGCGGCCCCAACTCACAGAGATTGAAGTTGTTCTCCACCAACGGCAGCATACGCGCAAGCAGCAGCCACTTTTCCCGATTGTTCAACTGTTCTGGCTCATATCCGCAGGAACGCAGCATAACATCCATCCACTCTTCCTGTGTGAATGCCTTGCGTCCCTCTCGAACTTCTTCAATGTCGATATGGGGCATCTGAATCGGAGTCAGCTTATGGATGCTGATGGGAGAGATGTCCTTCTGCTTTTTCTGTTTAGAGGAAATCGGCTGTCCATCTATATCCGTGATTCCAAAGCTGCTGTCTCCCTCAGACTCATATTCCAGCTGCACGATGCACCAGATACCGCCGCAAAGCAGCCGGTCATATTTTTCCGGATAATCATCCGTAATCGGCACATTGGTGAGACCAAGGTTAGAGAACTCTGCAAAAAAGCAATCCTTTTTGATGTCCAGATGCACGGTCACCATATCAATAATGGTATGGCTCCCGTTCTTGCGCAGTTGTGAGAGAATTTTCTGAGCCTCATCCGGGCGGACAAAATTATCTGCCAGAATGCGTTTTACATTCTGAACGCCCTGCTCAATGATTGTCTCATCGTCTGAACTACAATACTGACCCAGCAGGAACTCCAGCACATAGACCGGAACATTCGCTCCTTCTTTTATTTTCTTTGTCAGGTCTTTGCGGACGATCCGCCCGTCAAAGTTGCTACGCAGCTTCCGACGCAGTTCTTCACGATTATCGTCTGCCGCCATATCCATCATTTCCATACGGAATTCCTGCCTCCTCTGTATCAGAATCCGAATCCAAAGTCATCTGCAAAGGCAATGTCCATGATGACAGGCTGCCTCCACTGCTCCAGACCGCTTTCTTCGTCATAAACCACAAGGTAATATTGCTTGTCCTTGTCATATTTCTTATTCTTGAATGTGAACCGCAGCCGGAAGATACGCTTCTGTGCATTTTCCTCGCGACTGTCCGCCACATAGCTGTTTTCGTTCGAGATTTTCTCATTGTCTTCCGAGAGGAAGAAAATGCGGTATTTTGCAGTTTTTACAGTATCACTGACGGCATCCGACTGGATAAAGTCCATGGAAGTGATCAGGTTCGTAATCTTATGGACGATGCTGACCAGAGCAATCTCTGCATTCTTTGTTTCCATGTGACCACGTTCCATCTTAAACTCCAGCACCGGCACCAGCATTTCCTGTGGTGAGGAACCGCCATGCACATAGTTAGCACCGCCTCCGGCCACCTTAAAGACATTGCTGCTGACAGGATAAGACACCACCTTGCTGTCCCCATTCCCCAGAACGTGTCCCATGCTCACATGGTCAATGCCGTCATCTTCCAGTGCCGCCTTAGACACAATAAATCTGCGATTGACAAATGCTTTGTCCGCGCTTTTCCCGGAGATTTTGTCACTTTCTGTCAGCTTATCACGCTTGTAAATAAAGCCATGATCGGCAGTAACGATAAAATGATAGGTGTTGCCGCTGACAGAGATCCGATGAATCAAGTCCATAATTTCCTGAACGGCTTCCTCACACGCATGAAATACTTCATCCTCGGTATTTGCCTTGTCTCCACGCGCGTCAATCTGATTATGATATACATAGATAATCTGACGCTTTGTCAGCACATCTCGCAGCTCTGCCACTTTCAAATTTTTGATATCATCGAACTGTACACAGACACTATCCGGGTTATAACTTTGCAGCACCTGCTGCCGACCTGCCAGATTATCGCAAAGGATACCATCTGCCAGTACCTGAAAATCATCCGTCATTTCCAGTGTCTTATGCGGCAAAAGTGCTGCCATACCGAGCCTCGTATAAGACGGAAGAACACTCAACTGTACAGAAAGTTTTGCCGTGCATTTCGGATCATCCTGCATTCTGGCAAACAACTCCTGTCCTACCTCGTAACGCATGGCATCCGAAATGATGACAACGGTGCGTTCCTTGGTATATCGCAGATTGGCATTGTAAAAATCCCGCTGCAACGGAATTACCGAACATGCGGCATCCTGCTGGATTCCAGCATTCCAGGCAGGGAGCAGGCAAGCCAGATATTCGTTCGTGTAGATATTTTCCACCAGTTCCCGAAGCGGCTCAAAGCTTTCCGTGCTCTCCAGCTGGTCGTAATAATAGTAGAATTTCCGATACTGCTGATCCATATTGTAATCCGCAGCAAGATATCGGTCGATAATTGGCTTTAAGCCATCTGCGGCATGGTAATCCGCTTCCTTCACCATGCTGTATGCACTGGAAAGCATCTGATAGGTTTTCCCGGTCTTTCTGCCAAAGTGCATTTTAGCCCGTTTTTCACAGAGTTCCGGAATGGTTAATCCGTTTACGATTGCACCAATATCTTCCGAAACAAGTCTGCCAATGAGCCACTTTACCAGCACCTGATCCACGGCAAGGAAAGTGTCACACTCTACCAAATCGTCCACTCGCATTCCTGCAAATGCCGAAAAAACATTCAGCCCTTTGGCAACGTGTGCCGACAGAGCGTCGTATTTATCCCGGTACAGGACGCTGTTCATCAGGCTATCGAGAAATGCGATGATATTGCCTGACTTGTAGGAGACAAAGCTCTTCCATGCTGCCGGAAGCTCTGCCTGCACATATCGCCCAGTATAAGTAACGAACAATGTTACCAAAAGCCGTTCCAAACTCGGCTTTGTATCAGTGTATCCGAAATGCTGCTCACAGAGCTGCCAGAATGCAGACAGCAGGTCGTATTTTTCAAACTCCTGCAAGAAAGCATTGTCCACCAGCTCGCCATCCGTCAACACGATGCGCACAACCTCTTCAAAAGAGCAGGTACGCGCCTTGCAGACTGCACTCAGCAGACCGACAAGGATATTTTCTTCATTAAAATTCTCGATTTCCAAATCATAGAACCGCTGAGTACGCTCTTTATTGGCGAAAAACTTGATGTGCTTCTCAATAACCGGCTTGTACTTTTCCTCAATACCGAGGTCAACCGACAGCAGGGAGGCGCGGTCGGCAAAGAACCGTCTGGAATACAGCATTGTGTCTTCCAGATGGTTGTCCCTTACATCCGGCTTCGGAAACGGTGCATAGATCAGATAATTCGTGGTCTTATCCACACGCTCCAGAAAATACTTTGTATAGAACTGGTTATCCGGCTGGAGATGGTAGATCTTCGCATTCTGAAGCTCCACCGTCTCCATATCCTCGGCAAATTCTGCCTTGTCATCGTACCAGAAAACCAGTTTCCGGGTCTCCCCGGTAAATTCCGCATTCAGGCGGTCTATAATTTGTTTCAGGTTCAATTCTGCCATATCAATTTCCTTTACTTGATAGATTCCGCCCTTTGGGGAATATCATACAGGCAGTTACGCCTTGATCCGGTTATTGCCTGTGATGCTGCTAATATAATCGTCAATATCCTGCACGATGCAATGATCTCCCATTGTGTGCAGTGATTCAAAATATTTTGTGATATACCCATAGATGCCATACTCTTCAAAGGTTTTTGCCACATCTGCACCGGAAAGCCCTTTGAAATGACGGTACCTCTCCATGCAATAAATCAAAAAATTGGATTCTTTGCTCATTGCTCACGCCTCCTCTGGATAATCATAGGAGCCTGTCAGAAGTTCATCTTGATACATGGTATACAGCGTCATCGGGCTGTAGTGCCACAATTTTGATTTTTCATCCGAAAGCTCCTGATAGAGCTTGGACTGATAAAAGCGGGAAATCGCTTTTTCATCATCCACATTGCTGTTTTTTGTAATCTGTTCGATGATGGGCGGCACAATGATTGCAAGCATTGCGCTAAACTGATCTTCGTTCATACAAGCTCCCTCCCTTCAAAATGCAAGTATTGCAGAGACTTCTCAGTTGCAAACACCAGCTGGTTGAACAATTTCCGAATCTTGAGTGCCGCCAGTGTTTGTTCCTTATCCAACACTCCGGTCATATACAGGGTAATGGTACGGTACACATCATCATTTGCCACAGCACCATAAATCAGGTCATGCTGCTTTCCCTGATAGGTTCCCTGGCGGTTCTCGGCTACAAAATCCAGCCACGCTTCATCTGGGCTGTCAAAGCGCAGCAAACTGCACTCCTTGAAAGCCACTGCTTCCTCTACGGAATAAATATTCAGCGTAGCAGCTCCTGTTTTGCGGCGGTCAGTGACCTTTTGAGCGAAGTTCACTGCCTGATCGCGGTTAGTGGTGGTGTAAAATCCAAAGCCGAAGTCCAGATAGCGATTTTGCCGGATAAGTTTCGGCTGTTCTACGATAACATTACTTCCGTGGTACAAAATCATTGCAAACGCCTCCTGTTCCTCTTATTTCTTCTCTTTCACCATCTCGGCTGTCGCCTCGATGTCGGCACTCGTCAAGGTACGACTCGTGCAAGCACGGTCACACTTTTCCTCGTTGCTTCACCATGATATTCTTACTGTCTGCCAGCACCTCATAGAACTTGCCGTCCTGCGCGGTCTGAAGCTTGCGGTAGTTGACCTTTACGCCGTCATCGAGATCAAGCTCGATACGGGAAAGTGCCAGATGGCTGATCTTCTCATCATATTCCCGGCATTCCTTCAGCTGCTTGGCAAGTTTATCCTTGCGCTTAGATGCTGCTGCCACCTCACGGGCATTCTCGCTGTGATCCATCATATCCTGCATCCGGTTGATCTCGGATTCATATACGCGCTGCATCTTGTGCAGGTAGTCAATACGCAGATTACCGATGGTATCCGGCGTATAGCGATGCAGGTAAACCAGTGCTTTGAAGCCGTTCTGCTTGCCGCTATCAAACAGCCAGTAGATCGGACGCTTGCCGGAACCAGTGACAGAGTAGGTCTGGCAGTGATCCTTGAAGAAATCGTTCAGGAAGTAGTTGCGGATGATCTCCCGGCTGGTGCTGCCCTTATTGCCAAGGGCTTTTGCGATGTAATCAAGGTTTGCTTCCAGCGTATCAGCACCGTACACCACCTTCAGCCATGCACACAGGCGCGAAACGATATCATCGTCCAGATATTCTTCATCGGTGATGGGGATAACATTGTCGGCATCCGGGAAGAACATTTCATCAACCACAACACCCTCATTGCAGTATGCGCGTTCCAATTCTTCCACAGAAATCGTTTCAGGGCGGTCGTTCAGCTTATCCACAAACGCCTGCAAAGAATACGGTTCTCCCGCAAAAAGCAGGCCATCCTTATAAATAGAGTAGCGGCCAAACATACAGCCCACGGCATAGCTCAGCAGGCTCTTGATGTCCCGCTGCAAGTCAGCTTTGCGCACAGTCACATCTTTATCCTCCACTTCCGGGGTCAACTCGTCCTGCAAACCGTAAATGTCAATAAAAATGCGGTTCAACTCTTCTTCGTTGGCTTTCAGCTTTTCAAAACGCTCCTTGCACTGCCCCTGCCACAGCAGGTAGCAAATTTCCAGCGAGCAGCTTGTCTCCGGCAGGTAGCCGTAATAATGCTCCATCATGCAAGCAACATTGGTTCGCTCCCACAGCCCCTTGCTCATGTTCACAAGGGGGTGCACCTTAAAGCCCCAACTTGTTTCAAAAGAGTCCCAATCTTCTTTTGAAAGATTTGTGCATTCATTTGAATCTTGACTAATTTGTTTGGCCTTGTCCCTATCATACTTATAAGGAACTTTTAACACCGCTCCCTCAGAATAATCCAGTGTTGGTGCTACAATGTCAATAAACGCTTGATATACTTTTGTATTTACATAGCCAAGAACATAGTCCATATCATCCAGCGAAATCAAAACCGGCCCCTTCGATTCATACATCATTTGACTGCCGCATTTCCGGAAATGAATTTTAGATGATGAAATAGAAGACCATGATATTGCCGGATGAAAATTGATTTGTAAATTTTGCGGTCGAGAACGCAGTTTTCCTTTTTCATCAACAAAATGTTTGATTTTAAAGCCATCTTCTTCCCAGTCAACTACGTAATCGAAGTTACCGTACCAACGTCTAAAATCTCCCCCTTTAGTGCATGGATACCATTTCTTACCTTCAATTTTACAATAAAGGCTTTCGTTTTCGATACTAGGTTCAAACCAGAGCTTTAAAAACCGCTCATTATCACCCGTCTTAAATCCTTGCTTTGTATTTGCATGATTTTTCAACAAACCATTTGCAAATCCTTTATATATTTCCTCACTCACCCAATATGCCACCGGTGCGCCCGGAATCTTTGCAAAGTTATCACTACACTGCTCAAAATAATAACCACAATTATGATTGTCAACTGCTTCAAGCGTTTTCCGACGCTGAACCTCCATGCCACCACGGAAATCTGTCAATCTCAGGTAACAGCCTTTCTTCGGCACATATCCTTTGCGGAATGCAAATGTGCAAATCGGCACAGTTGCTTCTTCAAATGCCGAGTACTCGAACTGAATCAGCGTTTCAATCGTTGTATTCGCATACAGATATTTCCGCATCTTCTCATAACTCTGAATGAACATCCACACATAAGGTGTCAGGAATGCACAGAAACCATTTGTCAGGGTCATTGTGGAGCATTTGACTATAAATGCCGAGAACATATCGCTCTTATAATCCGAATAATTATTTTGGACAAAGTTGTTGAGCTTTGCATTCATCTTGCTCATTCCAGCATAGGGCGGATTCGTGCAGGTAACCCAATACTTCCGTGCCATTGTCTCGCCAATATCAATGAGCCGATTCAACTGCTCGGCGGTATCTTCCACACCCACGCTGTCCATGCTGATCTGACCGTCAGTATCCTCCGCTGCCACAAATCGGCGCAGCAAATCCCAGTTGTAGCTCTCCACATTCAGGATAGAGCCGTACTCCTTGGCATCGGTCAGGGTGTCCAGCAGACCTTCCAGCTGCATCTTGGCGGCGTTCTTCTCAATATCATCCATCCCTGCGCCAAAATACTTCAGGTGCGCACGGTTGATGCTGTTGCTTTCCTGAATGGAATAGACATGGCAGGTGTTTTCACCATTTAAGATACGGCGATTGTACTGCCGTGCTTTCATCATCACGGCAAAGTACGCCAGCTGATAGGCACGGTCATCAATGTCCAGACCGTAGATGTTGTTCTCCAGAATGCTTTTTGCAGCATCACGCTGGCTGTAACCGGCACTCTCGTAAATCTGCATCAGCACATCAAAGGCATATACCAGGATATGGCCGGAACCCATGCAGGGGTCGATGAGCTTGATGTCTTCCGGATTCAGGGCAGCGTACTCTTTACGAATTTCCGCCAGCTTCACCTGCACTTCCGGTTCCTGCTGTGCCTCTTCCAGATAGTATTTCCAGTTTTCTTTCAGACCGCAGTCCGGGTGTCCTTCCACCCACAGACGGCCCAGGCTGTTCTCCACCATGTAGCGGACGATCCAGTCCGGGGTGAACAGCTGAGTCACGGCAGGGATTTCCTCTTTGGTGATCTTGCCGTTCTTGGCAAAGGCAGCGGCCTTCGGCTCGGTATTGTAATACTGGTACAGCCAGCCGATGATCTCCACCTGACCACCGCGCTCGATGTTGAAGTCATCCTCCGGGATATCGTGGATCAGATGATAGACCACGCCATCCTGGTCAATAACGGACAGGCTGAGCAGCAGCTCGGTGTAGTTCTTTGTCTTTTCAAACAGAGCAGGCAAAATCTCGTTCAGGGCATTGCACTGTTTCAGGAACAGGATGCGGAACACCTCGTCCAGCTTGTTGTCCTGCTTCAACTGGAAAATCTGAGCCTCTTCCTCCGCAGTGAAGGGCAGCTCTGCGTCAAACGGTGTTGTGACCAGATCCGGCTCCAGCTTTCCGCTCTCGGAAGAAAGCACCCGGATATGGGAAGGCAGATAGTCGTTGACTTCCATGAAACGGATCGCAATCAGGCGGTTGAACCATGTATAGGCAACCTCCTCGATCACATACTGATATGCGGTTTTGTAGTCGGTATCCTTTTCCTTCTGTTGAATAACCCCTATCAGCTTGTCACGCTGCCGCACGGCCTCGCCGGAAATCGAATACGGTTCTGCAGTGCCGATATCGAAGAACTGAGTGCCGCCGAAGCTCTGCGGCAACGGCTTTGCAATTCCGTCCTCCGTAATACCGATCAGGCGGGCATCATAGCTGACATCTGCAATCAGCTTATTCCGCGCCCAGATTGCAAAATTCTTTATGGCTGTCTTGTTCATGGAGCCAATCCTCCTGTCATTTATAGTTCAATGTTGACGATGGTATCTTCGCCCATCTCTTTCAGCAGGTTTTCGCGCAATGCAGCAAGGTATTTATCAACATCATCCTTGCTCTCCAGCCGCCACGATGCAGTCTTGGCAACCGTCTTGATGGAAACATTCTTCGTGGTGCGCACCTTATATACCGGCTGCGGTTCTGCCACCTTTTCTGCCGGTTTCACGGTCTCGCCGCGCTTTTCCGCCTCTTCTTCCTGACGCTTACGCTCTGCCTCGGCCTTTGCCGCTGCCTCCTTCGCAAGGCGAATGTCCTCTGCGTTCATCTCGTTGAGCAGGCGCAGCTTCAGTGCCTCCGCCTTATCTGCATAACTGCGCAGAGTGGAAACATTGTTGCAGTGCTCCGCACCGTCCATGATCTCCTTAAAGAGTTCCAGATAACGGTTGAACTTCGCATCCTTATAGGGCTTGGTGTTCAGCACTTCAAAGACACGGTTCCGATCCTGATTGATGGAATCTTTGACCGGCTCTGCCTGCTCTTCCAGAATGCGCATATAGCAGTTCATAAACTTCTCGCGCAGCTCCGGCAGCTTCGGAATCTCCTTGTAGGGCTTCGGCATCCGGACGATGGTGCGCATCTTGGCCACCACGTCTTCCAGTTCTGCATCCACGATGTAGGTCTTACTGTCCTCGTAGATATTCAGCATATCCAGCGCACGGGTGAAGATGGTCAACTGTTCACTGCCAAAGAAATCACGGATAGGCTCATAGTCCTCGCCAAAATCCATCAGATCATCCTGCTCGTCAAATACGGTCTTAAAGAATTCAAGCGGTGCCTGAATCTGCACCAGTGCGAAAAGCCGCTTCTTGCCCTTTTCCAGAAGTTCTTTTCCGGGATAGGTGTAGTTCTCATATTTCGGTTCCAGACGCTCAATCTCGGTGATTCGATTCTCGCAGTAATGCTGGAAGTTCTTCATGATGGTATCTTCGTCATCGGCAGGCGGTGCCACCTTGAACAGCTCTTTCATCACGGTGCGGACGGCCTTTTTCTGGTTTTCCGGCACCCGCACGCGCACTTCCATCAGCAGCTTATCCACGAACTGCTTCTTTGTGATGTAGCCGATAATTTCTTCTTCGGAGCGGTTGTTCAGATTGACGCTCTCACCGTTGACCGTAAAGGACAGGTCTCCACGCTTGAAGAGACGTGCCACCAGCCAATGGATGTCATCTTCCACAAAACCATAGGGTGCTTTCATAAAGCGATCCTTGATGGTTTTCATAGAAGTTTTCATGTGCATCCGGGAATTGCCTGCCACAAATTGCAGCACATCATCCAGTGCGTGAACATTGGATTCACCGGTATCTCCCAGTGCCAGCGACAGCTGGTTGCTGGTCTTGAACATCTTCCGGATATCTGCTTCGACCATCGCTGCGTCAATGTAGGACAGTTTGTGGTAAACCGTCTGCACCAGTCTACCGATAGCCTCGTTGATACGACTGGTTACTTCCTTGCCGGAGGTGTGCAGCACATCGCCATTGACATAGATGGTAGCCTCTTTCAGAGCTTCCGTCAGATAAAGCTTGGCGTTACCGTTGCGTTCCCGCATCTCCTCGCGCTTTGCTTCCTTAATGGTCTCATACTTGGCAAGCTGCACAGAAGTATTCTTGCGCAGGAACCGCTCAATTTTCAAGTATGCCCGCATTTCCGTCAGGAACGCATCATCGTTCGGCAGAACCACAAGGACTTCCTTGCCCTGGCCAGAGAGCAGGCGCAACGTACCATCATCGGTGCCGCCCTCATACCACGGGGTCAGCACACGGAGGCCGATATCGTAATTCTGGTTAGCCTTATAAGGGCGGTCATCCACTGCCTGATTGAAGGAGAACGCATATCGTCCACTGAAGCTTGGGTACTGATACTTTTTACTGGAGAAAATGTCCTCATAGATCATCTCCGCGATCTTCGTGATGACCTCCGGCATCTCCACATTTTCTTTTTCGATTTCGTTGTTGATTTCCTGTTCCTCATCAGTCAGGAATACATAGATGGAGCCATTCTTCTGGATCAGCATCTGGCGCATCAGCACTTTCAGTGCATCCTCCACCTGTGCCTTCAGAGAGATGCGATCATCGTCAATGCTGGTAATCATCAGGCTCACGATGTTGTCCACGTTGGCTTCGATCTCCAGAACATATTTAATCAGGAAAAGGGTCTTCAGCACATTGATGGCAAAGACATCTTTTTCCTTCTTTTCCGGGTTGATGTAGCTGTTATCATAAGCGCGGATGATCACGCTGCTGTGGCTGTGGTCGAGGAAGTTCTCCAATGCATCATAGAACCGATAGAACGGCACGATTGCCCCCATCTCATCGTCCATCAGCTGCATGGCAGACTCTTTGAACAGAGCCAGCATGGAACGTTCACCTTCGGACAGGTGCTTGCCGGATGCACCGTGGGTACGGATGCTGGTCAGCACGCTGGCAAGCAAATTAAACTGGTACGGAACAAAAGGATAAACCTCTGCAAAGTCTTCTGCGTTGGCGTACAGTTTTTTCTCCACGCCGTCGTTGAAGACAATCAGATTTTTGATGATGGTTGCTTTCTGGTCATAGAGCAGACGCAGGCTCTGTGCTGCGGTCTCTGTCTTATCCAGAATACGCTTTTTGATAACAGCGTCCACATTGGCAGAGGACAGAGAAAGGCGTGTATCGAAACGTCCCTGAATCTTGGAGAAGTCGTTACCCTTCACCTTGGTAATGGAGTCGATATCCTGCTGGCTCGTTACGATTACCCAAGCCTTACCCATACACTCCTTGCCCAGTTCTTCCGTCACTGTCTGAAGGTTCAGCATCAGCTTGGAATCATCGCCAATGTACTGACCGATCTCATCCACAAGGAAAACCACATGATGATTATTTCCTTTTTGCTCAATATATGTATGTACACGCCTGGCAAAATCTTCAAT
>OIYW01002069.1_pt1 | contig 11236 bp, 10 predicted proteins | sample 1588351 | NCBI WGS metagenome assembly OIYW01 (sample SAMN03283268) | human gut metagenome | biome: human-associated habitat; material: feces | host: Homo sapiens | place: USA | collected 2013 | reverse complement strand
TCCTGAAAAGTATCCGCAACTCACCATCCGCGTTTCCGGCTATGCCGTGAACTTCATCAAGCTGACCCGGGAACAGCAGCAGGAGGTCATCAACCGCACCTTCCATACCCGTTAACCCAGCCAGGAAGCGGATGCCGCAGGCTTTCTCCCAGAATCCGGCCCCGGACGGTGAAACTGCCGTCACCGGACTGGTCCATTCCGTGGAATCCTGCGGCACCGTGGACGGTCCAGGCATCCGCTTTGTCCTCTTCCTGTCCGGGTGCAGCCTGCGCTGCCGCTACTGCCACAATCCGGACACCTGGCAAATGAAAACAGGGACGGAGTACACAGCAGATGAGCTGCTTGAAAAAGCCTGTCGATACCGCTCTTACTGGGGAAGTAAGGGCGGTATTACTGTGAGTGGAGGCGAGCCACTGTTACAGATCGATTTCCTCACTGAGCTGTTCAGAAAAGCAAAAAAACTTGGGATCCACACAACACTTGATACCAGCGGCAACCCTTACACAGAAGAGGGTCCGTGGTATGAAAAATGGGAAGAGCTGATGAAGTACACAGATCTTGTCATGCTGGATATCAAGCACATTGATGAGGAACAGCATAAGATCCTCACAGGATGTACCAATAAAAATATCCTTGCCATGGCCCGGAAGCTTTCCGATATGGGCGTATCCATGTGGATCCGTCACGTACTGGTTCCAGAACGCAATGACCGGGATGACTATCTCCACCGGCTGGCTGACTTTATTGCAACACTGAAGACAGTTGAGAGAGTGGAGGTTCTTCCATATCACACACTCGGAACCTTTAAATGGGAAAATCTGCATATTGATTATCCGCTGAAGGGAATCAATCCGCCAACGAAAGAACGCATCGAAAATGCGGAAAAAATCCTGGGAGCAGGTACACAGTAATAAAAAAACCATATCTTATGTCGAAAAACAGACATAGATATGGTTTTTTTGATGTTCACACCAGTTCTTTGTTTTTGATCAGCATTTCTTTGATGATATCCTGTGTATAGGAACCTAAGCGGCGCTGAGTATCCCGGTCAAGCTCTGAAGGAATGATAGGCTTGCCATATTCGATCACTACGTGTGTAGGTGTCATCTTCGGGAAATTGGCCTCCCAGATATTGGCAGAGTTGCTGATCGCAATAGGAATGATCGGGCTTTTGGCTCTGGCTGCGATCTTGAAGCTGCCGTCATGGAAAGGCAGCATTTCTGTTTCATCAGCATTCTTATTTCTGGTTCCTTCCGGGAAGATACATACGGAAATGCCGGATTTCACATAGTCTGCGGCCTGAAGGATCGTTTTCAGACCCTGCTTGATATCCTCTCTGTCGAGAAAGAGACAGTAGAGATTGCGCATCCAGTTGGAGAGCAGCGGATAATGCTCCATTTCCTTCTTGGCAACATAGCCGGTGCGGATCGGACAGCGGCTGTAGGTGAGTAGGATGTCGAAATAGCTCCGGTGGTTTGCTACATAGAGAACAGCCTGATCCTTTGGAACGTTTTCTTCGCCGATGACGGTGACTTTGGCGCCTGTGATCCACAGGATGAATTTGAATATGGCCTGTACCATGCGCAGAGAGCTGATATCCTTAGTCATGGGAGAAAATTTCCCGATGATCCATTCTACAAGGAGAACCGGAATGGTCAGCACCAGATAGGCGATCACCACGATACAGACAAGTATGAATCGAATCATGTCTTTTGTCCTTTCTGTTATAGATACTTGCGGAGAGTTCCGCAGTAAGATGGTATTTTTATATTATACGAAGAAAATCCGATAGTTGCAATAAATCTTTCCCTGCTCACATAGAATAAATACTGAATAATGGTTACTGTTTACTGGTGATCTTCCGCAAAGCGTGTTACTGAGAACGGAGTGAACAGTAACGAATCATGCAGGTGGCTTATATTATGAAAAAAGCAGTATTTCTGCGGATCGTGCTGACAGCTGCCGTGCTGGCACTGCTGCTTTCCGGGTGTCGATTTGTCCGGGTGGAGGAAGAAGAACGAAAACCGGTAGATTACACCGTTGTGGAACGCCGGGATATCCCGGAGGAGCTTTCCAGGCTTATGGAAGAAAAAAAGGAAAAGGAATTTCAGCTGAGTTATGAAACCGGAGAGGATCTTTACCTGGCCAAAGGGTACGGGCGGCAGATGAGTGGCGGATACAGCATCCAGGTAGAGGAGCTTGGAGAATCCTCGAATGGGATATTTTTTGTTACAAAACTTCTTGGACCGGAGGATCTTAAGGAGGCAGGAGTTCCGTCCTATCCCTGCATTGTGATAAAAACCCGGAAACAGGAAAAGCCGGTAACGTTCCGGGAAAGCAGCAGTCCGGTGAAAAAAGAGTCGGAGAAAGGGGAATAGACTGTGGAATTAAAAAAAGAAAGCATGCAGATATTAAAGGAAAAAAGCAGGGCAAAAAGTCAGATCACTTTTGATGAGGATTTTAATGTACCGGATGCAAAACCGGATGCAGGAAGACTGATCCAGAATAAGGGCAGGATCATTATGGATGATGTCCGTCTTACTGACGGGAAAGGTATTCTTACGGGAAATCTGCAGGTAGATATCCTTTATGTGGGGGAAGAAAGAGGGATCGTCAGCAGTCTTACTGCAAAACTTCCATTTGAGGAAACCTTGAACCTGAAGGATATCATAAACGGGGATAAAATGTGTCTGAAGTGGGAAATTGAAGATCTTACGATCCGCCTGATCCATTCCAGAAAGCTTAATATCAAAGCATTGGTAACTTTTTGTGCGACTGTGGATGAAACAGAACAGATCCGCCTGCCGGTGGTGCTGGATGCAGAAGAGGTATCCGTCAGAAAAAAAACAGTCCGTTTTCTGGGACTTACCGTACATAAAAAAGATACACTCCGGATCAAGGATGAGTATACCATTGCCTCCAATCGTCCGGATATCGCCAGCCTGATCTGGTATACTATGGATGTACGGGGGCTGGATCTGAAGCCGGAGGAAAATGTGGTAAAGGCAAGAGGAGAGCTGTCCGTTTTTGTGCTGTACGGAGCTGAAGATACAGAAGCCCCGGTGCAGTGGCTGGAATATTCGCTGCCTTTTTCCGGAGAAGTGGAATGTCCGGACTGCACGGAGGAACTGATCCCGCTGATCGAAGCTTCGGTGATGCATCAGAGTCTGGAGGCCAAACCGGATGTCGATGGGGAAGAACGGATCCTTGTTTCGGATGTTGTGCTGGAGCTGGATATGAAATTTTTCAGGGAAGAGGAATATGATCTCATTACCGATGTGTATACACCGATCCGTGAATGTGTTCCGGAAGGAAAGAATGAGGTACTGGAACGGCTTCTGGTACGTAATTTTTCCAGATGCAGGATCAGTGACAGGATCCAGGTAAAGGAGACTCAGGGAAAAGTCCTCCAGCTGTGTCACAGTCAGGGAAAAGTGAAGATTGATAAGACCAGGATCGTAGAGAACGGTGTGCAGGCAGATGGCGTGGTCATGCTGAAGATCCTGTACATTATTGGAAATGATGATATGCCGTTTTATTCCATGGAGGCAATGATACCGTTTTCCCATATGGTGGAAGCAAGAGGGATCCGACAGGACAGCTGTTATCAGTTAAAAGCAAAGCTGGAGCAGCTTTCCGCAGCCATGGCAGATGGAAATGAGATCGAGATCCGGGCAACTGTAGGACTGGAGCTTCTGGCAGTTGCCAGAGAGCCGGTATTTATCATTGAGAAAGTAGAGGAAAAACCACTGGATATGAAAAAACTCCAGGCTATGCCGGGAATCCTGGTTTATATGGTAAAACCGGGAGATGAATTGTGGGATATCGCAAGGAAATATCACACATCTATCCAGGAGATCCGGACGATCAATGCTCTCAAGGAAAATCAGGAACCCTCTCCGGGAACTCCGCTTCTTGTTGTGAAAAAAGTGGAAGGTCAGATCAAATAAAAAGTGAAATATTTTGCTGTTGAAAAGAATGTAAAAATCATATAAAATACATGTATAAATACTGTATACAAAGTACAAATGGAGGGGCTTATGCGTTTAAAAGCAATGGCAAAGATCAATCTCGGACTTGATGTTCTGGGAAAGAGAGAGGACGGTTATCATGAGGTACGCATGATCATGCAGACCATCCGTATGTATGATATCCTGGATATCAGAAAGACCAGACGGCCGGGGATCGTACTGACGACCAATCTTCCGTTTATTCCTACAGATCAGAGAAATCTTGTATATAAGGCAGCACAGATGCTGATGGAGGAGTTCGATGTTGAAGAGGGACTTTCCATCAAGCTTCGTAAATTTATCCCGGTGGCAGCAGGCATGGCAGGAGGCAGCTCCGATGCAGCGGCCGCATTTGTGGGTGTGAACCGGATGTTCCATTTAGGGCTTACCGAAGAACAGCTGATGGAACGTGCAGTAAAGGTCGGAGCAGATGTTCCGTATTGTATTATGAGAGGAACGGTACTGGCAGAGGGAATTGGAGAGGAGCTGACTACACTTCCTGCACTTCCGGCGTGTACGGTACTGATCGCAAAACCGCCGATCAGTGTTTCTACCAAAGTGGTATATGAGGCACTGGATGCAAAAGAGATCGTGGATCATCCGGACATAGACGGGATCATCCGGGGGCTGGAGACGGGGTCTCTTTCCGAGATTGCCGCTCATATGGGCAATGTGCTGGAGGATGTCACGATTGGGATGTATCCGGTCATTGAAAAGATCAAGGATGAGATGAAAAAAGCAGGTGCGCTCAATGCGATGATGAGCGGGAGCGGTCCTACCGTATTCGGGATTTTTGAAAGCCGTGCGGCAGCGCGCAGAGCGCAGGAGCAGATCCGCAGGAAGGCACTGGCAAAACAGGTATATGTGACAAATGTGCATGGCGCAAGGAGGACATAAGATGGAACCGAAATTAGAAGTGACAATGGATGAATATCTTCCGCTTCGGGATGTGGTATTTAAGACACTCAGGCAGGCGATCCTGCGCGGAGAATTAAAGCCGGGAGAGCGTTTGATGGAGATCAAGCTGGCCAATAAGCTGGGGGTGAGCCGCACACCGATCCGGGAGGCGATCCGCAAGCTGGAGCTGGAAGGTCTCGTGCTGATGATCCCAAGACGCGGAGCAGAAGTCGCAGAGATCACGGAGAAAAGTCTGAATGATGTGCTGGAAGTCAGAAAGGCACTGGAAGAGCTTGCAGTTCAGCTGGCTTGTGAGCGGATGGATGAAGAAGGACTCGAAGCGTTGAAGAAAGCGGCGAAGGAGTTTGAAGAATCTCTGGGAAGTGAGGATGTGACCAGAATCGCAGAGGCGGATGTGGCATATCATGATATTATCTGTCGTTCTACAGACAATCAGAGGCTGATGCAGCTTTTGAATAATTTCAGAGAACAGATGTACCGCTACAGAGTAGAGTATCTCAAGAAGAAAGAATGTTATCCGCAGCTTTTGAGAGAGCATCAGGCGATCATCGAGGCGATCGAGAAGAGTAATAAAGAGACAGCATCTGAGATCATGGGACAGCATATTGAGAATCAGGTGACTGCAGTGACAGATTCATTGAGACATAAGTAAGGGCGTAGTGAAGGATTTCTTCACTACGTCTTAAATTACGGAAATTTGTATAAACTTCCTGTTTTTGGTACATACTTCGGATATCAAAATGAAACCGGAGGAGATACATATGAAATTTTCAAATCAGAACAGGAACAGAATCATTGCATTGCTGTCCATGCTGGCAGCGGGAATTCTGATCGGACAGATCTTTAGTACAGCAGAGAGAACAGTACAGGCAAAGGTACAAAAGGAACTGGCAGATGAGGTGCTCAGATTTCATGTGCTGGCAAACAGTGACAGTACCCTGGATCAGGAGATGAAGCTGTGTGTACGCAATGAGATTTTGGAATTTCTGCAGACCGAGATGCCAACAGGTGCAGGCGCAGAAGCGACAAAAGAGTGGGTGCGTTCCCACTGTGATGAAATTGAGCAGACTGCAGAAAAGTGCCTTACAGAAAAGGGATACGATGATCCGGTCAACGCGGCTGTGACAACCACCTATTTTCCGGAAAAGAAGTATCAGGATATGACATTTCCGGCAGGAAATTACGAAGCACTCCGTGTGGAGATCGGAAGTGCCAAAGGTCACAACTGGTGGGGAATGCTCTATCCGGAGCTGGCATTTTGGGATGCAGTGCATACGGTAAATGAGGAGACGAAAAGTGAGAGAGACGGGATCCTGTTGTCAGAGGAAGAAAAAAAGCCGGAGAAAGTAAAATTTCGCTTTTACCTGCAGGAGATATTTCAAAAATAAAACAACAGAAGGAGACGAAAGAGAAGTATGACGGAATTTTTAGTCAGACATTTTGTGAAAGACTATGAAGCGGTAGAAAAATCTGCGGTCCGCACTGCATATGGAGTGTTGGCGAGTATGGTGGGGATTGTTTGTAATGTATTTCTGTTTCTTGTGAAGTTTATTGTGGGGCTTTTGCTGCACAGTGTTTCTGTCACAGCAGATGCGTTTAACAACCTGTCAGATGCGGCATCTTCGATCATCAGTTTTATCGGGGTGAAGATGGCGGGCAAGCCGGCGGACAAGGAGCATCCGTTCGGACACGGAAGGATTGAATATATAGCGGCTTTGATTGTATCATTTCTGGTACTGGAAGTGGGATTTACTTTTTTGAAGGATTCTGTTTCCAAGATCAGAACCCCGGAAACCTTGAATTTTCAGTTGATTTCGGTAGTGATCCTGATTTTATCCATCGGAGTTAAGCTATGGCTCGGTGTATTTAATAAAAAGCTGGGAAAGAAGATTGATTCCAAGGTGATGATGGCAGTCTTTACAGATTCTATGGGAGATGTGATCACGACCAGTGCAACGATTTTGTCTTTGGTGATCTTCCGGCTGACCGGGCTTAATATTGATGGGATTGTGGGGATCGGAGTCGCTCTGGTAGTTATGTGGGCCGGTGTCGGAATTGCAAAAGACACGCTGGAGCCTCTGATCGGAGAAGCAATCGATCCGGAAGAATATGATAAAGTCAAGCATTTTGTAGAGCGTTATCAGGGAATTGAGGGAACTCATGATCTGATCATACATAATTACGGACCGAATCAAAGTATGGCATCCATTCATGCGGAAGTGCCAAACGACGCGGATATTGAGGAAGCCCATGAGCTGATCGATCGGATCGAACGGGATGCGGTGGATGAGCTGGGAATTCTTCTGGTGATTCATATGGATCCGATCGAGATGAGGGATGAACAGGTGATGACGGTGAGAGGAGAAGTGGAAGCCGCATTAAAGGAACTGGATTCTCAGTGCAGCATTCATGATCTGCGTGTTGTCAACGGGATGGGGCAGATCAATCTGATCTTTGATATGGTCGTACCATTTGAATATGATGAGGAAGAAAAAAATAATCTGCAGCTTCAATTGATGGAAAAGCTGCAGGAGATTGATAAAAGATATCAGTGTGTCATTACGATGGAACACAGCTATAAGGCACACGTATAAGGAACAGGAACTGTTCGGGAAGGAAGAAAAGATGTACACATTTGACAGCAGAGTAAGATACAGTGAGATCGATCATACCGGGAATATGACCCTGCCGGCACTGATTAATTATTTTCAGGACTGCAGTACGTTTCAGTCTGAGGATATCGGGTTGGGCACAGAGGTGTTAAAGGCAAAGAAAAAAGCATGGATTTTGTCTTACTGGCAGATCGTGATCGAACGTCTGCCGGCATTGGGAGAGCGTATTACAGCAGGAACCTTTGCGACGGAATTTAAAGGCTTGTATGGAAACCGGAATTTTGTGCTCGATGATGCCCGGGGAAACCGGCTTGCGTATGCCAATTCTGTGTGGGTGTTTATGGATATGGAAAAAGGAAGACCGGCAAGACCTGAGCCGGAAGATGTACTTCCATATGGATCAGAGCCTGCGCTTGAGATGGAGTATGAAGACAGAAAGATCCGTCTTCCGGAGAATCTGGAGGAAAAACCGTCGTTTCCGGTGAGGAAGTATCACATTGATACCAACGAGCATGTGAATAACTGTCAGTATGTACAGATGGCTCTGGAGGTTTTGCCGGAAGAGACAAGAGTCCGCCAGATCCGGGTGGAATACAAGAAATCAGCAGTTCTTGGAGATGTGATCTTTCCGAAAGTGGCAAGAGAGGAAAATCGTATTGTGACAGAATTGTGTGATGAAAACGGAAAACCGTATGCAGTGATTGAAATCAAGTAAGAGAGCATGTTATACTGTTCGAAGAACGGTGAAGAGGAGATTTTAAATGAAATTAGGAGAAAAGCAGGTTTTAACTGTTGTAAAGATTGTAGATTTTGGTGTGTATCTGGGAAATGATGAAGAACGTGTACTTCTTCCGAAAAAGCAGGTACCGGAAGGAATTGAACCGGGGGATCCGGTGGAAGTATTTTTGTACCGGGATTCGTCTGACCGTCTGATCGCGACGACGAATGAACCGAAGCTGACGATGGGACATCTGGCAGTTCTGGAAGTGGCAGATACAGGAAAGATGGGAGCTTTTCTGGACTGGGGACTGGAAAAAGATCTGTTCCTTCCATTTAAAGAACAGACAGCAAAAGTACAGAAAGGCGATAAGTGTCTTGTTGCATTGTACGTAGACAAGAGCGGAAGACTTTGCGCCACCATGAAAGTTTATCATATGCTGCGTACAGACTCTCCATATCAGAAAGACGATCAGGTAAAAGGAATTGTATACGACAGAAGTGATGAGTTTGGAGTTTTTGTTGCGGTGGATCATCAGTTTTCTGCAAGAATCCCGAAAAAGGATGTTTTTGGAAAGATTCGTATCGGTGATGAAATCGAAGCACGTGTGACAAATGTAAAGGAAGATGGAAAGCTGGATTTAAGTGTCAGAGGGAAGATTCCGCAGCAGATGGATGCAGATGCAGAACTGATTTTGAAAAGAATCCAGTCTTATGACGGAGTACTGCCGTTTAATGACAAGGCAGATCCGGATACGATCAAGGCAGAGTTTGGTATGAGCAAGGCTGCATTCAAGCGTGCCGTCGGACGACTCCTGAAAGAAAACCGCGTAAAAATCTTTCCGGACAGTATCCGAATTCGCTAAAAAGCCTTGCAATCCATGGTAAATAGGCTATAATGAAGAAAGAAATAGAGAAGAAAGGGGACAGATAGAAATGAAAGTACAGAATATTACAGACATAGACGCATTTTTTAAAGTAGTAGACAACTGCAAAGGAAGAGTAGAACTGGTAACAGGAGAGGGAGACAGACTGAACCTGAAATCCAAACTTTCCCAGTATGTATCTATGGCAAATATTTTCTCAAACGGAGAGATTCCGGAGCTTGAGATCATTGCTTATGAGCCGGAAGATACAGAAAGACTGATCAATTTTATGATCAACGGTGAATAAGAATATCTCAGATTTTGAATCGCCGGTTTTGACAGACACGAGAAGATGTAAGGGCAGTTCTCTGTAAGGGAACGCCCTTTTTAGATTTACAGCAATACTGGATATAGAGGTGAATTATGAGTTTTGCGCATTTACACGTCCATACGGAGTACAGTCTTTTGGACGGTTCCAACAAAATAAAAGAATATGTATCCAGAGTTAAAGAACTGGGCATGAACAGTGCTGCGATCACGGACCACGGGGTTATGTACGGTGTGATCGATTTTTACAGGGAAGCCAGAAAGCAGGGAATCAAGCCGATTCTCGGCTGTGAAGTTTATGTGGCGCCGAATTCCCGGTTTGACCGTGAGACTGCCGGTGGAGAGAGCAGATATCATCATTTGGTACTTCTGGCAGAAAACAATACGGGATATGCCAATCTGATGAAGATCGTTTCCAGAGGATTTACAGAAGGGTATTATTATAAGCCCCGTGTGGATAAGGATCTTCTGCGTCAGTATCACGAGGGAATCATTGCCTTAAGTGCCTGTCTTGCGGGGGAGGTACAGCGGTATCTGAGCCGGGGACTTACCGAAGAGGCGAAGAAGGTGGCGCTGGAGTATCAGGATATTTTCGGAAAAGGAAATTTCTTTCTGGAAATGCAGGATCACGGGATCCCGGAGCAGCAGCTTGTAAACCAGAGACAGATCCAGCTTTCTAAGGAGACAGGGATCGAGCTTGTTGTGACCAATGATATCCATTATACGTACGCGGAAGATGCGAAGCCTCATGATATCCTGCTCTGTATTCAGACCGGGAAGAAGCTGGACGATGAGAACAGGATGCGGTATGAGGGCGGCCAGTATTATGTAAAGTCCCCTCAGGAGATGGAAGCGCTGTTTCCATATGCAAAACAGGCACTGGAGAATACGCAGAAGATTGCAAACCGGTGTGAGGTAGAGATTGAATTCGGAGTCACAAAGCTGCCAAAGTATGATGTGCCGGACGGCATGACTTCCTGGGAGTATTTGAACAAGTTATGCTGGGAAGGACTTGAAAAGCATTATGGAGAGCCTTCCAGGGAGCTGAAAGAACGGCTGCGCTATGAGCTGGATACGATCCGCAACATGGGATATGTAGATTATTTCCTCATTGTATGGGATTTTATCAAATATGCCAAAGATCACGGGATCGCAGTAGGACCGGGGCGTGGCTCCGCAGCGGGAAGTATTGTTTCTTATTGTCTGGAGATCACAAATATCGACCCGATCCGGTATCAGCTTCTGTTTGAGCGTTTTCTCAACCCGGAGCGTGTGACCATGCCCGATATCGACGTGGATTTCTGCTTCGAGAGACGGCAGGAGGTGATCGACTATGTTGTGCGTAAGTATGGAAAAGACCGGGTAGTCCAGATCGTGACGTTTGGTACGCTGGCTGCCAGAGGTGTAATCCGTGATGTGGGACGCGTGATGGATCTTCCGTATGCATTTGTGGATTCGATTGCCAAGATGATTCCGCAGGAACTCAATATCACGATTGATAAAGCACTGCAGATGAATCCGGAATTACGTAAAACATATGAAAATGATCCGCAGGTAAAACTGTTGATCGACATGTGCAAACGACTGGAAGGACTGCCGCGCCACAGCTCCATGCATGCGGCAGGGGTTGTGATCGGTCAGAGAGAAATTGATGATTTTGTTCCCCTTTCAAGAGCTTCTGACGGCTCGATCACAACTCAGTTTACAATGACCACTCTGGAAGAACTGGGACTTTTAAAAATGGACTTCCTGGGACTTCGGACGCTGACTGTGATCCAGAATGCGG
>OIYW01002059.1_pt1 | contig 11284 bp, 7 predicted proteins | sample 1588351 | NCBI WGS metagenome assembly OIYW01 (sample SAMN03283268) | human gut metagenome | biome: human-associated habitat; material: feces | host: Homo sapiens | place: USA | collected 2013 | reverse complement strand
TCGATTTCATCCTGGTTGTGAAGGGTGGCTCGCGCCACCGTGGAGCCGGACAGCAGCACGGGCTTGAGTTCCGCCACGGGCGTCAGCACCCCGGTGCGGCCCACCTGCACGATGATGTTCAGCAGGGCGGTTTCCTTCTGTTCCGGGGGGAATTTGTACGCCGCCGCCCAGCGGGGGGCGCGCGCCGTGGCTCCCAGGGCCTCCCGGGTGGCCATGGAGCTGATTTTAATGACGGCGCCGTCCGTGCCGTAGGGGAGCGTGTGGCGGAGCCTGTCAATGTCCCGCACGGCCTGACGGGTGGATTCCAGGCTGTCCGTATAATACACTGGATCATTGCAGGGAATGCCGCAGTGGCGGAGCATGTCCCAGAAATCCTTTACATTCGTGAGTTCCGGCCCTTCATAGGCGCCAAGCCCGTGGGCCAGGAAGGCCAGGGGACGGGCGGCCACCTGCCGGGGGTCCAGCTGCTTGAGGGTTCCGGCGGTGGCGTTGCGCGGGTTGGCGAAGGCGGGGAGCCCTTCGGCGTCCCGTTCCTCGTTCAGTTTGGCAAAGGCTTCATTGGGCATGAAGACCTCCCCGCGCACTTCCAGCACGGGAGGGGCGCCAGGGGGAAGGGTGAGGGGGACGCTGCGGATGGTGCGGACGTTGGCCGTTACGTCGTCCCCCACGTCTCCGTCCCCTCGCGTGGCCGCATAAGCCAGATGTCCGCCGCGGTACATGATGGAGAGGGCCACCCCGTCAATCTTGGGTTCCACGGAGACGGGCACCGTTTCCGTTTTCAGCGCCTTGACCAGCTTGTTGTAGAATTCCACCAGTTCCTCGTCCGGAACAGGGGCGTCGCGCTGCTCGAAAATGTCGTCAATGGACAGCATGGGCACCGCGTGCCTGATCTGGTTGAAGCCCTGGAGCGGCGCCCCCCCCACACGGCGCGTGGGGGAATCCGGCTCCGCCAGTTCGGGATGGGCCTTTTCCAGCTTTTCCAGCTCCAGGAACAGGGCGTCATATTCCGCATCGGAGATCTCCGGTTCCGCCTGTTCGTAATACAGCCGGTTGTGGCGGCGCAGTTCGGAACGCAGGTAATCCACGCGGTTGCGCACGTCTTCCTCCGTCTTGCCGGGCTGGACGGGGGCGGCGCTTTCCTGCGGTTCTCCGGCTTGGGATCCCGCTTCATCCTTTGCCTGCTGTGACGGCTGCTTGCCGGCCGCCAGGGAAAAAAGGTCTTCCTCCATAAGGAAAATGAGTGGAAAAGAGGGCTATTTGCTCAGTTTGATGACGGAACAGGGCGTTTTGGAGTGTTCGTGCGCCTTGAACAGAACCGTTCCGTTGACGACGGGCAGGGCGGTGTTGTCTCCCAGCAGCACCGCTTTGGAGTAGCCTGCGGGAAGGGAGACGGAGGTTCCTTCCTCGTCCTCGTATCCGGTGGAATCCAGCGGCTGCATGCGGGCGTATTCCGCGCCTTCCGTCAGTTCCTTCATGGTCCCTTCGCTGGGCGGCTGGGCCGGTCCCTTGTCCGGCGGCGGAACCAGGAAGACGAAGATGTCCCCCTGCCGGTTGATGGAGGCGGGCTGGTCCAGTTCCGTGAAGGCCCGCGTGCCGTACACGGCCTCCCCGTTGATCTTGAGCCACTGGCCCACGCCGCGCATGGTGGCGGCCACTTTTTCCGGAACGGTTCCGTCCGCCATCGGGTTCACGTTCAGCAGGAGGTTGCCTCCCTTGGTGACGCATTCCACCAGTTTTTCAATGACGGTTTCCGGAGACTTGATGTTGGTGTCATACCGGTTGTAGCCCCATTTGTCGCTTACCGTCATGCAGGATTCCCAGTCCACGCCGGGATAGCCGCGCCGGGGGATGAAGCGTTCCGGGGTGATGTAGTCCCCGCAGCGCAGGTCCAGCGTGCCGGCCTGGTCCCGGTTCAGGCCGGAATAGGCGTACAGGCGGTTGTTCATGATGACGCCGGGATTGATGGAGCGCACCATGTCCATCAGTTCCGGCGCTTTCCAGCCCCTGGCCCCTTCCATGGCTCCCTGGGAATAATCCCACCACATGATGTCAATGGGAGCGTAACGGGTCATCAGCTCCCGGACCTGGGCGTGCAGGTACTTCTGGTAGGCGGCGTGATCCCGCGGGATGTTTTTTCTTTTAAGCATTTCCGCCTGTCCCGCGGGGTAGCAGAGGTCCGGACAGATGGTGTTGTCATAGGACGGGTGGTGCCAGTCGATGACGGAGTGGTAAAGGCCTACCTTCAAGCCGCGCTTGCGGCAGGAGTCCACGTATTCGCGGATAATGTCCCGGTTCACGGCGCTTTTGGCGTCGTAATCCGTCTGGGCGCTGTCAAACAGGCCGAAGCCTTCATGATGCTTGCTGGTGAGCACCACGTATTGGCACCCTGCGTCCCGGGCAAGCCGGGCCCATTCTTCCGTCAGCCCTTCCTTGGGCTTGAACAGGGGCAGGGCTTCCGCAGCGTAGGAATCCGTGTCCACTTCCACGTTTTTCTGAATCCATTCGGAACCGCCGGGCTTGCCTTTCCATTCCCCGGCCAGCCCGGAATACAGGCCGTAGTGGATGAACATGCCGAATTTGGCGTCCCTCCACCATTCCATGCGACGGTTGCGTTCTTCCGCCGTTTCCTTCACGGCAGCGTGGTTGGCGTCCGTGGCGGGGGCGTTTTGTTCCGTCCTGCCGCTGCGCAGCCGGGCCGCGAACTGTTCATCCAGGGCCAGCGTGGGCTGCCCGTTCTCCGTAACGATTTTAGTGGCGGACTGCTGGGCCAGAGAGGGAAGTGCCAGGGTGAGGGCCAGGGCGGCAATCGTAGCGATTTTCATGGTTTTTCAGGGTGGTATGAAGCGGGGGAGAAAGATTAAGCCGGTCAAATGACGTCCGTATCCGCGTAACTGCCCAGGATTTTCAGCATGGAGCAGTGCTGTTCCAGCTCCGGGAGGGTCTCCCGTAGGGGGGATTCCTGAATGTGGCCTACGGCGTCTATGTAAAAGACGTACTCCCAGTTGATGACCTTGGAGGGGCGGGATTCAATGCGGATCAGGTTGTTGTTGTGCCGCTGGAAGCAGTTGATGACTTCCGCCAGGGTGCCGGGCTTGTGCTGGATGCGGATGAGCAGGGATGTGCGGTCCCTGCCGCTGGGCTGCGTTTCCTGGCGGCCGATGACGGCAAAACGGGTGGTGTTGCAGGCTTGGTCCTGCGCGTCTTCTTCCAGAATGTTCAGGCCGAACAGTTCCGCGGCCAGCGGGCAGCCCAGGGACGCCGCGCCCATGGAGGCGTTCTCCTTGGCGAGGATGCTGGCCTTCGTGGTGGAGGAGGTTTCCACGAGCTCCGCGTTCGGGAAGTGCCGCAGAATCCAGTTCCGCGTCTGGCCGAGAACCTGCGGATGGGAATACAGGATGCGGATGTGTTCCCGCGGGATGTCCGCCATCAGGCTGTTGCGGATGTTCAGATTGATCTGGGCGCAGATTTTGAGGGGGGAGGTGACGAAGAGGTCCATCACGGCGGTCACGGAGCCTTCCGAGGAGTTTTCCACGGGCACCACGCCGTACTGGGCCTTCCCGCGGTCCACCATGTCAAACACGTCCTTGAAGCTCTGGCACGGGATAAGTTCGCAGCTTTTACCGAACTGCTTGAGGGCCGCCTGGTGGCTCCATGTGCCCTTGGGGCCCAGGTAGGCAATGGTAAGCCCCCCTTCCAGGAAGAAGGAGCAGGAGATGATTTCACGGTAAATGGCCTGGAGGGAGGCCTCCGGCAGCACGCCCGCGTTCAGGCGGTTCAGCTTGCTGAGCAGGGCCGTTTCCCGTTCGGGAACGAAGATGGGGGAATTCCCCTCCTTTTTAATGCGGCCGACTTCATGCACCCATTCGGCGCGGTTCTTAAGCAGCTCCACAATCCGGGCGTCCACCTCGTCAATGGCCAGACGCGCCTTCGTCAGGGCGATGGTCTGTTCATCCGTGTTTCCGCTTTTCTGCTGCCGGGGGGGATTGGCCGGGGAGGCGGAATCCCCGTGTTGAGTGTTCTCCATGTCTCTGTGAAAGCTGTGTGTTTAAAGCCGCGTCAGGGTAGCGGTTCCGGAGGGGCAAATCAAGATTAAAGGGGGGGCTTCTCCATGGCGGATTTTTCTTGCATGCACGCAAGATGCAGGGTAGGTTTGCCTCTCTTTAATATGATGAAAAAAACATTGTTGCCGACTGCCGTGGCATGTTTCCTGGGCGCCGTTTCCCAGATAGCCGGCGCCAGCGGGCAGGCCGTGAACGTTTATGTCTCCCAGGTCTCCCTGTCCTTCCCTGATCCTGCCGGCGTGGATGACATGTTTAACAGAAATAAGGATGCCGTGGAGGTGGTGCTGGGTTTCGTTGCTCCCAAGGGCTGTAAATTCGTTAAGGGCGGTGAGGACTCACAGCTTGAAGTTACGGATGGCCGCGGCGCCAGGACAAAAGCCAAATTCGACAATTTCTTTACCCGTATTGCGGATTCCGGAGCATTTGCCAAACATTCCCTGAGGCTGAAACAGAAACCTGTGTTTCCCCTGAAGCTGGACGGAGTGGTCAACATGAAGGTTTCCGAAGGAAGCAGGACTTTTCCGGGCCAGGAGTTTGACGCGCGGAAGGGTGTCAAATTCAAGGTGGAGGGCATGGAAATCACCGTGAAGGATGCAAAGGACCACGGCAAGGCTTCCGGTGAGGTTGAACTGGAATTCAATGATACGCTCCATGTGGAGGAAATAACGCTGACTGACGCGGAGGGCGGCAAACTGGAGATACCCGGCGTGTCCAAAAGTTCGTTCAGCTTCGGTTCCGTTCCTTCCCGCACTTATACGTACCAAGTAAAGAACATGCCCGCTAAAATGAAAGCTACGGTGGTGGCCAGCAAGGGCGTCAAGGCCATGGATGTTCCCGTGAAGGTGACCGTGGATTTGAATGCTCCGCCCAAAAAGGGGGCATAAGGGAATATTTTTATGTTGGACTGTTTTTTACAAGGGCCGGGAGGCCCTTGTTCCCGGTTGACTGTTTGTTGATGGGACGCGGAGGCGGTTGTTGAGCCTTTGCCGGGAGAATGGGGGCCGCCAAAAAATCGGCGGTTTAGCTCTTGTGCGTTTTCTGTCCAGCCGCCAAGTTAGGTTCCGGCCTTCTTCCTGAAGAACCGTGGTGCGGCGCGCCGCTGAATTCTTTCTTTTCCCGCTCCCGGCAGGTGAAAAACAAATGCAAATTCCTGTTCCTTCGTTCAGCTTTTTTCCCGGCCTTCTCAAGCCGGCATTACCTGCCTGTTTTCCTCCTCTTCAGAATACGCTCCGGCGAATAATCTTGCTTGACCGTTATTTTTTTATTGATAATGATGGGTCTATGAAAAAATCCATCAAACTGTGCTCTGTTGCTCTCATGCTCGCCGGATGCGGTGTGGCCGGAATATTTTCCGCCAGCGCGGATACTCCGGCTCCCAAGGCCGGGGAGGCTGCCGTTTCCGCCGTGGGGAAGGCTCTGGAAAAAGCCGATTTTTTAACCAAGGACAGGCCGAACCCAAAAGCCAAATATTATCTTTTCCTGTATTCCGCCAGTTGGTGCGGCCCCTGCTGCCGGGAAATGCCCCACGTGGTGCGGACCTACCGGAAGATCCGCCAGACCGATGATGTGGAACTGGTGCTGTTTTCCTGTGACAAGACGGAGGAGGCCGCCAAGGCATGGGCCAAGGAGGAACGGATGAAATTCCCCATCGTCAAGCCGAAGAAAGGGAACGGCATTCCCGGTTACAAGCCGGGAGGCTCCATTCCACGGCTGGGAATTGTGGATGGCACGGGCAAGATCATCATCACAGGGCATCCCGCCACGCTTCTGAAAGACTGGCGCAAGTTCTGCAAGCCGGAGGAAGGCAAAAAATAGGGGCTTCCTTTGCCTTTTGGCGCTCCCTCCGCCGTTTCCGAAATACGGAAAACAGGGCCGCTTCAGCTCTGCTCCCCGTTTTTCCTCACCGGGCGCGGCTCCGGAACGGCTCCGTAAAGCCCGTTGGGAAAGAGCTGGAGCCACGGCGTATATTCCGGCGGGATGGGTGCTTCAAACTCCATGCGCTTTCCCGTGCGCGGGTGGTCGAAGCCCAGCCGCCACGCGTGGAGCATGAGCCTGCCGGGTTTCGCCTTCTGCCGGGCGGGTTTGGCGTAAATGGGGTCCCCGATGAGCGGATGGCCCAGATGGAGCATGTGCACGCGTATCTGGTGGGTTCTGCCCGTGTGGAGCGTGCACAGGACCAGGGAGGAATCCGTGGCCGGGTCTGCGCACAGCAGGTCGTAGTCCGTAATGGCGGCTTTCCCGGTGCCCGGATTGACCACCGCCATTTTCAGGCGGTTCACGGGATGGCGCCCAATGTGGGTGAAAACCGTGCCGGAGCTTTGGGAGGGAATGCCCTGGACAACGGCCAGGTACCGTTTTTCCGTGCTGCGGGCCGCGAACTGCGCCGTCAGGGACTGGTGTGCTCCGTCGTTCTTGGCAATGACCAGGCAGCCTGACGTATCCTTGTCCAGGCGGTGGACGATGCCGGGGCGTTCCACGCCGCCGATGCCGGAGAGGTCCCCGCAATGGTGGAGCAGGGCGTTCACGATGGTGCCGTCCGGGTTGCCGGCGGCGGGATGCACGACCATGCCGCTTTCCTTGTTGATGACCACCACGTCTTCATCCTCATACAGGATGTCCAGGGGAATGTCCTGCGGCCGTGCTTCCGCCGGTTCCGGCTCCGGAATGCGGACGGTGATGGAATCACCGCGGGAAACTGGGTTTTTAGGCTTGGCGGGAGTGCCGTTGACCAATACGTCCCCGCTTTTGATCAGGCTCTGGATTCTGGAACGGGAAAGCTCCGGAAGGTGGGCGGCAAGGTATTGGTCCAGGCGGATTTTCCCGTCGGCATCGTCCGTGGTCAGATTCATGATCCGTGGCGTTTGGTCAATGGCTGTAGGCGGAGGGCGGCAGGTCGATGAAGGCATAGTCCAGACCGTAAACGTCCTTGAGCAGATGCCCCAGGGCTTTTACGCCGAACGTCTCCGTGAAGTAGTGGCCGCCGAAGACCAGATTGACGCCCAGTTCATGGGCCATGGGGATGTTCCAGTGGGAACCCTCCCCGGTCACGTAGGTACGGCAGCCGAGGGCTGCGGCCTGGACAAGGTCGTCCCCGGCTCCTCCGGAGCAGATGAAGACGTCGCCAGCCGGGGCATCCGGGGAATCCGCCCAGAAAGTTTGAACGGACGCTCCGAGGACGGTTTCCAGCCGCTGCGCCAGCTCCCGGCACGTGCCGGGGAATTCCCCGTGCGTACCCAGGGAAACGCCGTGGTAGTCCAGTCCTTCATTGGAACATGGCCGGATTCCGCAGGCCTTCGCCAGCAGGGCGTTATTTCCGTACACGGGGTGGACGTCCAGAGGAAGGTGGGCGGCGTAAATCGCCAGGTTCCCGTCCATGGCGGCTTTCAGCTTCCGGTATGCAATGCCGGTAATGGGCTGCATGGTCTGCCAGAAAATGCCGTGATGAAGGAGGAGCAGGTCCGCCCCCGTCTCTAATGCCGCATGGATAGCCTTCTCCGAGCCGTCCACGGCGGCGGCTACCCTGGAAACGGCTCCTCCGTTTTCCAGTTGAAGGCCGTTCAGGGCGCGGGATGCGTCCGGAATGGAATCCACGGAAAGGATTCCGTCCAGAAAAGCGGTAACGGTGTGCAGCTCAATACTCATGCGGGAGGAATGGTCAGTTGTCTTCCGAGAGGCTGGCGCCGAGCAGGCGCACGGCGTCCATGTTCAGGATAAAATAGTTGGGGGATGTATTCACCCTGCCGTAATAAAACCTGCTGTATCCGGCCTCTCCCGCCGGAGCGATTTCCAGCGTGATGACTTTTTCCTCCGTCTCCGGTTCCGGGGCGAAGGTGATGTCGCTGGGGCCGGCCTGGGACTGCACGGGGGACGCCTCCTTGTAAACCTGGAGGATGAGTTTCAGGCGGAAAACGGGATTCTTCAGCGCCTCGTGCGCTCTGGCGTCCGTATAGGGGAGCCAGGTGCTCACCTCCATCTTTTCCAGCTCGTCCAGATAGCGGTTGGCGCGGTTCGGATTGATGTTCAGGGTTTCATCCTTCCCATCCTTGGCAGCGGTCCATGAATCGTCCAGACGGTCGAATTTCAGGATCAGGGGACCGCCGGAGCCGATGCGTTCCAGATGCATTTCCTTGAGGTCGAACCTGCTGAAAGAGAAAAGCATTTTTTTCTTCCAGGCCAGGGCGTCCGTCAGCAGGTCCTTCATGTAGGCGCTGTCCAGCATGACGACGGTGGGCTTGCCGGCCTGGCGGGCGTACCAGGAACCGTCCGTTCCCTTGGAGAAAAACACCGTCACGGGGGGGCGCGGTTCTTCACCGGGCTTGGGCAGCAGGGACATGGTGAGCGTCATCCTGGGATTGTCCAGCCCGTACACGGAAAGGTCCGTAGCCTTGTCAGAGGCGAAGCCGGCCACCTTCCCCAGCTTGACGGTTTTCAGCAGGGAAACGAGATGCTCCGGATTGGCCTCCTGGTAGCGGGAGCCTTCCGCCGTGTACAGCCAGGTGGGCTTGATGCCCTTTTTCTCATCACCCTGAATAAAGCGGGCGATGGTGGGGTAATCCTGAAAACTCTTGCGGATGGAAAGCCCGGTGATCTTGTAATCCCCGATGTCCGTCAACTGCTTGGAGCGCAGAAGGCCCAGGTCCAGCGGAATGTTGCGCACGCCGGGCACCTCCTTGTTGGTCTCCGTCGTCTGCGCCAGTTCAAAGACGGCCTTGCGGTCGGAAACGGTGGCCTTCACCAGTTCGGACAGGCTTCCGTTGTCGGAAGGGGGGTAAATGCGGAGCGTAACGGGCTGTTCCTCCGTTTGCAGGGATTTGCCGTCCTCCGTGGGGAGGCCTGTGAAATTCCTGATGGAGACGGAGGTGATCTGGTCGTCCGTCATGTCCGGCACGCTGGTTTCCTCCGGATTATACACGCGCACGGCGGTCAGCTTCTGGAGCGTGCCCAGCAGCACGTCCATCATGGCCGGGTCCGTATCCAGGGAAAGGGGGTACGTGATTTTCCAGGGGCTGCCGGGAGTCTTGCGCTCCAGGGCGATGCGCTGGCCTCGGTTGTTGATTTCAATGGAGGCGGGCATGGCCGGATGCAGGAGCAGGGGGCGGTGGTCCCGGAGCTGGCGGATGCCGGACTTGAACAGGGGCAGGATATTGCCGGTGCCCACCAGGATGCGGGTGTCCCGCCCGTAGAAATCCGTCTGCATGTAGGTGGTATCGTCCGTGGTCTTGTTCTCCGGATCGTCCACCAGCCAGGGAGCGAGGGACCCCAGCGTGTAGCGGGCCACGGTGGAGGAGCGCTTGCCGTCGTCGCTCATCTCCTTCAGGGTGATGGTGACGGGCGTCGTCTTCACGCCGAACTCCTTCAGGGAGGCGGAATCAATCTTGTGCAGGGGCAGCGCGTCCACGATGCTGGTGGAATATGTGTACTGGAGGATGGCCGCCGCCGCGCGCGGGTCCATGCGGTCGTTCCACGGCTTCTCGCACCACCAGACGCCGTTGGGCTTGCGGCGGAACTCCGCAACGTCCCCCATGCAATTGATGCGCATCCAGGAAACCTCGTTCATCTCCTCCCGGGTATAGGGGAAAAGCCGTTCTCCGGAACTGAAGGCGGTGCGCCCGATGATGCGGGACAGGTTGCCGTCAATGGTCAGGAGCACCGCCGCGCCGATGGCGGCGAGGGTGACGAGGATAAGAAGGATGAAGCGGAATGTGCGCATGTGCTTCCGGTGATGGGCGTGGTGGAGTTAATGGCGGCGCGTGTTCCAGATAATCAGGGCAATCAGAAGCGCCAGCAGGGGAAGGCCGATGTTTGTCAGGAGTTCCAGAATGCCCAGGGCGTTGCGGTCCAGGTTCAGCTTCACGGTCAGGTCATGGCGGGAGCCGAGGCCGCGCAGTTCTTCACGGTCCGTCATCCAGCCGACCAGCGTGCGCATGAAGTCCCGCTGTTCCGGCTTGATTTGCCTGGGCTGGAGCAGGTCCGTATTCCCCAGCAGCACCAGGCGCCCGGTGGTCTTGTTCTGGTTTACGTCCCCGGCGTTCCCGCGGATGAGGGCCGCGCCGATCATCAGGGGCCCCGGGTTGTCTTCCCGCGCGTCAAACTGGGCCGGGAACTGGTTGTACTTGGTTTCCCCGTAATAATCCTCCGTAGTCACCAGCAGGGGGTATGGCGTGATGCGCTTCTGCTCCATGGCCGCGTTGTCGGAATCCAGGATGAGGGAAATGCTCTCCCCTTCCAGCCCGGTGCTGGAATTCCAGAATTCGCGCGTGCAGTTCAGGGAGGGCGCGAAAATGGCGTTAATCTCGAAAACGGAGCGGTTGCCCCTGTTGCGGAGCATCACGCGGTCATTCTGTGGGCGCAGGCCCTGTTCACGGAGGAACCGGTAAAGCTGTTTGGGCGTATCCTGCTGGGGTTCCAGCATGACCAGGATGGCGGCGTTCGGGCGCGCCCAGTACCGCTGGAGCACTTCCGCCTCCTGCGGGGACAGGTCGTACTTGGAGCCGATGATCATGAACCCCGCGGCGTCTTCCGGAATCTCCTTCAAGCCGCTCATGCGGATGGGAACGAGCTGAAGGTTGACGGAACGGCAGATTTTCCCCAGCGTGGTGAAAATGCTTTCCTCCTGGCTGTTGCTCAGCGCCTCGTTGAAATTGCTCTTGTCCGCCGCAATATACATCTTGCGGGGTTCTCCATTGGCCGCCCCGTAAATGCCGGCGGTCATCATGTCTTCAATCTGGAGGGCCACCGCCTTCATGCTCTTGCCGTCCGGGCTGGGGGCGTACACCACGAAGGCGTCTCCGGGCAGGATGCGCACGTGGGCGGCGTCCGCCTGGGTGCCTTCAAACGTCTTGAGCGCTTTTTCCGTGTCTTCCCGGGCATCGATGATGACCAGGTTCTTCTTGAATTCAATCCCGTAAATGTTCGCAATCTCCCGGGCCTTGTTCGGCTGGCGGAGGGGGTCCACGTACTCCACCTTCACCTTCCCGTTGGAATAACGTTCGTACTCCTCAAGCAGGGAGCGCATGCGGGTGTAATTCTGCGTGGTGCGCAGGAAGGCGAACGTGATCTTGACGGGCGTCTTGCGGTTCTGGATTTCCGGAGATTTCAGCATGTTGATGCTCTGCTGGGAAATCTCATAACGCTGGTCTTCCGTCAGGTCCCGGCGGTAATATTCGTGGCAGCCCACGTAATTCAGGCATACGACGATGAGGAACAGCAGGAAAAGCTTGATC
>OIYW01002050.1_pt1 | contig 11331 bp, 11 predicted proteins | sample 1588351 | NCBI WGS metagenome assembly OIYW01 (sample SAMN03283268) | human gut metagenome | biome: human-associated habitat; material: feces | host: Homo sapiens | place: USA | collected 2013 | reverse complement strand
ACTCCACCTGGGCAGTTCATAGGTTTGATTGCATAGTCTTCATCATCGATAACTGTTGTATACATGTTATCTTTGTAATGTTCCCAGTGACCGCTTCTGTACCACAGGTCTCTGTTCAGGATCAGAGGTGTAGAAACTTCTACATAGCCTGCTTCTTTATGGATCTGTCTCCAGTAATCCAGCAGTGTATTTTTCAGTACCATACCATTAGGCAGGAAGAAGGGGAAACCAGGACCTTCTTCAAGCATTGTGAACAGTTTCAGTTCTTTGCCCAGTTTTCTGTGGTCACGTTTTTTGGCTTCTTCCATCATTGTCAGGTAAGCTTCCAGTTCGGATGCCTTCGGATAAGCTGTACCATAGATACGGGACAGCATTTTGTTCTTTTCGCTGCCTCTCCAGTAAGCACCTGCTACGGATGTCAGTTTGATTGCTTTTACGGGTTTTGTGCTCATCAGGTGAGGACCTGCACACAGATCTGTGAAGTCACCCTGTTTGTAGAAGGAAATCACTGCATCTGCAGGCAGATCCTGAATCAGTTCTACTTTGTAGGGTTCTTCTCTTTCTTCCATGTATTTGATTGCTTCTGCACGAGGCAGTTCAAAGCGTTCGATAGGCAGATCTTCTTTTACAATCTTCTTCATTTCAGCTTCGATGGCTTCCAGTTCTTCAGGTGTGAAAGCTTTTTCTTTATCGAAGTCATAGTAGAAACCGTCTGCAATTGCAGGACCGATTGCCAGTTTTACTTCAGGGTACAGTCTTTTTACAGCCTGTGCCAGAATATGAGATGTTGTATGACGGAAAGCGATTTTACCAGCTTCGTCTTCAAATGTGCAGATGCTTACTTCTGCATCTTTGTCTACTACATAACGCAGATCTTTTACTTCGCCGTCAACGATACCTGCACAAGCGTTTCTTGCCAGACCTTCGCTGATGGATTTTGCGATATCCAGAACGGACATTGCGCTGTCAAATTCTTTTACTACATTGTCTTTCAGTGTAATCTTCATATCCAATCTCTCCTTTTGCATGTGATTTTTTGCTTTGGAAAGTGCGATTTTTTTGCAATAAAAAAATCCCGTCCACTTTCCTTTCGGAAAAGGGACGAGAGTTATAATCTCCCGCGGTTCCACCCTTATTGTTTAGAAAACCACTCATTTTGACGATAACGGTGTCGGCCGTGCCGGATTAGGGCCACTCGGAGGTGGTTTTCGTACTCTTCTCAGGTGCAGGATACTCACAGCCACGACAGAAACTCTGCCGAGATATCCCTCTCTGACCACCCGAAAAGGACTACTGTCCTCGTCGACGTTTATACATCAGATTATATCACACAAAAATTTGCTGTCAACACTTTTTGCAAAAATTTCGCAGAAGATTTCCGGGAGCCAAAAAAGGTACATTCTACCCTTAAAACCACTTGTTTTTCTTAAAAAAGGCAATGCCAATGGCAATAAAAGCCACAGAAAGCAGGATGACCATCAAGTAACCATGTTCCCAACCATACTCCGGCATCTGGAAATTCATGCCGTACCATCCTGCAATGAGGGTCAAAGGCAGAAAAATGGTTGTTACTACTGTAAAGACCTTCATGGTGGTGTTTAGACTGATATCCACTTCCGCTTCATAGGATTCCCGAATCTGTGTCACAGCTTCCCGCAGGTTCAGTACATTCTGATAACTGCGCTCCATCCTTCTGGAAAGCATTTTAAAAGACCGCAGCGTCTTTCCGTCAAAAATATGATTCTCGTTTTCAATTACCACATCCAACAAATTCAAAAATTGCTCATAATATCGCTTCATGAGCATGAGACGTTTCCGCAGATGGATGATTTCTGACACAAAATTCTTCTTCTGGGATGTAATAAGCGCCTGTTCCAATTCCAAAATTTCTTTTTCAATTTTATCAAATGCCACTTCTTCTTCCTTTGTCTGGGTTTCCAGAAAAAGATAAATCAGCCGTTGGAAAGAAATCCGTTCTCCTAGCCCTTCGGCGCAATCCCGCAAAACGTGTCTGACGTGTTGGGCTTTGGAGGTGAAAAACAATGCGTAATTTTTTTCCAGATAAATAACCACACTGCCGTGGCTAATGAGGATATTGTGGAAGTCCGGCATTTCCAGACTGATGCAGTCATAATTTTCAAAACTGTCATAACGAGCAAAACCAAAGCGTCTGGCATCCTCCAAAACACGATACGAAATATTCCGCAGACGTGCCTGCTCCTGCATCATGTCATACGTAAAAATACCGATGTACGCCCGATTTTCCGGCTGTTTCTCTACAAACTGGTAGCCGCTTTCATCAATCTGTAAATACACTGCTTCCACCCCCTCCTACATTTTATATCATTTGAATTTTACTGCTGTGCCGTATGCCATAACTTCTGCTGCACCCTGCATGATGGCACTTGTGGAAAAGCGAATGCCTACAATGCCGTCTGCCCCCAGACGTTTCGCTTCTTCTTCCATTCTCTGCATAGCAATGTCTCTGGCTTCTTCCATCATTTCTGTATACCCCTTTAATTCACCGCCTACAATGGATTTCAGACCCGCGCCAAAGTCTTTGCCAATGTTTTTGCTTTGAATAGTGGCACCTTTTACCAAACCTAAAACATCGTATTCTTTACCCATAACTAGTTCTGTTGTTGTCAATAACATATCCATTCGCTCCTTTCTTTATACCGCGCTTTTTTTCATCATATCACACAGTTTTTAGAAAAGAAAACATTTTATCTTACAAAAATATAAATTCTTGACACCACGAATAAGCAATAGTAAACTAAAATTAGTTTTAGTTAACTTTTAAAAAAAGAAAAGAGGTGAACAAAATGAAACAACACCGTTTCTGGGCTTGGGCAATGCTGTTCTGTGGATTTATGGCATTCTACACCGGTTATAAACACAAATAATTTTTCTTTGCATCATGGTGAAATTTCATGATGCTTTTTAAATTGTCCACAGACACACTGCTGCAACAACCCAAATACATCCTGTCACAATGCGCACTTTCCGCCATCCTTTGATTCCCTGCCAATATCCATAAGCCAAACCAAAAACAGAAGCTAGAAATAAAATCAAAAAAATTTCCAATCCATACCAAAAGATTTTTCCCATACAGTAAATCGCTACACAACCTACGCATAAAAACATCAGACCATGTTTGAAAGCATATTGAGCAAATCCCTCCACGGACCATGGATGAATACAGCTTTCCTCCAGTCTTTTTTCCCGTATACCAAGAAAAATCATCGCAAAACCAAGAACAGTAAAAATCACACTTCCTATTCTTGCTATATTATCTATGTTTTCAGAAACTGAGAGGAAATCCGTCCACTTCCATAGGCATACCATTCCCAGCAAAAACAAAACAAGTTGTACTGCTGCGAAAATTCCTCCCAGAAGAATGATTTTTCTTTTTGTTAAATTCGCCTGAATGGCACCGGCAGCAATAGACAGCCGAAAAGCTTCCAATGCCAATCCACATAATACCAATACATAGATCATCATGGACATTTCCTCACCCCATTTCTTCTTCCCAATATAAAGAAAAAAGACCACATCTTACAGATGCAGTCTTTCATTGCTGTTTTCATTTATCATACAAAACTGTATATTTGTTTATGCTTTCTATACAATAAAGCACTTTTATCTATTTTCCTTTTCTTCACCGGAAACCTCTTTCACAACATCTTCAAAAGAAACGGTGATCAGTGACCAATGGGCTTTTTCCACTTCTTCCGCAGAAATGGGCATACCACTTTCCAGCCACTTCATCAGCAGAAACGTTTCTGCATTGGCATAATATTCTGCCAAAATTTCCGGACGGAAAAAATGAGGCACTGTTTCTGGGAAAGGTGTGCGTTTTGCAAAAACCTTCTGAATCAATGTAACAAATGCATGGAAAACGATTTCACGAAAAGAATTCTGTCCTTGTATTTTCACTGCACGCACATAAAAATCCTTTTCTTTTTCCATATTGGCAAGCATCAGGCGAATGCCCTCACGAAATAAACCTACATCAAAAAGCTGTTCTCCCGGACGGATGATTTCTTCCGTAAAAATCCATTCCACCAGGTCATACTTATCTTTGAAGTGGTTATAAAATGTTGGGCGGATAAAACCTGCCGCATCCGTAATGTCTTTGATGGTAATTTTTTCAAAACTATGGTGCAGCATCAGCTTTTTCAAGCTCTCTGCCAATATCTGCTTCGTCATTTGCGTTTTTTGATTCACCGGCATCACCTCAATTCCGCAGAATACCGATTCAGTATACCTTATTTTGGCAAAAAATGCAACTTTCCCCAAGTCATCACGTATTTCCTATAAAAAATGGACAAGGTGTCATGCACCTCGTCCATTTCCAGTTTTCTAATCATCGAATAACGGGAGGGAATCCCACTTTCTTCTGAACTTTTGTCAATGTTCTGGCTGCCAGTTTGCCAGCACGTTCTGCACCGTATTTGATCACTTCGTCCAGATAATCTTTGTTCTTTTCCAGTTCTTTTACACGTTTCTGAACAGGTTCCAGTTCTGCTACAACAGCTTCACCTACAGCTGTTTTGAAGGCACCATAGCCTGCACCATCGAATTCTCTTTCTGCTTCTTCCATTGTTTTGCCTGTGCAAGCACAGTAAATGTTCAGCAGGTTTGTGATGCCGGGTTTATCTTCACCGTGGCGGATTTCGCTGCCGGAGTCAGTCATGGCACGTTTTACTTTGTTCATGATGACAGCAGGTTCATCCATCAGCAGAATGGTGTTGTTTTTGTTTTCATCAGATTTGGACATCTTCTTGGTAGGTTCCTGCAAAGACATGATTCTTGCGCCAACCTTGCCGATATATGCTTCAGGAATCTTGAATGTTTCGCCGTAAATGCCGTTGAAACGTCCTGCAATGTCTCTGGTAATTTCCAGATGCTGACGCTGGTCTTCCCCTACAGGTACCAGGTCTGTCTGGTACAGCAAAATATCAGATGCCATCAATACAGGATATGTGTACAGACCTGCATTGATATTATCCGCATGCTTTGCAGATTTATCCTTAAACTGAGTCATACGGTTCAGCTCTCCCATGTAGGTAAAGCAGTTTAAGATCCAGGCCAGTTCAGCATGTCCGGAAACATGGGACTGATAGTAAATGCAGTTTTTCTTCGGATCAAGGCCTGCTGCAATATAAAGAGTCAGAAGATTGCGGGCGCTTTTGCGAAGCTCTGCCGGATTCTGACGGACAGTAATAGAATGAAGGTCTACCACACTGTAAAAGCACTCATATTCATCACTTAAAGTCAGCCAGTTTTTCAGAGCGCCAAGATAATTTCCCAGGGTGAGATTTCCTGTTGCCTGCATTCCGCTGAATAAAACTTTTTTGTCATTTATCATAATCTATACCTCTCTTACTGACGCATTTTGGAAAGTATTCAGGTTCTTTCCTTTATGCACTTCTGAATTGTATATTAGTTTATCATTCTGTAGAAATAAAGTCAATTACTTGTCACCTGGAACCTTATCTGTTAAAATAGTCACAGGTCACTATCCCGAGACATACAGGGCAAAATGCCATCACCGAAGGTGATTAAGAAATATAAAAATTCAGGAGGAAAAAACATGAAAAAAATTGCAAGCTTTACCATAGACCATATTAAGCTTCAGCCGGGAATCTATGTTTCCAGAAAAGACTATCTGGGCGATCAGGTGATCACCACTTTTGATATTCGTATGACTTCTCCCAACGAGGAACCTGTTATGAATACTGCAGAGCTTCATGCCATGGAACATCTGGCAGCTACTTTTCTCCGAAATCATACAGAATTTGGACCAAAAGTCATTTACTGGGGTCCAATGGGCTGCCGCACCGGAAATTATCTTCTGTTGGCAGGAGATTACGAATCAAAGGATATTGTGGGACTGATAACAGAAATGTTTGAATTCATCCGGGACTTTGAGGGAGAAATCCCGGGCGCTTCTGCAAAGGACTGCGGAAACTATCTGGATATGAACCTGAACATGGCAAAATATCTGGCGGATAAATATTTAAAAGAAGTTCTTTACGATATCAAAGAGGAACGGCTGGTTTATCCGAAATAAATTGAAGTAACTGTATTTTTCAAGGCCGGTTTGTACAACAAACTGGTCTTCTCAAGAATGACAATATTTAAAAACCAGAGCTTTTCTCTATTCCAAATAGAAAATATGCTCTGGTTTTTCTTCGCTTTTTTACTGAGCCTGCGCAGCAGTTCCCTCTGCTGCAGAAGCAGCTCCTGCCGGAGCCTCAGTAGTCACATACTGGGCGCTGACATACCCTTTCTGTCCGTTAAGATCTACCTCGATCCACTGACCGTCTTCGCTGACGCCTGTGCCGGTAAGCTGATCTCCTACCTTGGTACTCTTAATGACATTTGTCTGATCTGTTGTTACACAGTCTGTACGGATATTCGCCTCATTGTTTGCATAATATGTAGCGTTTTTCTGTATGATCTTGACACCGCTTGCTGTCTGAGAAGTCTGAGGTACCGGGGTTGCTGTCACAACCGGGGTTGGTGTTGCTGCCGGTGTAGGCGTTGCAGTCGGGGTTGGTGTTGCCTTTATCACAGTCACGGTAGAGTCCTCTCCTCCTGTACTGTATCCGCAGCCGGATGCAATAAGAGTAAGACCTGCCAGTGCAATCAGTAATCTGGATTTCTTCATAAGAATTTTCCTCCTTTATAGCATACCACCATGATACCCCATTCCGGGTGGATTATGCAAGCCTTTTTTGCTTTTGACCTCAGAAACGGAAATCTCTTTTTCCCTGTTCAATCTCTTTGAGATTCCTTGCGCAGATCTCTCTTGTTTTTTCTCTTTCCACCTTCTGAAGCTCTTTCTCGATCACCTTCAGGCCTTTCTCTCTTGTATCCGGGGAAGCATAGTCTTCCAGGTATTCTTTCAGAGTCATCAGGGCATTGGGGTGACAGCAGTTGGCGATCTGACCGCTCTTTACAAGGGACATGAAACGGTCTCCGGTGCGGCCTTCCCGGTAACAGGCTGTACAGAAGCTTGGAATATATCCCAGTTCCAGAAGCCAGTTGACGATCTCATCCAGAGTTCTTCTGTCGCTCAGATCAAACTGTGCGGAATTATCCTCCTCTGCCTCTTCCTCTGCATAGCCTCCCACAGAGGTTCTGGAGCCTCCGCTGATCTGGGAAATACCAAGATCCAATACCTTTTCTCTGCACTTCTGAGACTCTCTGGTGGAGATGATCATTCCTGTATAAGGCACTGCAATACGGATCACAGCTACGATCTTCTGGAAAATCTCATCCGGAACTGCATTGGTAAAATCTTTTGTGTCAATATCATCAGCCGGACAGATTCTTGGAACGCTGATGGTATGAGGGCCTACTCCAAATCTTGCTTCCAGATGCTCTGCGTGCATCAGGATTCCCACAAAGTCATAACGGTAGGTTTCCAGTCCAAAAAGCACTCCGCAGCCAACATCGTCTATTCCGGCTTCCATAGCCCGGTCCATGGCCTCTGTGTGATATGCATAATCACTTTTCGGTCCTGTGGGGTGAAGAGCCTCATAGCTTTCTTTATTATAAGTTTCCTGGAAAAGAATATAGGTTCCGATTCCCGCTTCTTTCAGCTTCCTGTAATTTTCTACTGTCGTTGCTGCAATGTTTACATTCACACGGCGGATGGCTCCGTTTTTGTGTTTGATGCTGTAAATGGTTTTGATACTTTCCAGAACGTATTCAATGGGATTGTTTTTGGGATCCTCTCCTGTCTCCAGAGCAAGGCGCTTATGTCCCATGTCCTGAAGAGCGATTACCTCCTGGCGGATCTCCTCCTGAGTCAGTTTTTTACGGCGGATGTGTTTGTTCTTTGCATGATAAGGACAGTAAACACAGCCGTTGATACAATAATTAGAAAGGTAAAGAGGCGCAAACATAACAATTCTGTTTCCATAAAATTTCTGTTTGATCTCCTTTGCCACATGATACATTTTATCCACCAGCACCGGATCATCACATTCCAGAAGAAGCGCTGCTTCTCTGTGACTTAATCCCTTACAGTCTCTTGCTCTCTCGATCAGCCCTTCGATCAGCTCCGTATTATTTTTATTTGCTCTGGCATATTCCAGAGAATCCAGAATCTCCTGATGATCAATAAATTCTGTTGCCTTTGTTGATTTCGGATTATACATAAGTCCTCCTTCTGCTGCCCTGAAGCAGCCTGTCCTTTTATTTTTTATAATCTCCCCGGTCTGTTACAATACAACAGCCGATTGTCTCCATTCTCTTTTTTAACTGTTCCACACACTCTGCGGCCTCGTCACCTGTGGAAATTTTTCCGTCATAAAGCATATATTTTTTTCTCACAGAAAGAGGTGACAGATTGGGCATGACTACGTTTGCTCCGGAAAGTATCCCAAGCTCTCTTCCGTCAGGGGCAATGGTGCCAAGAGCAGTGGTTGCCGGAAGAAGCGCACGGGGCAGCATCAGCCGCACAAGAGCCAGGTAAAAAAGCGTATCCTCAAGGGTTCCGTCCTCTCTGCTCCGAAAAGGAGTATTCTTATGAGAAATAAAAGGTCCGATACCCACCATTTCCGGATCCAGCTCTTTTAGAAACAGAAAATCCTCTGCCAGGGTCTCTGCCGTCTGTCCCGGAGACCCCACCATAAATCCTGCTCCTGTCTGAAACCCCAGCTTTTTAAGCGTTCTGAGACAGTCCTTCCTGTGCTGAAGAGATAAAGGTTCCGGATGCAGAATCCGGTAATGCGTCTCGTCTGCAGTTTCATGACGAAGAAGATAACGGTCTGCTCCGGCCTTCCGGAATGCTCTGTACTCTTCCTCCGTTCGTTCCCCCACGGAAAGTGTCAGGGCACAGTCCGGATATTGTTTTTTGATATGACGTACCAGCCCGGCCAGCCTTTCCCCTGTAAAATATCCGTCCTCGCCTCCCTGAAGTACAAAGGTACGAAATCCCAGCTCATAACCCTGTTGACAACAGGAAAGGATATCCTCTTCTGTCAGACGGTAGCGCTGGGCGGCATGATTGCTCCTTCTTAAACCGCAGTAGTAACAGTCGTTTCTGCAGTAGCTTGTAAATTCGATCAGACCTCTTATATAAACCTGATCTCCATATATTTTGTGCCGCACACCTCTTGCCAGCTTTCGGGCATAAAGATCTGTCTCTGTATTTCTGTTGGATAACAGTGTCAAAAATTCTTCCCTGGTCAGTTCCTGTGTATGGTGCAGCTTGTCGATCAGTTCTTTCATAGCTCTTTCTCCGGCATTTTTGAGTACACGGTTTTACTGGTAATGCCTTCCAGCATTCCAAGCTTTCCGGACAGAGCGCTGATCTTTTCCTGGGGAGCATCCAGTATCACACTGATCACAGACACTCCCTTCGGACGATAAGGCACTCCCATTCTTCCTACTATATATTCTCCATATTCATGGAGCAGCCGATTCAGTTCCCCGCTTTTGGAACGGTCTTCCACAATAATGGCGATCACTGCAATTCTTGTATCCATAAAACATCTCCCTTCCTGCCTGTTTCCGCCAGATACAGGCTGTCATATTTCCCATGCATCCGTTCCCAGCCTGATAAAAAATAAAACGGTGTCCTTCTGGACACCGGAACATATACAGAAAGACCGCAGTTTCTGACTGCAGCCGTATCTCGCTGTTTTTTACATTCTCTGACGCCCATTCTTCTCAGGCTTACCTTAAAAGTCCGGTACTGTTTCAGCATACCATATCTTTTCGTCAAAAACAACTAATTTTTCTGTAAATTCTCGTTTTTATCGTCATTATGTATAAGTCCTGTCACAATTCTCCCACGATTATTCTGTGGAACACCTGATGAATCGGACTCCGGAAAATACTGTTTTTACAAAGTGTCAGCCCCTTCTGCGCTGCATGTCCCGGCATTTTAGATCTATATGTCAGAACGCCTGGCAGAATCTTATCTGTAAAACGTTTCCGGTATTCTGTGTTTCTTTACAAAATTCCCGGATTTTATACTATACTCGGCACACAATTTCTATTATAATGAAAAAAACGTTACTTCATACAGTAACAGGAACAACACCTGAAGTTTCAGCGCCGTTCTGAAATGATCAGGAATCTATCTACAACATCGGAGGAAAAATATGGATTCTGCATTATATGCCAATTATCTGGCTATCCTGCATCATGAACTGGTTCCTGCTCTCGGATGTACGGAGCCTATTGCCATTGCCTATGCTGCAGCCAAAGCACGGCAGATTCTGGGAGAATTTCCGGATTCCGTTGAAATGCATTTAAGCGGAAACATTATAAAAAACGTAAAAGGCGTCACGGTTCCCAATTCCGGAGGACTGAAAGGAATTGATATTGCAGCGCTTCTTGGAATTACAGGAGGCAATGCCGATAAAGCCCTTGAAGTTCTTGAAGGCATCCGTCCGGAACACATCAGACAGGCTCAGGAGCTGGCTGAAAAACACCTCTGTTCCTGTACGCTTGCAGAAGGAGTTGCCAATCTCTATATCTGTGCAAAAGTAAACAAGGGCAGCCACTATGCGGAAGTGACCATTGTTGACCAGCACACCAACATCACCAGAATCGTCAAAGACGGACAGGTTCTTTTTTCCGGAGAAACCGCAGAGAAAAAGCCGGAAGAACCTCCTGTTGACAAATCAAAGCTTACGGTAAAAGACATTCTGGATTTTGCCGATCAGGTAAAGATCGAGGACGTCCGGGAGCTTCTGGAGCGTCAGATCCGTTTAAACACAGCGATTTCCCAGGAAGGCCTGGACAATAATTACGGGGCGCAGATCGGCAAAACACTGATGCATGTATGGGGAAAAGGAATTACTACCAGAGCCTGCGCAAGAGCTGCCGCCGGAAGCGATGCCCGCATGGGCGGCTGTTCCATGCCGGTTGTGATCAATTCCGGAAGCGGCAATCAGGGCATGACAGTTTCTCTTCCTGTTATCACCTACGCGGAGGAATGGGAAGTTTCCAGAGCAAAGCTTTATCGTTCCCTTGTTGTCAGTAACCTGGTTGCCATTCATCAGAAATATTATATAGGAAGTCTTTCCGCATACTGTGGTGCAGTCAGCGCTGCATGTGGTGCCGGCGCCGGTATCACATACATGTATGGAGGTACTTATCAGCAAGTATCTCTGACTATTATCAATACACTCGGAAATGTAGGTGGCATCGTCTGCGATGGAGCAAAACCCTCCTGCGCAGCCAAGATTGCTTCTTCTGTTGACGCTGCTCTGATGGCTTTTCAGCTCAGTATACAGAACAAGAGCTTTCTTCCTGGTGAGGGTATCATCAAGGATGATATTGAAGAAACAATCAAAA
>OIYW01002046.1_pt1 | contig 11350 bp, 8 predicted proteins | sample 1588351 | NCBI WGS metagenome assembly OIYW01 (sample SAMN03283268) | human gut metagenome | biome: human-associated habitat; material: feces | host: Homo sapiens | place: USA | collected 2013 | reverse complement strand
CCGATGAGTGGAATGCTCTGGTCGCCAGAGCACAGGAAATCAGGGAGCAGGCTCAGCGAGGGTGCTTTTCGGATTTTGAGATGAAGAAAATGTTTGAGGAGATTTAGTCATTTAAAGGCAGTGTACTTTCCAAACAATTCAATTATGATTTTATTATCTTTCATTTCGGCTGCTTGCCGATGTAGGCGAGGATGCCGCCGTCCACATACAGCACATGGCCGTTGACGAAGTTGGAAGCGTCGCTGGCAAGGAACACCGCCGGGCCCACAAGGTCCTCCGTGGTGCCCCACCGCGCCGCCGGCGTCTTTGCGATGATGAACTGGTCGAACGGGTGGCGGCTTCCGTCCGCCTGGCGCTCCCGCAGCGGCGCCGTCTGCGGCGTCTCGATGTATCCCGGCCCGATGCCGTTGCACTGGATGTTGTATTCGCCGTACTCGCTGGCAATGTTCTTCGTCAGCATCTTCAGGCCGCCCTTTGCAGCCGCATACGCGCTCACCGTCTCGCGCCCCAGCTCGCTCATCATGCTGCAGATGTTGATGATCTTTCCGTGCCCCTTTTCGATCATCCCCGGGATCACCGCCTTGCTCACAATGAACGGCGCGTTCAGGTCCACGTCCACCACCTGCCGGAACTGCGCCGCCGTCATCTCGCACATCGGGATGCGCTTGATGATGCCCGCGTTGTTCACCAGAATGTCGATGACGCCCACTTCCTGGGCGATCTGCTTCACCATCGCCTGCACCGCGTCCTCGTCCGTTACGTCGCACACATATCCGTGGGCTTCCACGCCCGCTTCCTTGTATGCCACAAGGCCCTTGTCCACCAGCTCCTGCCGGATGTCATTGAATACGATGGTCGCGCCCGCCTTCGCCATGCCTTCCGCGATGGCAAAACCGATGCCGTAGCTCGCGCCTGTTACCAGCGCTACCTTGCCTTCCAGAGAAAAATCCTTCATTTCCATTCTTTTTGCCCTCCTGCCCGCATGCTCTTTTGGCACGCGGCTGTTTTTTGTGCTTTTACCGAAGCTCTGTGGTCGGGATCACGTCCATGTCGTCGAACGCCTGGTTTTCGCCGCCCATCGCCCAGATGAACGTGTAGTTGCTCGTGCCCGCGCCCGCGTGGATGCTCCAGCTCGGGCTGATCACCGCCTGCTCGTTCTGCATCACGATGTGCCGCGTCTCCCTGCCCTCGCCCATCATGTGGAACACCACGTTGTCCTCCGGCACTTCAAAATACATATACACTTCCATCCGACGCTCGTGGGTGTGCGCCGGCATCGTGTTCCATACGCTGCCCGGCTCCAGCACCGTCATGCCCATGGATAGCTGGCACGTCGGCAGCACGTCCGGGTGGATGAACTGGTTGATCACTCGCTTGTTGCTCGTTTCCATCGCGCCCAGCGGCTTTTTCGCCGCGTCCTCGATTTTGATGAGCTTCGTCTCATACGCCCGGTGTGCCGGGGCCGACACCATGTAGAACTTCGCGGGATTCGCCGCGTCTTCGCTGGCGAACAGCACTTCCTTCGTCCCCTGCGTGATGTACAGGCAGTCCTTGTAGCCCAGCTCGTACTTTACGCCGTCCGCCGTGATGCTGCCCGCGCCGCCGATGTTGAAGACGCCGATCTCCCGGCGCTCCAGAAAATACTGCGTGCCGAAGTTGTGCCAGATGTCGATGCCCTTGTCGATGGGCACCGTCTCTGTAGTGGGCATGCACCCCAGCGTCACCATCCGGTCCACATGGCTGTACACCGCCACCACTTCGTTTGCCGCGTACAGGTTCTCGATCAGAAACTCTTTGCGCGTCTCCTCTGTTGTATAGCGCTTGAAGTCCCGCTGGTTGCATGAATATCGGATTTCCATTGTTTTTGCTCCTTTCGGTTGTGTGATGGTATCGGGAAAGGCGCCGCGCACCGCGGCGCTGTCTGTATTGCACCATGCTTCCAGGCTCATGCCTCGCCTACCGCTGTGTTCACGTCAAAGCCTGGTATCTATGCCGCTAAACGCATAGCTGCGACAGCGGCGGGCCTGAGGTTAGTATACCATGTTTCTAAACTCACACTTCGCGTACCGCTCGTGTTCACTAAGAAACATGGTATCGATGCCGCTAAACTCATGCTTCGCCTGCGGCTCGCATTCGTTAACCGGACATATTATACCATGACGCCGCGTAGCGGCCACAACAAAACCGCACGTGCTGCGGTTTTGGATGGTTCAATGTTCTCAAGGCCCTGTGCGCCGGCACAGAAGCGTGTGCTTTGCACACGCGCAGCCGCGCAAGCGGCGGCTTTGAGATTATTATACCATATATGGCCGCCCCGTGTACCGGCGGGGCGGCCATAACTTTACAATTTCTATAATAAAAAACCGTGCTGCGCGCTCCGGCGGCCCCGCGGGGGCTGTAAAAACAGGTCAGCCCTTTACGCCGGAGGCGGAGATGCCGCCAATGATATATTTTTGCAGGAAGATAAAAATCACGATGACGGGAAGGATGGACAGCACGGAGGCTGCCAGGATAGAGCTCCAGTCAACGCCCAGATTGCCGATAAAGTTTTTGATGGCGATCTGGATGGTGTATTTCTTTTGATCAGACAGCACCAGCAGCGGCAGAATGTAATCGTTCCAGCGCCACATAAAGCTAAAAATGGTGAGCGTCACGGTGACGGATGAACCGAGCGGGAACATGATGCGAGTGAAGATCTGCAGCTCGTTCGCACCGTCGATGCGCGCGGCCTCCACGAAAGAGAGCGGGATGGACATATAGTGCTGACGGTACATGAAGATACCGGTGGTCGTGGTGACGACGGGAAGGATGACGCCCCAGATGTTGTTGTACAGGCCCAGCGCGCTGATGACGGAGAACTGGGGCACGGTGAGCGTCTCGCCCGGGATGAGCGTGCCCAGCAGGAAAACGCCGAACACCAGGTTGACATACTTGATCTCAAAGCGGTAGATGGCCAGCGCGTAACCGCACATGGAGCTGATGACCAGCGTGATGAGCGTGCCTACGACAGCCAGGAACAGGCTGTTCTTTACATAACCCATGAAGCCGCCCGCCAGCACAGAGGCGTAATGCTCGACCGTGGGGTCCTGGGAAAACAGGTGCAGCGGATAGCTGAACAGCTCGCCCGAAGGCTTGAAGGAGCTGAGCACCATCCAGACGATGGGAAACACGACGATTACCGCGATGAGCACGGAAAGAACCGTAAGGGGAATGCTTACCTTCTGTTTGCGTTCAGCCATCAGGTCTCACCTCCGTTGTTGACTTTGAACTGGGCGTATGCGATCAGCGCAAACACGATCATCACGACAGTGGAAATAGCGGACGCATAGCCGTATTCCATCTGATTGAAGCCCTTGTCAAAGATGTACTGGATGATATAGGTGGTGCTCAGGCCGGGGCCGCCCTGCGTGATGCCCTGTACCAAAGCGTATTCCTTGAGCAGGTTTACCGTGGAAAGCAGCACTACAAGGAACGTGGTGGGGCTGAGCATGGGCACCGTGATGCGAAGGAAAGACTGGAAGCTGTTGGCACCGTCGATGCTGGCGGCCTCGTACAGGTCCGGTGAGATGTTGTTGATGCCGCCCACATAAATGATCATATTGAAGCCGATGGAGGCCCACACGGAGGCGAAGCCGATGACGAACGTGGCAAGCCCGGAGTTGAGCGACCATTCCAGCGGGGTGCCGCCGAAGGACTGGATGATGAAGTTGATAAGGCCGTATTCCTGGCTGAACATCCAGTTGATGGTGATGCCGACGACCAGGGCGCTCATCAGCACCGGGATGTAGATCATGGTGCGGGACAGGCTCTTGAGGCGTACACGGGGCGAGGTGACGAGCACTGCGATGAGCAGAGGGATGATCACGCGGAAGAGCAGGCAGCAGATGGTGTACACCAGCGTGCGGCCCATGGACGCGTAGAATTTGGAATCCTTAAACAGTGTGATATAGTTTTTGATGCCGACGAAGTCCATGACCTTCCAGCCATCGTAGTTCGTGAACGAGAACGCGATGCTCAGGACCAGCGGCAGCAGGAAAAAGATGCCGAACAGGATGCAGCAGGGCGCTACAAAGGCCCAGAATGCACCTGTATGCCTCAGCGATGATTTTTTCTTCAGCATTGCCATTCCTCCTATAATTTCAGTTTTTCCCGGCCGTTGTGCTTTATCACCATAAATTCACTGCGGGCGGGCCCCATTTCTGTGGTTTGAGTATAGCATTTTCTGCTCCGCAAGCTCTACTACTATTTTGCTTGTTTTGGTGCTGCTCTATTGCATTTTTTGCGTTATCGACGGTGAAAAGGCAGGAAGAGGGAAAGAAATGCAGCGGTTTGCCTAAATATGATAATAATATATTGTGCATAAATGCAAAAGTGGGGTTTTGGAAAAATTTGTTTTCCCGCCTCCCGGCTTTGGCTCTGTTCGGCGAAAAACAGCGGCCTTCCATGCTCTTTTCCAATTCTGCCGCACAGCTTTGCCGCCTTGGGGCAATATAGTAAAGCAGGTAAGTTATCCCCGTTGGAAAGAGCTGTTTTCTGTGGTGCCGTAAACGGCAGGCCCAACGCATGACGGGCCGCAGAGCAAAAAAACACCGGGACCTCATTTGGCAGGGTCCCGGTGTTTTGCTTGTTATGCGAGCTCGATGCGGAATGTTTTAAACTCGAAGGGGCGGATCTGGAAGGGGATGCCGCCGTTTTCCGGTACCGCCGCTTCGCCGCAGGCGTCCTCCATGGCGGTGCAGGGCGTGACGGCGCGCGTGCTGCCGGGCACGGACAAAACGGCGCGGGTGCGCATGCCCCAGGCCTCGTACAGGCGCACGATGATGCCATTGCCGTCCTCGGCGCGCTTCACCGCCTCCACCACGACGCCCGGCGCGTCCACGGAGACGAAGGAGTAGCTTTCCGGCAGCGGGCCGTCCTGCGCGGCCAGAGGCCGGGCGTAAGCCGGGCAGTTCAGCGCGTAGCCCTCGCGCACCACGCCGCCTGTGCGGTAATCGCCCTCGTGGGGCAGCAGCGCGTAAGTGAACGTATGCGCACCGCGGTCCGCGTTGGGGTTGGGATGCGTGGGCGCACGCAGAAGCGACAGGCGCATCACGCCGTCGTGGATGTCGCAGCCGTATTTGCAGTCGTTCAGCAAAGCCACGCCGTAGCCTGCCTCGGAGAGGTCGGCCCATTTGTGCGCGCACACTTCAAAGCGTGCCGCGTCCCAGCTGGTGTTGCGGTGGGTGTCCCGCTCAATGCTGCCGAACTGGATGTCGTACCGCGCGCGGGTGGCATATACGTCCACGGGGAACGCGGCCTTGAGCAGCGCGTGCTCCTCGTGCCAGTCCACATGGGTGATAAAGTCGATGCGCCGGGTGTGCGGATAGAACACGATGCGCTGCTCCATTGCGGAGCGGGAAAACGCGCGCTTTACCAGCACACAGCAGCGCACGGCGCTGTTTTCTTCCACGCTCAGCTCGGCAGGGCCGTCCAGCTCCCACATGTGTTCGGAATAGTATTGCTCCAGGTTCCACGCGTCGTAGTTGTCGGGACGATCCTCGAACATCTGGAACACATTGCCCCGTGCGCCTGGCTTGAGTACCTCGCGCTGGGCCGCGGTGTCGTACAGACGGGTGAATGCGCCGCAGGCGTCCAGCTCCGCTTCATAGAAAGGCGTGGTAATGCGCCGCCCGTCTTCGGAGACCTGCGCAAAGGGAACGGGCGCAGAGGCACAGCCGGCAAAGCGGTAGTGCCGCCAGCCCTTGGCGGGCAGCTCTGCGGCCACAAAGCACAGCTCGCCGTCCGCCCAGCGGAAGGGCAGGGGACGGCCGTCGGCCAGCACGCCCGCGACAGGCGCTTCCACAGGCACGCGCACCAGCGCGTCCCGTGCAAAGCCGAGCTGGTTGAACACCAGAACGCCGTCGCCGTCTGCGCGCACCAGCGCGGCCAGCGCGTTTTGCGCATCGCCGATGAGCGCGGCGTCGGAGGCCAGCACCTGCTCATACTGCTCCATGGAATCCTCGTACACCTTTTCAATGGAGGATCCGGGCAGGATATCGTGGAACTGGTTGAGCAGCGTCAGCTCCCAGTTGTGGGCCAGCGCTTCGGCGGGATAGGCATGGGCTGTGCCGCAGGCCAGATTCAGCGCGCTGAACAGCTCCGCGTCGGCGTTTTTGAACTCGGCCAGGCGGTTGTAGCGCTTGTTGCGCGCCATGGTGGTGAATACGCCGCGGTGGTATTCAAAATAGAACTCGCCGCACCAGCAGGGCACGTCCTGTCCGGCAAGGCGGCGTTCCAGCTCTTCAAAGAACGCCAGCGAAGTGCTTTGGCGTGTGCGGGGCGCGCCGGGGATGCCGTAAGCAAGGCGGCGCTGCAGCTCCAGCATCTCGGCCGTGGGGCCGCCGCCGCCGTCGCCGTAGCCGTAGCATTGCAGCACGTCGTCCGTCAGCGTCTTGTCCTGGAAGCGCTGCCAGCAGCCCATCACCTGCCTGGGCGCGAGAATGCCGTTGTAGGTGGTGTTAAACGAGGGGTTGGGGTCCTTGTCCGGCTTTTTGACGTAATCTTTTGTGGAGATGAAATAAGCCAGCACCTCGCTGCCGTCGATGCCGCGCCAGTGCGTCACATCGTGGGGCATCATGTCGGTGTCGTTCCAGGCCAGCTTCGTTGTCATGAAGTAATCCGCCCCGCACTGCTTCATGATCTGCGGCAGCGCTCCGCTGAAGCCGAAGGCGTCCGGCAGCCACAGAATGCGGTTCTCACGGCCGAACGCATCGCGGAAGAACCGCTTCCCGTGCAAAAACTGGCGCACCAGGCTTTCGCCCGAGGACATGTTGCAGTCGGCCTCCAGCCACATGCCGCCCTCCGGCTCCCACCGGCCCTGGGCCACGCGCGCCCGGATGCGCTCATACAGGGCCGGGCAGTCGCGCTTGACGAAATCGTAAAGCTGGGGCTGGCTGGACATAAAGGTGTATTCGGGATAGCGTTCCATCAGGTAATCCACGCTGGCAAAGCTGCGGATGGCCTTTTCCCGCGTTTGGGCAAGGCTCCACAGCCACGCCACGTCGATGTGCGTGTGGCCCACGCAGGCTTCGGTGGCGTCTGTCCGGCCGCAGAAGCCGTCGTAAAATTCCGTGCGCAGATACTCGCGCGCGTCCCGCACGCTTTGGGCGAAGGCTCCGCTGTCCAGGTCCCGCAGGTCCAGCAGGTTGAGGGCGCGGTTCAGGTGCTTCATGATGCCGATGGCACGCGTGTCGTCATCCGCAAGAAGCGCGCACACCTCGTACGGGGCGCGCAGGTCATAGTAAAGCCCCGTTACGTCGTCGTCGCGCTCGGCGGTCTCCACGCGCAGGAACACATCCCGCGCGGGTGTGTTGCAGTAGACGTACAGCGCCAGCTCGTGGCTTTCGCCGGGAACCGCGCAGGCTGCAAGGTCGAACTCGTTGTGGTTTACGTCCAGCCCGCATACCAGCCGGCCGTCCACATAGGCCAGAAACTGGGGATTGTTGTTGTTCCAGATATCGGAGGCGCCGGTGGATACTAGACAGACCACGCGTTTTCCGGCGCTGGCCTCGGGCAGCGTTACTGTGCCTTTGAAGCAGTGGTGCGCCTCCAGCCCGCCGAAAGCGTCGCCGGGGGCAAAGGGCTCCCAGCTTGCGGCATCGGCGTGTACGGTGTCCCAGCCGTGGTAGGCGCATTCGGTGCGGCGCAGGCCCTCCACCGGTGTGCGCCCGCGCAGGGAGCGTTCCTTCAGCGCCTTCAAAATGGGAGGCATGCGGTGGCGCAGTTGTTCAGTCGTCATGTGTTTCCCTCTCTTTCTCACGGGGCGTGCGGTGCGCGCCCCGGCTGTTCCGTTCCATCCCGCCGCCGCGCGGCGGCCACGGCGCATCCGCCGTGTTTTAGGCGCACCCATTATAGCACGCGCCGGAGCGCCTGGCTATCCGTTTTTTGCTTTGCTTGCGGCGGCAAGCTTGCATTCGTTGCTTTGCGGCGCACCCCTGCGCAAGCCCGCGCCGTGCCGCTCCGCCGTCAGCCGCTGCCGAGCAGGGCGTCCAGAGAGCGCTCGAACACCGTGGCCGCCGCGCCGATGACGCCCGCGTCCGCGCTCACCGAAGGCTCCACGCGCACGGGCGTGCTCTCGGGCAGGGCGGCGCGCAGCGCTTCGGACACTTGAGTACAAAGCTGCATGCCCAGCGCGCCGGGCACGATGCCCGCCAGCACGCACAGCTCCACGTCCAGCGTCATCACAAGGCTGTAAACAGCGCCGCTCAGCGGGCCGCACAGATAGTCCCGCATGGCCTGTGCGCTGGCTTCGCCCGGCTGTGCGCCGTCCCGCAGCGCTGCGCCGAAGCGGCGCTCCAGCGCGGCCAGACACACGGCGTCCTCCAGCGTTTCCCGCGCGGCGCTGCGCCCGGGCGCACCCAGCGCCGGCTGCAGAAGCATCGCGCCTACCTCGCCCGCGCGGCAGCGCGCGCCGCGGCGCAGTTTTCCGTCCAGGCGCACCGCGCCGCCGCAGCCCGAGCCGATGGACAGATAAAGCATATTGGCCGCTCCGCCCGCGCCGCGCCGCAGGAATGCCTCGCCCTCGCAGGCGAGGTTCGCATCGTTTTCCAGATAGACGGGCAGCTCCACTTCCCGCCAGAACGCGGGGAATACCTGCGCAAAGGAGGTGGGCTGCTGGATGTCCATGGCCGCGTAGCTGACGATGGCCGCCGCGTCCGGGTCCAGGTTGGCGGGAAAGCCGATGCACACGCCCAGAACAGGAGCGCCGTTTGCCGCAGCGCACATGCGCCGGATGGCCGCCGCAAGGGGGGAAAGGTCCCGCGTGCGTGCGAAATCGCCCAGCTCGATGGTTTCCCGCGCCTGCACGCCGCCCGCCATATCCGCCAGCCCCACGCGGGCAAAGCGTCCCTCGCATTCCACGCCCACAGCGCGGTAAGCTCCCGGCTCAAAGCGCAGCAGGCGCCCTTTCCGCCCGGCGCCGGCCGCGGGGCCGGTTTCATCCAGCTCCACCAGCAGGCCCTTTTCCAGAAAGGCGTCCACTACCTTCATTGCGGTGGGGAAGCTCATGCCCGTGTCCCGGGTGATCTCCGCGCGGCTCATCTGGCCGCGCTCACGCAGCAGGTCGAACACGAGGCGGCGGTTTTTTCCCTTGAGATAATTCGGAAGATATGGTTCCATACGGCCCTCCCGCGCGCTGCAGCGCGCACAGATATCCAAAAGTTATGATAATCATACCATCCCTGTGCCCGGCGGTCAAAGGGGAAAGCGGCCGCCGCGGGGTGGAGAATAAATTTTTTTGCAGGAGGGCTTGCGCTCCCGGCCGCGTTATGCTATAGTGAAAACAAATTACTAAACAAACTTTAGTAATTGAAGTGCAAATGCAGATACGGACAAAATCAAAAAGCAAGGGAGCAGAGGAACGATGCATGAAGAAAAGATCGCACTGGTGGACGGCCAGGTAAAAGCAGTGCAGCAGGCTGTGGCGGCCCGCGCTGTGGAAAACGTCTATTTTGTGGCCTGCGGCGGTTCGCTGGCCACGCTGTACCCGGGCAAGTATATCCTTGAGCGCGAAACGGCGGCGGTGAGCACCGGGGCCTATACGGCGGCGGAGTTTTTGAACGATCCCCCCGCGCGCCTGGGCGAAAAGAGCCTGGTGGTGCTCAATTCCCAAAGCGGCGGCACGCCGGAGACCGCCGCGGCGGCACGGCTGGCCACCGGGCGCGGCGCGCTGACGGCGGCGTTCACCACCACGCCCGGTTCGGCTCTGGAGCAGGCGGCGGACCATATCGTTTATTACTTCGACGACCCGGCGTCCCCGTATCCCGCGGTGCTGACGATCTTTCCCGAGGTATACAAGCTGACCTACGCGCTGCTGGATGTGTGGAACGGCACGGGCCGCCTGCCGGAAGTGAACGCGGCCATGCTGCGCCTGCAGGATACCTTCGACGAAGCGTGCGCGGCCTACCGCCCCGCGGCGCGGGCGTTCGGCGCAAAATACGCTGGGGAACCCATCCTCTATTCCATTGCGGCGGGCCTGGACGCCTGCGTAGGCTATGTGCTGACGAACTGCCTGGTGATGGAATCCCTGTGGAAGCACTCCTCGCCGCTGCACGCGGGCGAGTTTTTCCACGGTGCGTTTGAGGCTGTGGATGATACGGCCGCGGTGTTTGCGCTGCTGGGTCTGGGCAAAACGCGGGCCCTGGAGGAACGCGCGGTGAAGTTTTTACAGCGCAAGACCGGGAAGCTGACGGTGCTGGACGCGGCCGCGCTGGATCTCGAGGCTTATCCCGGCTGGCTGCGTGCGCCGGTATCCGCACTGGTGCTCAACCGTCTGGCCGCGCTGTATTGCGACGAGATGTCCTATGCGATGGGACACCCTATTTCCTCGCGCCGGTACATGGGGGTGGAAAAATACTGATGAAGCTGCTTGGCATAGGAGACAACGTGCTGGACGATTACCGCTGGCGGCAGGAGCTGTACCCGGGGGGCAACAGCGTCAATGTGCCCGTGCTGGCCCGCCGCTACGACGGAAGCACAGCAGCCTATATCGGCGTGCTGGCCGATGACGGCGCGGGGCTGCATTTTGCCTCCGCCCTGCGGGAGGAAGGCGTGGATATCAGCCGCGTGCGTGTGATGCACGGCATCAGCGCGCGCAATTACATCGAGCTGGACGAGGCGGGCGACCGCCACTTTGTGGGCAACAACGGCCGGGAGACCGCGCAGTACCAGGCGCTGCTGTGCCTGACGCCCGGCGACTACGCCATGATGGAGCAGTACGACCTGGCGCACACCAGCATCCACAGCTGGCTGGATGCCTACCACCCGGCCATCAGCCGCCGGGTGCCGCTCTCTCTGGACTTTTCCGGCGAGTACGACCGGGTGAACATCGCCCAGCTCTGCCCGCTGCTGCGGTTTGCTTTCTTTTCCGGCGGCGCCGCCAGCGAGGAAGAGGTGCGGGCGCTGGCCCGCACTGCGCTGAACGCCGGAGCGCGCACGGTCGTGGTGACGATGGGCGTGCGCGGTTCTTATCTGCTGGAGCAGGGGCGTGAGCACAGGCAGGAGTGTGTGCGTGCAGACGTGGTGGACGCGCTGGGCGCGGGCGATGCGTTCATTGCGGCATTTCTTGCGGAATACCACGCGGGCGGCGGGGATCTGGCGGACGCAGCGCAGAAGGCGAGCGTATTTGCCGCGCAGTGCTGCGGCCATTACGGCGCGTTCGGCCACGCCATGCCGCATCCGGACAGGTGCGCCGGGGAGCAGGCGGATCTCTGTTTATAATATAACTTACTTTATATAAAAAACACAAAAGACGCAGAAGTGATATGTACCCCCTTTACTGGACACCCAGTAGAGGGGGTATTATTATGCGGTA
>OIYW01002044.1_pt1 | contig 11359 bp, 8 predicted proteins | sample 1588351 | NCBI WGS metagenome assembly OIYW01 (sample SAMN03283268) | human gut metagenome | biome: human-associated habitat; material: feces | host: Homo sapiens | place: USA | collected 2013 | reverse complement strand
ATTTCAATCCACGCTCTCCGTAAGGAGAGCGACCCGGTTCGGAATGCATTCCCATCTGGGATAATCATTTCAATCCACGCTCTCCGTAAGGAGAGCGACTCACTGCCGACCCTCGCACGAAGCTCACCGTTCAATTTCAATCCACGCTCTCCGTAAGGAGAGCGACTTCTCGACGATCTGGTCGACCTGTTCCTGGGTATTTCAATCCACGCTCTCCGTAAGGAGAGCGACTTAACGGGCTGGAATATAATCCCACGTTCGCGTTCATTTCAATCCACGCTCTCCGTAAGGAGAGCGACCATAGTGGACGTATGCGATTCCGTTGCCAGTGTTATTTCAATCCACGCTCTCCGTAAGGAGAGCGACGGTTCTTTCAGGTATTTTGCGAATCTTGTGTTGAATTTCAATCCACGCTCTCCGTAAGGAGAGCGACCGCGTTCGCCCAGGCCACACCGATGAGCAGATTATTTCAATCCACGCTCTCCGTAAGGAGAGCGACCAGCAGATCACCGGCAACGAGCCAATGATAATCGCATTTCAATCCACGCTCTCCGTAAGGAGAGCGACTGCCGCCCTCAGTGCGCTTGGCGCACACGTTTTATTTCAATCCACGCTCTCCGTAAGGAGAGCGACCAACGATTCGGAAACTCCGAATAGTCAACGTGATATTTCAATCCACGCTCTCCGTAAGGAGAGCGACGGATGCCATGCGCATTTCCTCGCGGAAGATGTTATTTCAATCCACGCTCTCCGTAAGGAGAGCGACTATCGAGTGTATGCGCCGGAAAACTGCTATGAGTGATTTCAATCCACGCTCTCCGTAAGGAGAGCGACAATCTGCAATTAGTCTCCGAACTTTTCGAGAATATTTCAATCCACGCTCTCCGTAAGGAGAGCGACATCGAGTGTATGCGCCGGAAAACTGCTATGAGTAATTTCAATCCACGCTCTCCGTAAGGAGAGCGACTTAAGCCCCAGCAGATAGTCCGTAGACACATGATTTCAATCCACGCTCTCCGTAAGGAGAGCGACAACTCGGCTTCGATGTTCTTGTAAGTCTCATCGATCATTTCAATCCACGCTCTCCGTAAGGAGAGCGACCGTGCAGCTGGACATTTTTGTCCACTTTCTGAGACACAAGCCAGCTGCTTGGCTTTAAGCATATCAAACAACACCACCGGTGCGACGAACAACATGCCTAAAACGAGCAGCTGTCTTTCTGTCTCATTTTAATGTCCACTATTTAGTTTTCAAACGCCAACGAAAATCACAATTCGGATTTCGATAGTTTTTCAGGTGCGAAAGGTGTCCCTCATCATGAGCGCTTCCACTTCGCACAAACACCATTTCAAGACCGGCCACCTTGCCGAAACCACAATACCGCCGGCTAGAGAACACGCTCCAGATGCCGGACGTCACACGTCACACTCAAACACTCAACCCGGCATACCCCACACCATATCGTTATGGCACCATGCCATTTTACCCTGTGCTATATCATCATCACATCATTAACCGGCAAACTCCGTTCACGCCCATAACGCTCAATCCTATCCGCATATCGAGCGCCAAGTTTATAAAAGCGCAGACTGTCCTCATCAATATTGGCAATCTTCAACAAATCGTGCACCAACACCAAATAATCGGAAGGACTCACCGAGCATTCGAAAACACTGTTCTGTACACGCTGTCCGTATTTCATGCATGTCTTCGCCACCAAACGAAGACGACGCTTCCCCTCAGGGGTTTCCGTACTCACATCGTACGCAACCACAACCATCATGGTTTTTCACCTCCAATAACACATCACCACGAATCATCGCATACCGCCACACACAGCTACGCACCTTTTACTTCCACATAAATGGCGGGTAATCATCAAGATCACCCCGCAACGATCGAGCTAGCAGCAGCGCTTGCACATACGGAACCAATCCCCACGAAATTTTTTCTTGCAGGAACGGATGAAGAATCTGATCACTCTTCTTTTTCTGCCACGCCGTAAGCACTTTCTTCCGCCCGAAATCAGACAGCAGCACCCCGCCATTCTCCCGTATTTCAAAATCCCCCGGCTTAACAGCGCCTGTATTAACCAATGTCAGCACGAAGCGGTCAGCTAACACCGGGCGAAACTCTTCAACCAGATCCAATGCCAGAGAGGCTCTCCCCGGCCGATCCGTATGCATAAAACCAACATACGGATCCAATCCCACACCTTGCAAAGCCGCAATGCAATCATTCGTCAATATGGAGTAGCAAAAAGACAATAATGCATTCAGCCTGTCCAGCGGAGGCCTCCTCGACCTACTGGTGAAAAAGAAATCATCTTTATTCTTCAGAACCAAATCGTCAAAAGCGTAGAAATAATCTTTGGCAGCAAGCCCTTCGACACCCCTCAACTCATCAACCGTCAAGCTTTTTCGAGCTTTTAACAATGCCGCCGACAATTTGCCGCTCTGCTCGGCAAGTCGGTCGATGTTCACCCGCAAAGCATGATCACGTTTCGTACGTTCGAGCACCCATTTCGCATTGTAAAGCTTGCCAACAATGAAAGATTTCGCATAACGCAAAGATTTTTGTTCGTCATCCGCGACTCGAAATTGTTCACGGCGAAGTAGCACATTACGATTCTCCTCCCCTAACACAGAACAGTAATAATGACCTCTCGGTGAATAGAATGCCATAGAAACGCCCAGTTTGCCGCAGCGCCCCATAAGAGCAGGCGAAGCACCCTTATACGAGAAACACATGATTCCTTCAATTGACCGTAATGGCACTTTCGCCAAGGTTTTGTCATTCTGATAAATCACAACATTATCGTTCTCCAAGGCAAGATAGGCATCTTCTGTCATCACAAACAACGTGTTTAACAGCTGCTTCATCACTCCCCGCTTTCCTTGAGCAGTTCTTCGATATATGCTTTTGCCGATTTCACCTTCCGTAATTCAGGCAGGCACAAATCCCGTAGAGAACATGACGAACACGATCTGGTCTGTTTCACTTTGGGAGTCCATCCACGGGAGAAAAGATCATGCATTTGCAAGAAGTCAGCTTCGACCATATTGCGAAGATCTTCGTCAAATTTTACCCGCTCACGACGTTTTGTCTGCTGATAGAACAAAGCACCTTCAGGAATATCACACGCGAGCATTTCTTCCAAGCACATCGCTTCCGCGCATAGCTGTAAACGATCAGCATCAATCGTTTTGGATTTGCCGTGTTTGTATTCAATCGGATATGGCAACCACAATCCATCTCTTCCGTGAAGCGGAACACCATCATTAGACTTATGGAATTCCACAACATCACAGGCTCCAGTTATGCCGAGCGCTCGCGAATAGACTCTCAAATCCCGCATGATCAGCATATCGCCGCGAGATTCAGAAGCCGCATAATCATGGGCGCGTTCATGTTCTAGATGCCCAGCTGTGGTCAAATAGTTCTCTGACCACAGCTGCTCGACATGAATAAGCGCCCATTGACGCTTGCAGAATGAGAAATGCTGAATACCCGAAAGGGCCAGCCAATCTTCTTCTGAATAACCATCTGGCCCTTTCATATAAGCACCTCTCATCCAGGCTTGGACGCTGTAATCAGCGGCCTTCGATTACTTCGTAGCGAAGGCCTGGAATGGAAGCGTCATCTACATTCACGGTTCCATCCGCGTCAATGGAAACGGAACGATGAACTTTGGCCGAAGAATACTGGCCCCCCTTGCAGTTATGTGCAAACCAGACGACATCCAGCACTTCCATCGATCCCGACGGACGTGCCGAACTCTCATCATTCTCGAAAAGCGTGACCAGAGCTTCCTTGATTTTCTCTGCATCTTCTGCGCTGAAACCTGTTCTTTCCGCCAGCTGGGGGCTAATGCTTCCATAAGTTACATATACGGCGCGTCCAGAGACGCGATACTTCATGCCCATGGTGTCGGATGATTTTTTACCAGAATCCGTAGTCTCGCTATTGACCGATTTAGTGATTTGCACATCGTCAATTGCGATGGGATTAATGGAGAATGCCGGCTGAATCGAGACCGGTCCGCGTACGCCAATCGAAACCTCATCGGTATCCTTGGCCTTCTTAAAGGCGAAAACCTGACCAAAGGACCGCACATCAAGCCAACGCTCGCACACCTTACCGAAGACTACATTCTTCTGCTTCTGCTCATCCTTCGGCAAGGTCTTCAGATATGTATTGAACCTGTCCGACAGCGATTTGGCACCATCATCGGAACGATCATCAGACTGTACAAAGACTGATTCTCCTGCATCCTGCAGACGGTTGCGGATCTTCCTCTTCAAGGCGACGTCGGAAACCTCACCCAACCCTTCTGACGTCGTTCTCGGGCGATTACCATTCAACGGATCACCATTGGGATTTGCGTTATTCACCGCAAAGGCAATCGCAAAATCAATCTTATTTTCCAAAGCTGCCATAATCGCATACTCCTTACTTATAGGCGATGAATCGACTCTGATAATTACAAAAGTCAGTTGTTGCTATTATTTTTTTGAGAAATCTCTTGCGCTTTACGCTTAGATGCTCTCCGCTGACATGAATATCCCAGAAGAAACATTGGCGAAAGCGCCTTATTATCTTCAAAATCACCTTCCTTAAACAAAGCCATAACATCATCGACCTCATTACGGAACCAGGAACCACCGTTTGCCGATTTAAGGTATGGCATAAGCTGCTTCCACAATGTGCCCCACGTCGTATAGGGCTTCGCCGTGAAATTGCTCATCAATTTGATTGCATTGGTTGGACGGTCCTTGACTCCCTGCTTACGCAAGACGCTTTCCTCGAAATTGTCGGCAAGCGCCAACAACCTTCCATACAGGTAATCACGATCATCTCGATTCGGTTCAAGATACATGGTTATTACATCCTCCTGTCTATGCTGTTTTCTTGTTTCATCGATATAGTGTTTTTTCCATAGGCTGCAAGCGATTTCAAAATCACGACGCCAGACCCTGATATTGTCGTATCCCATAGGCCTGGTGACCTTATGGCATGCGGCATTCAAAATCGACATGGGAAATTGCGCTCCGCCAAACATACATTCAATAAGCCGTTCCTTCACATCTTTCGCGAAGCGTTTATAGCTCTTGCTGCTCCTATCAGACGTGCCACAAGCACAGTTGATAATGTCAGTGAACGATGGGGCCCCTTCATACTGAACGACATTAACCCGCTCAGCTCCCTCCACGATGCTTTTTTTGAAAAATGTCAGAGGCCAAGCTGCATCGACATGCCATTGCAGTATGCGCTTAATATATTCGTCCTTCTGAAGCTCGCAGTAGAACGTTACGCCTAAACGCCCCGTTGTAGCAGCATCCAAGATGACGACAACCATCGGATCATTGTGCTTCTTCAGATCCTCCGCACCCTCATATCCTCTCAGAACCCTTGAGAAAATTTTTGCATACTGAACATTTGTCGCATTTAGCGCATCGCTGATGTCGTCATGAAGCGCTTTGGATTCGTCAGCTATTGGCGAGAAGAAATCATCAAAATCAAAAGATCCTGACTGCGGATTCAATACGGGCTTTTCCTCAGGTCTTTTTATTGCCCAGACAACGATAGCCTGATTGCCTGTCAATGTTCCATGATTATTCACCAACCACCGCAAAGTGGAGTTGATTTTCTGAGAGGACGCACTATCAACCAGCAAAGCTTGTTCCTTACTGGAAAAACGTCCACGAAAAGTAAAATTCGTAGAATCATTAGCAGACAATAGCTTGGCATTGGCATCGGAGCTAACTACCTTTTTAGGGAAATTAGTGGTTGGCGTATAAAGATCCTCACCAAAAATATCTTTCCCCAGCTTGTGCTGGGAACGCTGCAGATACGCAATCCAACGATTCCGAATATCAACGTCATTCGACAAATCAGAATCTTCGAGTCCGATTTGAACTTCGAAACAAACACCGGCTTTATCGTCCTTATCCGTTAGCTCCACGCCATAATGCGCAGCAGCCTCGCTGATGCTATGCTCCGACACGCACCTGAAAACAGCTTCAAGCTTGGCGTCATCACCTTTCCATTTTGCGAGCTGCTGCAAATACATGCTCGTCTTCTCAGGACTGCGCTCACTATCGACGTACTGTAACTGATCAAACAGCGGATGCGGGACTGGCTTAATGGTCCTTCCCATCGATTCCTCTGTACAAGGAATGATGATGGTGCGCTTTATCTTGGCAACACCTCTGATACAACCATTCACGCCCACAAGCACCGACAGTGAAACCGGAAGAGTCGTATGTCCGTACGGAATCAACGCCTTCTTCGCAGCGTCAACGTCACCATCTTTCTCTGCGCTATGAGGAGTCTGACCAGATGCCCCCTGTATTATTTCGTAGGTAGTAAGCAAATTACCAAACAGACTCATCGTTCACTCCTCCTCTGCTGATGTAACGTTCTTACCTAAGTTGAATTCTTTAACGTTCAAACCATGCCTAACGATGTGCCGATCGAGAAGCGGCGAATCCGGTGATTCGAATCTGATAACACCATCCTCCATAATCGGCGTCCAGAAGCGCGAAATCAGATTATGGTCAGGATTCTCGTCCGGATACGAGAATCCATGAAACATATATCCCATGTTCCATTCTCCATAAGAGTCGTAGAACCCTTCTCCCCCGCCGAATTCACACGGTTTGACATAAGCTTGGCATTCCCTAGCACCCAGAAAAATATCGCGACGGCCTCCTTGGCGCACGGACCTCATCGCAATATTGTGATGTTTATTCTCATCACGATCACCAGCGAGTTCCTCTCTCTGATCATTCCATTCGAAATGCGCAAGAACCTGATATCTCACATCCTTTAAATACGTGTAATACGAAAGGTCATTTCCCCCACTCATTTTGATAGGACGAACGCCTTTACTCTCCGTCTGAATCTTATTCATGACTCGCACAGCATCAATGACCCACTTAAACGTGGGCTTCCAATAGATGCTCTCCGTAATCCCTTTCAATGCTTGATATGTTGGCACCTGATACGAGCACTTCTCTCCACCAACACGCGTGGCGACTTCCGAGAACAATGCGTATCTACCCCAAACTTCATATTCGATTGAATTCCGATGCCGTTCCATATAACTCCTTTGTAAACGGTCTTCCAAAGCTATTGGTTAATAGCGTACCACAAAAAATTTTCCGTGCCATATATAGAATTTAATCGGCTTTTGCGGCATACGCTTTATCGACTATCCTTGTGCCTGTGGGACTCTCACTGTCATCGCACCAAGAGCGATGTGGATTGAAAATATATTTGGCATATGTGTTGCCTTCCCAACTACAGCTCTCTCGCATACTCCTTGGAGCTTGCGAGAGAGCACTCATCCTTCCTACATCAGCAGGAGAGGCATCTCCGCCTCCCGTACTACGCCGTACTTGTCGTTGTAGTATTCCTCATTCAGCAGGAAAACTCCAAAATCCTCATTTGCTAACGAAATTGCATGCTTCCTAGCCAAATCATGATAGTCATCATCGAACAGGGAAACCGTATATTCCTGCAACCGCCTTAGCACTGAGATTTTCTCGGGTAATTCTCCCCTGTGGAGCATATCAAGTAACTCAGTCGCCTGACCATACGGGACCACAACATTGTGCGTGACATCCGGAATTACATGGAAGTTATCGCTAACCGTCTGAAAAGCCTGAGCAAAGCACAAACCGTACTTTTCTCCCGTAGTATTCGTGAATTGAGATCGATCACATTCGTTGAAGGACAACAGATCATAAGCAGTCGTCGCCCCCTCCGCCCTTCCCCGAATTGGGCAATCCGTATAGCCTCCTTTACCATTACCGTCCTTCTTACGGAGAAGCATGTCATAGTACTGTTCCAGAATATTCGAAGACAGCAAATCCTTTCCTGGGTAGTTCTCCATAATCTGTAAAGTGAGCTGCTTACCCATTGCGATATCCGGCAGATACCTTTCCATGCTGTCTTCATCTTTCAATGGATAGACATACACATTCTTTGGTTCTACCGATTCACCATTCCTATTGCAACGCCCAGCGGCCTGCATAATACTGTCCAGACCAGCCATCGCCCTGACCACGCAAGCAAACGAAATGTCAACACCTGCCTCAATAAGCTGTGTGCTCACACAAATCACAGGTTTCGGATTGCCTGGATCAAGCAGCGCACCGATTCCATTCAGACAATCCGTTCTATGCCTTCCACACATGGCAGTACTGAGATGAATCAGCTCAAACTCATGATTCACATCAAGTCGTCCCAAGCATTGGAAAATCTCACGCGCTTCCCTTTTCAGGTTGACGATTGCCAAGCAATTGCCGTTCTTCCGCGCCTGCTGATAAATAATCTGCCCTAGTTCATCGCAGCTTTTATTTTCAGTTGAAGCAACGATTCTTGTACGTCGAAGCTTGTCTTCATAGCTTTCCGTTTCAGCAATAAGATCAGGCTTTTCCGAAAGAAGCAGATTCTCTCGTTTGGTTTTTTCAAGTAACGGCTGCGTCGCAGAGCACAAAAGAATCGTTGAATTGGTAATCTTCGATAGGAAGCTGACGATCTCATTGAATAGATTGATTGTGTTCATCGGCAACGACTGTATTTCATCAAAAATGATGACACTGTCGGCCATATTATGGAATTTCCGGAGTTTGGTTCCGCGAGCAGACATGACAGTCTCAAGGAATTCCACCATAGTGGTAACAATTATCGGATTGTCCCAACGCTCTGCCGCCAACTTGCGCTGATGCTCCCCGGCATCCTCAAACTCACTCGACGCATTATCCGCTACATCAGCGGAACGTTGCATACCTGCAGTGGAGTAATGCTCCAATAGAACATCGCTATCGGCGTTCAGACCAAGTACATCTCGGAAAGTCTTTGCCGTCTGAGTTGTGATAGACAAATATGGAATCACGTAAATGATCCGGTGCTTTCCTGTCTTCAGCGCATGATGCAACGCAAAATTTAGCGATGCCAACGTTTTACCGCCGCCAGTCGGAATCGACAAACGATAAATCCCGGTTTCCCGCGCCCCCGCCAAACAACACTGTTCATTAATCTGATGTCTTATCCTGTTTATTTCCGAACTCGAATCAAAAGATCTCATGCTTTTATCGAGTCGACTAATCAGATTCTGCCAATCAACCGTATTAGGCCGATACTGTTTTTGGGTCTCGAAACAAGCAGCATCCGTCCTATCCGCATCCACCAGTCGCGAATAAATCAGTTTAACGAGCAAACCTAGATAGAAGTATATGCTATCTTTCGACATCCCCAGCGATTTAATTTTCTTCAGGAAACAAGCGATATCTTCCGCTGAACCTCGGAAATTCGATTGCAGATCGAGCGCCAAACCGTTAAGCCCCCGCTTGATTTCTTGATACGCATACTTCTCGTTGCTTTTGTCCGACTCCGTGAACCCAAGAAGAAAAGCTCTATTCCCGGACTCGTCAATGCAATCAGGAAGACCTCCGTGATGTTTAGAAATGGCAAGCTCAAGAATTTCCTTTGCTATCTCTTCAATTTCCCCTTTCGACTCGAAAAAATCATTGACGACAAACGCCCCTTGACGGGCATGCTGCACATCCCCCCCTATGCCCATCATCCGATAACAGATACGTTTGAAACTGCTGAGCAACCTTCCCGACATCATGCAAGACGGCTGCCGTACGTGAAATATCAGCGAATTCATCCTCGAAACCACTAGCCAATCTTCCTGCACCATGAAGATGGTCATACAAAGTCTGAGTATTGCCTTCCTCATCTTTACGAGCTAATAGAACCATAACCCGCTCCTTTACAGATACCCCCTGAATAGTCTTTACTCTACCGCATTCCAGCAAAAGATAAAAACGAAATGATTGATTCGAAGATTATCGTCGCCAAATACCTGTGCATACGTAGTACACCCCAACACAAATAGCAGTGGGGGTGTGTTTCTCCTGCCAAACTCGACAGGAGAAACACACCCCCACGTACTATCGTCAGTCAGCCACCCAGCCAACTACCTCAGGCCTTCGCAACCTCCACGCCCAGCTCGGCGCCGGCTTCGACGCTTACACTGTCGGACGAAGTGTCGTGTGCCACGAGGTCCTTGAATCGTTCGACCTTGGCCACATCGTCCGCGGGCACGGTCACCTTCAGCGTGATGCGGTCGGAGATTTCCAGGCCGGCGGCCTTACGAGCTTCCTGCACGGCGCGGATCACGTCGCGGGCGTAGCCTTCGGCAACCAGATCGTCGTTCAGCTCGGTGTCGAGGATCACGAAACCGCCGGTCGGCAGGGCCGCGGACACGGAGTTGGCGGCCTCTTCGGCGTTCTGTTCCTCCACGCTGTTGATCAGCTCGTACTCGCCCTCTTCCAGCGTAATGTCGCCGTTCGGGGTCTCGCACACCGGAGCGCCGGAAGCGTCCACATGCCATGCGCCGGACTTGGAGGCCTTGATGGCGAACTGCACGTCCTTGCGCAGGCGCTTGCCTGCAACGCGGGCGTTCACGCGCAGCTCGTGGATGATCTTCAGGCCCTGGGAGCCCGCATCCTCAAGCGTGCACAGCTCCACGTTCTTGACGTTGAGCTCGGACTTCAGAATCTCGTCGTACGCGGCCACGGCGGCGGTATCCTCCACCACCACGGTGAGCTTGCTCAGCGGCTGGCGCACGCGGATCTGCTTCGCCTTACGCATGGACAGGGTGCTGGAGACGACCTCGCGCACCTTTTCCATGGCGTTCACCAAAGCCGGATCGTCGACGAGCACGCGGCCAAGTTCGGTGGCTTCGCCGGTCTTCTCGTCGGCCAGGAACGGCCAGTCGGCCAGATGCACGGATTCGCCTCCGGTCAGGCCGCGCCACACGGATTCGGCTTCCATCGGGGCAAGCGGCGCAAGGACGCGCATGAACACCTCAAGCACGGTGTACAAGGTGTTGAACGCGTTGGCGTCCTCGTTCCAGAAGCGGTCGCGGTTGTTGCGGATGTACCAGTTGGTGATCATGTCGATGAAGTCGGACACGGCGTCGCATGCATCGGAGATCAGGAACTGGTCCAGCGAGGACTGGGTCTTTTCGACCAGTCGGTGGGTACGGGCCAGCAGGTAACGGTCCATTTCCGGCAGCGATGCAACTTCGTCGGCGCGAAGCTTGCGCGCGTCGTACCCGGCCGCGTTCGCGTACAGCGTGAAGAAGTAGTAGGAGCTCCACACCGGCAGCATCACCTGGCGCACGGTGTCGCGGATGCCATCGGCGGTGACGATCAGGTTGCCGCCACGCAGGATCGGCGAGCTCATCAGGAACCAACGCATGGCGTCGGAGCCAAAGTCGTTGAACACGCCGTTCACGTCCGGGTAGTTGCGCAGGTGCTTCGACATCTTCTGGCCG
>OIYW01002029.1_pt1 | contig 11410 bp, 4 predicted proteins | sample 1588351 | NCBI WGS metagenome assembly OIYW01 (sample SAMN03283268) | human gut metagenome | biome: human-associated habitat; material: feces | host: Homo sapiens | place: USA | collected 2013 | reverse complement strand
CCCGGAGGGGTGTTTTGCTCATTGACTGACATTGTGGATGTTACACCGATTTCTGCCCAAGGCTTAATTTTACTGCTGACATTAATGCGGGCAGAATAACGTGATAAATCCGAACCAACGGCCAAACCATCTTGGTCCATATATCCCAAAGATATAAAATATTTAGATTTGTCACTACCACCACTGATGCTTAAATCATATTGCTGGGTAGTTGCTGTCTTAAACAGTTCATCTAAATAGTCTGTATTTATCATAGCTTTTGCACCACTTGCCAAAATTCCCTCTCCAGTAAAAGGATTAGCCATATTAAAAGGATTGGCTTTATACATATCTTGTACAGATGCATTAGCTGCAATACTAGCTGCTTCGGAAGTCATTCCGTCGCTTATGTTTTGAGTATAGAATCCTTTGTAATAAGTCTTATAATGTTCTGTAGAACTCATTAAATCATAGCCATTGGAAGGTAAATGTGAAGAACTTACTTGAGCTTTAAATTCGATCTTTGCTTGTCCGGAAGCACCTTGCTTTGTAGTTATCATGACAACCCCGTTAGCAGCACGCGAACCATATAATGAAGCGGCAGACGCATCTTTCAGAACCGATATGGATTCTATGTCATTAGGATTCAAATTGGATAATGGATTTACAGAAGTTCCATAACTATCTTCATCTGCGACTTTTGATATATTCTTTGATGAAACAGGAACGCCATCAATAACATACAAAGGCTGGCTGGATGCGGACATAGACCCAATACCGCGGATACGTACTTGGCTTACTGAACCAGGTTGACCTGATTGACTTTCTACTTGTACGCCTGCGGATAATCCTTGTAACGCTTTCTCAAAAGAAGCAGTTGGGACTTTCTCTAAAGCATCCGATTTCACAGTAGCTACCGAACCTGTTAATGAATTTTTCTTAGCAGCACCATACGCAACCACCACAACTTCATCAAGAGTTTCAGTATCGGGTTTCAAACTAATATGTAAATTAGACTTGACATCCAATTCTTGACTCTTCATTCCGATAAAGGAAACTACCAAAGTCTTTGCGGAACTAATTATTTATGTAAATAATTGATAACCAGTATATGTATTGCTGAATCTCTTATTCGTTTTCCTTGATTTAAGCCGTTTAAAGAGTATGATAATAATAATTTTCTACCTTTCTTCTACTGAAAAAAGAATTGACTTGCAGCATTCCTGTTCGTTGTTACTCTGTTCATAAAATACCTGAAGTACTAAGATTGATATTTCTCAACTTTTTAAATATTTCAAAACTTCCAAAGATTGTTTGCACTTTAGATTACAAAAGAAGATAGTAGGACATGAAGTAAATTAGCAAACTATTATTATCATTTTCTGATATAGAATTTTATATGCGCATATTATATGATATACATATATGAATTTTGCAGAAATTCAATAACCTTGATACCTATTTTCTACCCGGTTAGGCTGAGATGGAAATATTGTCACATTTTATTTCTTTTAGTTTATCGTATTGCAATCACAACAAAAAATTATCATGTTCACAAAACGATAAACTTTATTAAGAAGATAAGGCTATATTCACTTTTGAAAATGATTCTTCTTCATCTTTATAAGAGATAATGTATAGACAATAGAGTTAATTATCTTTTTTGACATTTTTTCAAGTCTCGTATAATTGTACTTCCCATAACTTCTCCATAAATTTGTGTTGTAGCAAGGTTTTTATGCCCTAATAATTTTTGCACGGTTGTTATATTAGCACCTTTATATATCAATAAAGTAGCATTAGTATGCCTTGCAGAATGGAATGAAAAGTGTTTGCTTATTTTTGCCAATTTGCCAATTCGTATCAGCTCTTTATTTACACTTGAGTTATTTTTAATTGAAAAAAATGAGCTCCATTTTCCCTGGTATTTTTGTAATAAAGTTAAAGCCTTGCCTTCAAACAGCAAGTTTAAAGGCAATTTCACTTCTGTACCTGTTTTGACAGAGTCAAAGATTAGCCATAATTTTCCATCCATTTTTACGATATTTTTCTCATTCAAATTCACAAAATCAGAATACCGCAATCCCGTATAGCAGCAAAATAAAAATGCATCAAGAGTATGTTCCAGACAACTATTTCTTCCTGTCAAAGACACTTCTTCCAATCTTTTCATTTCTTCCGGTAATAAAAAAACATGTTTTCCTTCCTTCATTTTAATTTTATATCTTCTGAAGGCATAGTTATTGGGATCAATGTATCCTTTATTAATTGCAGCATTAACAAAAGATTTCAAATGCTTCATATGCTTGGCTACTGTATTTGTTTGATATCCAGATTCATAAAGAAATTTTTCAAAATCCGTAACGAAATTATAGGTTAAGTCTTCAAACTCAATTGTCGGTTTGAACGATTGTAAAAGGGATATTGTTGTTAAATGGTTGCGCTTAGTGCTATCTTTTAGCTGAGAAGACATTATTTCTTTACGCGCAAACCCTAAGAATGAAGCATCTGTATTCGATTTGAACTCTTCTTTTATGAGGCTTAAGGTTATTGTCTTTCCTTGCCTCCACAAACTTAATTCTTTTTTCTCTAATTCAATAATAAATTCATTAAGCATGCCATTCAGCGCATCTTGGTTAGGATGATCTTTGATGATTTTCCTTTTTACATCCCATTGTTCTGGCCGTAAATAAACATGTGTGGAAAAATACACTTTCTTTTTATTCAAGTAGGCTTCAACTTGGACCAAAGCGGTCCCTCTGTCATTTAAACTTTTTTTTCGATTGTAAACGAAACGATAACTGATTTTCCTCATAATTTAATTCTTTAATTGAAATTCTATAATAAGACGCAATAAAGAAAAGTAGAAAAGCATTATCCTACTATTTTGTTCTCATCTTTATATTTATTAGACGATTCGTTAACATTTATAGGTTAATGTATGTTTACCTGATCACTTATAAATTGAAAGTTTCTCTTTTTAACGACTTAAAAAAAAGAATAAATATGAGGTTTATTTTCGTCTTTTGTGAGTTTTAAATGCCTAAAAGCATAAAAATATAGCAGTTTAGTATGTTTTTTACAATAATTTGTTTGATATTACAATTTTATTCATACCTTTGTCATTTGTTAGAGTGAATGAATTTATATTAATGTAAAGTTAAACTTTAAGAGAGAATTTTATGAAAAGAAAATTAATGCTGTTATTGACCTGCCTTTTTGTAGGTATAGGTTTGGTAACCGCTCAGATCACGAAGGTAACAGGTACTGTTATTTCGGAGGAGGACGGATTACCCGTAGTTGGCGCCTCTATTTTAGTAAAAGGTACTACTGTAGGTACAGTTACTGACATGGATGGTAAATTTGCATTATCAAATGTTCCAAGTTCCGCAAAGACTTTGGTAGTTTCCTTTATCGGAATGGCTAGTCAAGAGGTTTCTATTAAACAGAATGTTAGCATCATTTTAAAATCTGATACAGAGATGCTTGACGATGTAGTGGTTGTAGCTTATGGTACTGCGAAAAAGTCATCTTTTACAGGATCAGCGACTGCTGTTAGTGGAGAAAAAATAGCAAAAATGCAGGTTTCTTCAGTATCTAAAGCCTTGGAAGGTGCAGCAGCAGGTGTACAAGTAATCAATACCAGTGGGCAGCCTGGAGAAAATGCTAAAATAAGAATCCGTGGTATTGGCTCTTTTAGCGCATCATCGGCTCCTTTATACGTAGTTGATGGTATGCCTTATGACGAAGAGTCGGTTAATGCATTAAATCCTGCCGATATTGAAAGTATGTCTATATTAAAAGATGCTGCATCTGCAGCCCTTTATGGCTCACGTGCAGCAAATGGTGTTGTGATGATTACTACTAAAAAAGGTATGGTAGATAAATCCAAAGTTACTCTTGATGCACGCTGGGGAGTAAATACTCGTGGTGTTCCAGAATATGATATCATGAAAGATCAAAGAGAATACGTACTAACAGCCTGGAATACTTTAAAAAATCAATCTACAGGTGCAGAAGCTTCCGAAGAATTAATAGGTAGCATTGGATACAATCCATTCATCGGTGTAGCTAATAATGCCATGGTTTCAGCAGATGGCGTAGTTAGTTCTGCGGCTCTACGCCATAATGACGATTGGGCTGATGCCGCATTACATAATGGTATGCGTCAGGAATATAATTTGAGCCTGCAAGGTGGTAACGCTAAGACAACTCATTTTTTATCATTGGGATATTTGAAAGATGAAGGAATCTTAAGACATACTGACTTTGAACGTATTTCAGCACGTGCCAATATTAATCATACTGTAAATAAGTTTATTGATATCAATGGTAATTTGGCTTACGCAAGAGCGGAAAAAAATGCAGGCCAGTCACAAAATGCTAGTTTGTCTAATTACTCTAATGCTTTTATGTTCACTCAGCAAATCGCTCCTATTTATCCTGTATATGCGTATGACGAAAACGGAAATCGCATATATGACGAAGAAGGCAACACTGTTTATGATTTTGGTGATGGTACATACAGTACACGTATGGGCGGTTTCAGTAATCAAAATGTTGCAGCTAATTCTGGGTTGGATGTGCATCAGACTTTGAATGACAATTTTAATGGCCGTGGTACTATTAACATTAATATTATTGATGGTTTAAAAGCGACTGCTAACATTGGTTATGATTTAATGAATCAAATCCGTACAGATCACATGAATCAGTTATATGGGGATGCTGCTAATGTGAATGGTCGTACTTATAAATATAATCAACGTATTGAATCGTTTACAGCAAATCAACTTTTAACCTATAGTAAAGCATTTGGTCATCATAATATTGACATAATGGCTGGTCACGAATCTTATTCATATACACTGAAATATCAGTATGCTCATAAATACAATTTTTATACTATTGGAAATCCTGAGTTCAACAATGCCATAACTATGAGTGATATGAATTCATATACACAAGAACATAGTATGGAAAGTTTCTTTGGTCGTGTAAACTATGATTTTGATAACAAATATTATCTATCTGCAAGTATTCGTTCAGATGAATCGTCCAAATTCCATCCTGATCACCGCCGTGGTACTTTTTGGTCTGTCGGAGGTTCTTGGAGATTAACACAGGAAGAGTTTTTGAAAGATGTGGAATGGTTGTCTAATCTTAAACTAAAAGCAAGTTATGGAACACAAGGTAATGATGGAATTCTTGATATAAATGGTTATGTAGTCTATCAACCATATCTGAAGCAATATTCTGTAACCAATAATAACGGAGATTTCTCTGTAGTCGAAACTTATCGTGGAAATAAAGATTTGACTTGGGAAAAAAGCAAAAATTTAAATATCGGTTTGGAAGCTGCTTTTCTTAATAACCGTTTGAAACTAGAAACTGAATATTTCTTGAAGAAGACTTCGGATATGTTGTACAATATGCCTTATCCTATTTCTTCTGGAATTTCTTACGTTCCAATGAACCTGTTGGATATGCAGAATAAGGGGATTGAATTTACTATTTCTGCCACCCCAATTCAAACAAAAGATTTTATATGGAATTTATCTTTTAACGGTACACATTATAGCAATAAGATTTTGAATCTTCCAGAAGACAAAAGAGAGAATGGAATTATTCATGGTACTGCTTCTTTGTTCCGCTTAATGGAAGGAGGGTCTATTTATGATCTTTATACCTATGAATACGCAGGTGTTAATCCAGAAACAGGAGCAGCACAATGGTATATGGATGAGAAAGATGCTAATGGCAAAGTGACTGGAAGGACCGTAACCGAAGACTATACTCAGGCAAGCAAATATGAATTAGGTTCTACTTTGCCCGATTTCCAAGGAGGTTTTTCAACTGATTTTGCATACAAAGGAATCGATCTTTCTATAGCTACAAACTTTCAAATTGGTGGAAAGATATATGACAGCATGTATTCTTCTTTCATGCATGCGGGAAGCAATATTGGCAGTAACTGGCACAAGGATATCTTGAATGCTTGGACTCCGGAAAATAAAAATACAAATGTGCCTATAATGGATGGTGCACAAAATAGTAATAGCCAATCTTCACGTTTCTTGATAAATGCATCATTCTTTAACATCCGTAACATTTCATTAGGATATACTTTTCCGAAAGAATGGATGAAAGCAATATCAGCAAGCAGTGCACGTATTTACGTATCTGCCGATAATGTAGCTTTATTCTCTAAACGTAAAGGTATGGACCCACGCCAATATGCTTATGGATATTCGGCTGCTAATTATTCTGCGATTCGTACTTTATCATTCGGCATTAATTTGAACTTTTAAAAGAATAGAATTATGAAATATACAAAATATTTAGCAATATTGGCTGCAGCGTTTATGATGGGATCTTGTAGCGATGACTTTTTGGACAAGGAACCTTCAGAAAATGCATCAGAAGACCAAATTAAAGATTTGCTTGATAAAGATCCTACAGCTATTCAAGCATATATTACAGGATATTACAAAAATATGTTTTCTCCGGAAGCACAGCAAAGTCATGATGATTTCGGATTAAAGGCATTTGAATTGGCTACAGACTTGATGGGAGATGATATGGCATATATGACCTCACACTTCTTCGTATATGATTATCTGCTTGACAACCGTGCTTCAAGTTATCGTCGTACGACCACTTATTGGCAAGAATTATATGCTGTAATCAGTGGTGCAAATGAAGTAATCAGCGGTCTGAAAGAACAAGCGGATAGCGGTGATGAGAGTGTTGAGAAGATGTTGGGACAAAGTTACACCATACGTGCTTACTGCTATTTTTGGTTAATAAACATGTACCAGCAACCTTATGAATGGAATAAAGATAAATTAGGTATTCCTATTTATACTGAATCTGAAACCAAATTGAATCGTGTTCCTGTAAGTGAGGTCTATGAACAGATATTAAGTGATATAGATAAAGGATATAATTATTTGAAAGGAAAAGGAATAGCCAAGAAAGATGAATTAAATGAATATGCAGCAGCTGCTATTTATGCAAACATTCTTTCATTTGTTAATGATTATCCCGATCAATGGAATGAAGTTGCTAAATACGCAAAATTGGCTATTGAAGGTGGCTCACTGATGAGTGAAAAAGAATTACTTTCCGGCTTTAATGACCTTTCTTTGAGTGAAGTGTTATGGGGGGCTGATATTAATGGTGAAACAAATACATTCTACGCTTCATTCATGAGTCAAGTTGATCCTTACGGCCCGGGATATGGTGGTAATTTAGGAAATTACAAAATGATTTCCAGTGATTTGTATGAAAAAATTTCAGATGATGACATTCGTAAAAAATGGTTTGGAGTTGATTTGGGAGAAACAAATACTCATTATAAAGTAAGACAATATGTGCAGCGCAAATTTATTGATATAGGTTCTACCGCGCCTGGTTTTACTCCTACAGGTGATACTTTTTGCTCTGACTATATTTATTTGCGTACTGGTGAAATGTATTTTGTAGCTGCAGAAGCATTATATAGGGCAGGGAAAGAAAATGAAGCCAAAACAATGCTGACTACGATTATGAAAACTCGTAATCCAAAATATGAAACATCCGCAACAAGTGATGCACTTTTACAAGAAATTGAACTTCAAAAGCGTATTGAAATGTGGGGTGAAGGTCGTCGTTTATTTGACATGAAACGTCGTAATGAAAGTTTGGATAGAACACATGCAATTAATCATAGTGCGATTGCTCCAAAGGAAGTCCCTGCAGGTAGTAAATTATTCATTTATCAAATCCCTGATAAGGAGTTAAATGCCAATAGTGAGATTACTGATAAAAACGAATAGCTAATAATAGGTCTATAATAAAAAAGATGCTTAGATTACTAGGCATCTTTTTTATGTTTAAGGTAGAATAAAAGTAGACATAAAATCAAATTATTTTTTTATGTTATAATATATAGTTGATTTATAGTTTGTTATAATAGATGTAATATTGTATATCTACAAGAGAGCAGAATGCTAAACATTTGATTACTAGATGTTTTTTTGTATATTTTAGTTCCGCAAAGACTTTGGTAGTTTCCTTTATCGGAATGGCTACACAAGAAGTGCCAGTTAAAGCAAACTTGAATATTGTATTAAAGTCTGATACAGAACAGCTTGAAGAGGTAATGGTGGTGGCTTATGGTACAGCGAAAAAATCTGCATTTACAGGTTCGGCTGCTACTATAAAAAATGAAAAAATAGCGACGAGACAAACTTCAAATGTGACAAATGCTTTGGCGGGTCAAGTAGCCGGAGTACAAACTACGAGTAATAATGGTCAGCCGGGCAAAGATGCTGAAGTGCGTATTCGTGGTATTGGATCTATATCGGCTAGTAACAAGCCTTTGTATGTGGTAGATGGAGTTCCGTATGATGGTGAAATTTCTGCTATCAGTACTTCTGATATAGAATCAATGACAGTGTTGAAAGATGCTGCTTCTAATGCTCTGTATGGTGCACGTGGTGCTAATGGTGTAATCTTGATTACTACCAAGCGTGGTAAGAGTGGGGAAGCCCGTGTTACTTTTGACGCTAAATGGGGTGTGAATAAACGTGGAGTACCTAATTATGAAACAATTACGGATCCGGCTACATTCTATGAATTAAACTATTCTTCTATTTATAATGCCGATTTGAAAGGATATGCGGCAGCCGGAGATTTGGCTAAAGCTAATGCGTACGCTAATCAAGCAATGCTTTCTTCTACATATTTGGGATATCAGGTGTATTCCATTCCTCAAGGACAGCAACTGATCGGTATGGATGGCAAATTGAATCCTAATGCGACATTAGGTTATTCTGATGGTACATATTATTATACTCCGGATAATTGGTCGGATGAAATTTTTGAAAATAACCTGCGTCAAGAGTATAATTTAAGTATCAGCGGTGCGACTGAAAAAATGAATTATTATATGTCGGCCGGCTATTTGGATGATAAGGGAATTGTTCCTAACTCTGGTTTCCAACGTTATTCTGCACGTTTGAAAGCTGACTATCAAGTGAAGCCTTGGCTGAAGATGGGAGGAAATGTATCATTTACTCATTATGATAGCCGTGAACAGGATACTGAGGGTGGTACATCAAATGCAAACATCTTTTATGCATCAAATATTATGGGAGCCATTTATCCTATGTATGTTCGTGATGCACAGGGTAATATTATGGTAGATAATCGAGGTTTCCTTCGTTATGATTATGGAAAGCCAGGACAAGATTCAAATGGTAGCCGTAATACGATTCCTAATGCAAATCCGTTGGCAAGTTATATGCTGGATAAAATGAAATATTCGGGTGATGTGGTTAGTGGAAAATGGTCTGCTGATATTGATATTTGGAATGGAATCAAGGCAAAAGTGAATATAGGTGTTGATGTAAATAATGTGCGTGCTACAGAGATGGTTAACCCCTTCTACGGACAGTATTCTGAAACTAGCGGAGTCGGAGGTTTGATCAGTGTATCTAGTGAGCGTACATTTAGTGTAAATCAGCAGTATTTGTTGACATACAACAAAACATTTAATGATGTTCATAATGTGGATATTTTGGCCGGACATGAAAGTTATGACTATAAATATCAATATTTGTACGGACAACGTGAGAAATTGTATGATCCGAATGTTCCTGAATTAGGCAATGGTATTATGAACCAGAGCAATAATTCATATTCTCGTAATTATGCAACAGAAGGATGGCTGTTCCGTGCACAATATGACTATGATGGACGGTATTTTGTTTCAGCTTCTTTCCGTCGTGATGCTTCTTCTTGTTTTCACCCGGATAATCGTTGGGGTAACTTCTGGTCTGTAGGAGCTGGATGGTTATTAAGCAAAGAGAAATTCTTGGAAAACCAGTCTTGGATTGATATGTTGAAATTTAAAATCAGCTATGGTTTGCAAGGTAATGATAACTTGATGTTCCAAGGTGGTTTGTACCGTAACTACTATCCGTATCAAGACCAGTATACATTGGCAAACAGTAATGGCGATTTTTCAACTTCTCTATATTATAAAGGTAATAAGGAAATTACTTGGGAAACTTCACACAGCTTTAATACTGGATTTGATTTCGCTTTTTGGGGTGGTAAGTTAGGTGGTTCTGTTGAGTACTTCTCACGTAAAACAACCGATATGCTTTATTTCAAACCGGTAGCAGCTTCAATGGGTTATTCCCGTTTTCCTGAGAATGTGGGGTCAATGGTAAACCGTGGGGTTGAATTGGACTTGTATTCCAATATAATTGAAAACAAGAATTTTTCCTGGAATGTAAACTTTAATCTTACACATTTTAAGAATAAAGTCTTGGAATTATCTCCAGAACTGAATGGACAATTGATTGACGGTGCCCGGATTTATCGTGAAGATGAGTCTATGTACCAGCTTTATTTACCTAAATATGTAGGTGTGGATTCTGAAACAGGAGAGAGTCTGTGGGCGCTGGTGACTCCGGATGAGAATGGTAATACAGTTACGAAATCTTATTCTGTCGCTTCTGAAAACAGATTCGCATCAGGTGATATTCTACCTAAAGTTTATGGTGGTTTTGGAACAAGTGTTACAGCCTATGGCTTTGATCTCTCTGTTTCGTTTGCATACCAGCTTGGTGGACGTATTCTGGACTATACTTATCAAGGATTGATGGATGTGGCAGCCACAGGTAGTGCTTTGCATAAAGACATGCTGAATGTATGGACTTCCGAGAACAAGAATACGGATGTTCCCCGTATGAATGTAAATGATAAATATACAAACCGGTTGTCCGATCGCTTTTTGACAAGCTCTGATTATCTGAGCCTTCAAAATATAACATTCGGCTATACTCTGCCGAAAAACCTGACTCGTAAATTACAGATTGAAGGCGTGCGTTTGTACTTTGTTGCAGATAACGTCGCATTGTTGACTGCCCGTAAGGGGCTGGATCCGCGTCAAGATTATGTCGCTTCTGATAATGTTTATTCGCCGATCCGTACAATTTCGGGTGGTATATCATTGAATTTCTAATCCGTTAAATTGTTTTTGAATATGAAATTAACAAACAAATATATGATGTTCGCAATAGCCGCCCTGCTGCTGGCATCTTGCGATTTGGATAAATATCCTGAAGGTCAATATGTTTCTGACAATCAGAAAGAAGAAACGATCAAGGACAGACCAAATTTGGTCACGGCCGAAGTAAATGCCATGGCTGCTAAATTGAATGCTTTCGGAACGATTTCCGATGACGCGACAACCTATCATAATGATTATGGAGTCCCGGCTGTCTCTATGGCCTTGGAGTCTGGAGGACAGGATCTTGTAGCACTGGTTACAGGATATAACTGGTTCAATACTTCTCAGAATTATTCAGATCGTGTTTATGACAGTTCTACAGATGAACTGATTTGGAAAACTTTTTATAATCATCTGAAGGCC
>OIYW01002023.1_pt1 | contig 11471 bp, 14 predicted proteins | sample 1588351 | NCBI WGS metagenome assembly OIYW01 (sample SAMN03283268) | human gut metagenome | biome: human-associated habitat; material: feces | host: Homo sapiens | place: USA | collected 2013 | reverse complement strand
GCGTAAGTAATATGAAAAATATCCACGCACCCCCTTGACAAAAGCTTTCAGAGGACACACTGCTGTCCGCTATGGAGACTGCCGGTGCGGAAGATATGCCGGAAGATGCCGAGCGTAAAGGATTGGGTACTCCGGCTACCCGTGCGGCAACACTGGAAAAGCTGGTTTCTGCCGGATTTGTACAGCGAAAGAAAAAGCAGCTCATTCCTACGGAAAAAGGAAAGAACCTGATCGCAGTCCTGCCGGACAATATCAAATCTCCCATCTTAACTGCAGAATGGGAATCCATGCTGAAACAAGTGGAACATGGCGAACTGTCGGCAACATCTTTTATGGATCAGATTGCAGATATGAGCCGGACGCTGGTAAAAGAACATACTACCCCGGAAGAACGTTTTGCGGATCTGTTTCCTTCTTCCAAAGGAACTGCACACGAAGCCGTGGGGGTATGTCCCCGCTGCGGTGCCCCGGTATTTGAAGGAAAGAAAGGTTTTTTCTGCGGCAACAGGGAATGTTCTTTTGCTCTTTGGAAAGATAACCGTTTCTTTTCCAGCAAGAAAAAATCTATCACAAAGTCTGTGGCAGCGGCTCTTTTGAAAGAGGGCCGCATTTCTATGTCCGGGCTTTACAGTGAAAAAACAGGAAGGACCTATGATGCGGAAGTGATTCTGGATGATACCGGCGGTAAATATGTGAATTTCAAGCTGGAATTTCCAGTAAAGAAAGGCAGGCGTAAATGAGCGATCGAAAAACCTTTGAATATGGCGGTTATCACTTCACGCCCATACGAAAATTTCACAAAAAAGAAGGCGACTTTTTCGCCATATCGAAACGGCTGGCAAGTGACCCCAACTTAGGGCTGTGTACCTATCAGGATCGGCAAAAAGCACCTTATGATTACAAAGACTTTTATACCGTTTCAACAGACAAAGAATGTGATATTTTCCGCTGCGAAGAAAATGGATTGTTGTATGTACCAGGAAAAAATGAACTTTTTATTTACCATGAACCAAAACAGAAAAAGCGGAACTCTATCGCCGATGCCCTTTCACAGCCCAGGAATGTTACTGATACAACCGAAATTTCCAGCGGTCGGCAAAGCAGAGCCCCGGAAAGGTAGGCGTTATGGCGGAGAGAGAATTGAACCGCTCGGAGCGGGCTACGATCCGAAAGCTGGTTACGGAGCTTTGCGCCAACTATGACTCTCAGGATAAGATCTGCCTTCCTTTGAACAGTCCTTGCTATATGCTGAATAAATGGTGGACCGGTGCTTATTGCAGGTACTTTGAAAAAGCGGTGCTGCCGGTGGATGCAGCACTGGAATCAGCCATTACCGGCGAGGACACCTCCATGAGACAGAAAATATGCCCTGTGTGTGGAAAGGCATATCTTCCTACAACCAGCCAGGCATATTGTTCCGCTGCCTGCCGGGTCTATGCAAGACGGAAATCCGAGCGGGAACGCAAACGCCGGAAGCGGCAAAACCAACCATGATATGTCCGCAACTTAGCCTTAAAAGTCCTTGATTTTCAAGGGCTTTTTGCACCTGTTTTCAAGGGAGCTGTATAAGAATACTCCGGTGCTTTGAAATGAGGTTAAGTTGCAGACAAAACATATATTTTAACAAAAACGATAGGAGGCGATTTTTTGAATATCAACACGATTACCGCGGAGGACCTTCGCCGCATGCCGGATAAGGAAGGACTGATTTTACAGGGCTGTGGCGGGGATCTGACAGAGTGGGTGGACGGGATCAATGAAATGCTGACAAAAGCAGGCATATTGAAAGATGGCTGTCAGTTTGAGAATGTGGCTGCTTTTCAGCACGGCGAACTGACCTGTCTGCTTTACCCGTTTGATGATGTGAAACTGGATATAGGAAAACTTGCCCTGTGGCGTTTACAGACCCATGAAGTCTATGGCGGCACATGGCTGTCGGACTTTGTGCCGAATTATTTAGGCGGATTTATAGAAACACCGGAAGCGTTGGCAGATAAACCGGATTGTCCGCTGATCGGAGCAGATGGGAACATTTTTAATCTGCTGGGTATTGCTTCCCGTACTTTGCTGGAGCATGGTTTGAAAGAACAGGCAAAAGAAATGTCTGATCGGGTATTTGTTTCCGGCAGTTATGGAGAAGCGCTCTGTATCATTGGCGAATATGTCAACATCACAGATTCCGAACCGGAGCATAAGAATTCTCTCCGTCAGCAGCTAAAGGCAACAAAACCGGCAGACCCAGTAAAAAAGCAACAAACTTCCAAACAGCAGGAACGATAAGGAGGGATGCGAAATGGAAAGGAAACGGACCTATGGTGTATGGGCAGTACGAAGCAGCACTTCTATTTTCGGACCGGCACAAAGCTGGTGCAAGGAAAATGGAAAACCGTTGGAGTTTGATAGCAAAGCCGACGCTGAAAACTATGCAAAGGAAGCCAACGAGCATACGACAGCAAATGTCCGATACTATGTGAAAGAAAAAGAACCGGAACCCGGCGCTGTTCGGAAAGGAACATCTCAACCGGAACTGGATGCGCGCAGCCATGAAGAAGTAATACCAAGAAATGATGCAGCGGAAAAACAAAACGAGATTCCGGGCCGACAGATTCCTTCTCAAACAGATCCGCTGGTAGAAATCCGCTCTGCGGTCCATAGTAATTACGCGGGTATGGTCGCTATGCTGGGTGCGGACAACCGTGTGTATTTGGGGCGTGAGGAACGTTGCCATTACCAGGATATGCAGCCATCTTACTATGACAATCAGGACGGTTCCCTGTGTTTTGTCTGTGATCAGCCCGACATGTACTATTTTCTCTATGGAGAAGGCTGGGCGCATACCCAGGCGGAAATGCTGGAACGAGGGCTTACCCTGCGCCAGTATGAAGAATTTGCAAGACTGCAAAATGGGGTCCTTGCACAGTTTACCACCCAAAGAGAAATTCTGTTTGCCGGACAGCCATTTCAGGCGCCGGAGAGTTATCTGCGCAATGCAGAACTTTATGAGGAAGGTCAGACCGGCAACTACAATATGCTGGATGGCAGGCTGAACAACGAACCTCCTGTGCGCCCGGATCTGACAGACGGACAGACGGATGAAGAAATCCGGGAGCTGGTGCCGGAAGCAAAGCCGTCTTTGATGGACCGTTTGAAAGCAGACAAACCGGAGCATGAAGCAAGGCAGATGATCCCTCCGGTGCCGGAAAGGGAACGCTGATGGCCGGGGTAAGATTTGAGGATGTAGATCTTTTGGGTGCTCTTTCCCGTATCGTAGATCTTCATACCCAACATTATAAAGAGGACTTTGACCTGGATAAGGAACTAATCTCAAAACTGGCTGTGTCAGAGCGTTCAGAGGATAAACAGCTTCTTTGGATGTCACGCCCTTGCGGAACCTATACCCTGCGCGAACGGGAAGTTTATCTGGAGGGCAGCCATGAAAACAAAGTGTGGCGGTTTTACCAGGAGCAGACAAATGATCCCGTTTTGGCTTATGCCATCTCTTTGAAAGAAGTCAGGGACGGAAAAATATTTGGCGATCTCTATCCGCTAAATTATAGAGAACATGTGGAACGGATGAAAAAATTGACCTGTCCAATCGGAAATGTAGCCGTTGCTTTTGAGGATGGAAATGTTATCACGATTCCCTATCAGGAACGGAGACAATTTATGAACCGGCTTATGCCAGAGCATGGAGCCCCTAAAACAATGACTTATCTGCCAGAAAATGAGCCGGAGCTGATGATAATTCTAAAACGGGAACGCCTCAAACGCAGCTATCATGCGACAGCCGGAAATCTGGAGGAATATCTTGATAAGCTGGAAAAGACCACCCTGCGGGAAAAACTCAAAAGAGCAAAGACGGCGGTTTCGACGCAGGAGGTCTCATCTCATAAAAGAGGGTTGGAACGATGAATGGCGGGCATAACAAAAAATCCGTCCGCGTCGAATTTGTCATGTCCGAAGCGGAGGCCGAACTGGTAAAAGAACGCATGGCGGAACTTGGCATTACCAACCTGTCGGCATATCTGCGAAAGATGGCCGTAGACGGTTACATCATCCACCTTGATATGGGAGATATTCAGGAAATGATCCGGCTTCTCCGCATTTGTTCCAATAACTTAAACCAATATACCAGACGGGCCAATGAGACCGGCAATATTTATGCCGCAGATATAGATGACATCCGCACCCGTCTGGACAGCCTTTGGGATGGCATGGACAAACTGATCCGGGGATTTGCAAACATTTCATAAACAGCCGGAAAGCCGTTGCTTTCTTTTTGCCGTCACGGTAAAATTTTTATAAGGGCAGATGCCCTTCTGAAAGGAGGCAAAGCGTATGCGTTTGATAGGTAAATTACTGGCACTTCCCTTTATGCTGGTTACGGGGATTCTTTATCTGGTATGTAAATTTTTAGTGGTTCTTTCCGGTGCGGTACTTGGGATTCTTTCTGGGATCATCTTTCTGGCGGCATTGGTGCTGTTCTTTGTCGCAGGATTTTTGCCGGGTCTTGCATGGCTTATGATCGCCTTTCTTATCAGTCCATACGGTCTGCCTCTGGCGGCTGCATGGCTGGTAGGGATCATTGGCGGGGCAAACAGTGCCTTAAAGGATTTTATATTTGGTTAAGCAGATTTGGCGGGGCGCATAGGCAGCCCCGCTCTTTTTCTGCAATTATAACTTCTCTGATTGGAATTAAGTTAAGGAGGTGACGAAAATAGCGACCACAAGACTTATGCCTCTGCATGTAGGAAAAGGTCGGAATATCTCTACTGCGATCCCAGATATTATTGATTATGTAGAAAATCCGCAGAAAACCGATTTTGGAAAATTCATTTATGGCTATGAGTGTGATACCCGGCTTGCTGATGCAGAGTTTCTTCTGTCCAAACGACAGTATGCAAATCTGACCGGCAGAAATCAGGGTGCAGATGATGTGATCGCCTACCATCTCCGTCAGGCATTTAAGCCCGGCGAAGTTACGCCAGAAGAAGCTAATCAGATCGGCAGGGAGCTGGCACTGAAGCTCACAAAAGGAAACCATGCCTTTGTTGTCTGCACCCATGTGGATAAGCACCATGTCCATAATCACATCATTATCAACTCTACTACACTGGACTGTCAGAAAAAATTTCGCAACTTCTGGGGTTCTACCTGGGCAATCCGGCGAATGAATGACAAGCTGTGTTTGGAGCATGGACTTTCGATTGTAGAAAATCCGAAACCCAGCCGGGAGCATTATGGCACATGGCTGGGAAATAAAAAGCAGCCTTCCTTTCAGGAGCAGATACGCATTGCTATTGATGCTGCATTAGAGGAAAAGCCAAAAGATTTTGAGGAACTTCTACAGAAGCTGGAAACTGCTGGGCTGGAAGTCAACCGTGAAAGAAAACATCTTCGGTTCCGAGTTCCGGGACAAGAAAATTATACCCGATGCGATACGCTCAAAGGCGATTATACAGAACAAGCCATCAAAGAACGGATTGCCGGTACACGGACAGTAAAACCCCGCCATGCCTTTTCTAAAAAAACGGTTTCCAAAGTTGGATTGCTGGTTGATATTGAAGTTGCAATCCGTTCCGGCAAGGGCTCTGGTTATGAGCGCTGGGCAAAAGTGTTCAACCTAAAGCAGCTTTCTCAGGCAGTGCTCTACTTAAAAGAACATGGCGATATGGGTTATGAGGATCTTCTGGAAAAAGCCAACGCCACTACCACTAATTTCAATACCTTATCCGTTCAGATCAAAGATCTGGAGTCAAAAATGAACGCCAATGCCGAGCTGCAAAAACAGATCGTAAACTATGCGAAAACGCGGGCTGTCTATGTAGAATATCGCAAAGCCGGGTACAGCAAAAAATTCCGAACAGAACATGAAGCTGAAATTCTGCTGCACCAGGCGGCAAAGAATCATTTTGACGAGCTGGGAATCAAAAAGCTCCCCTCTGTCAAATCTCTCCGAGAGGAATACACCGATCTTCTGGAACAAAAACGGAAAGCCTATTCTGCCTATAAGCAGGCCAAAAATGATATGAAAGAACTTCATAATGTTCGGGCCAATGTGGAATATCTATTAGAGATTTCTTCCCCACCACAACCGCAGCGCAGCACAGAAAAATCCCGTCAATAAGATTTGTCTGCTTTTGGTTTTCAGCGTTCCAACGGAACGCGCAGCCATTGCCACCGGCAATGATCTCAGGGGTTTGGGGATATGTCACCAACAAGCATTTAGCAGGAATTCCGGGAACGGGATTTCTGCTAAATACGCAATCTTACGTAAGATTGCATTGCTTGCCAACTTGTAAACTTCGGATAAACGAAGTATAATAAGTGCTGGAGGTGCTGTTATGGATTATATTACGACAAAAGAAGCTGCCAACAAATGGGGAATAACTGATAGACGAGTTTTGCAGTATTGTAATGCTGGTCGTATTAAAGGTGCCGTTAAAATAGGACATACTTGGCTGATTCCAAAATCAGCTGACAAGCCTACTGATAGACGATATAAGAATAGCGTAAATCAGCAAAAAGAAAGAGAGATGTAGCTTGATGAATGAATATAAAATAATGATTGTTGATGACGAACCGGATATTTTAGACTTGTTGGAAAAGGCTCTGAATATAGAAGGCTTTCAGAATATTATAAAAGTAGATAATGGACTTTTAGCAGTAAGTATCTGCAAGGAAACGCAGCCTGATGTGATTGTTTTGGATGTTATGTTGCCAGGACTTGACGGATATGAGGTTTGTAAGCAAATCAGACAATTCTCCCACTGCCCGATTTTGTTTCTATCCTCTAAAAACGATGAACTTGACAAAATACTTGGTTTAGCAGTTGGTGGAGATGATTATGTCACAAAGCCATTCAGCCCGAAAGAGATTGCATATCGGGTAAAAGCACAGTTGCGCCGAATAGAATACAAACAAAATTCTATACAGGAGTCAATTCTTCAGGTTGGTAATTTGAAGATATATCCCGATAGTTGTTTTGCTATGAAAGGCAATAAAGAAATCGAATTAACTGCGAGAGAGTTTGAAATTCTCAAATATTTGGCAGAAAACAAAGGCAGGGTTATCAGCCGGGAACGGCTCTATGAAACTGTTTGGAAAGAGGACAGTTTTGGCTGTGACAACACGATTATGGTGCATATTCGACATTTGCGTGAAAAGATTGAGGATAACCCCAAATCTCCTGAATACCTCGTTACGATGAAAGGATTAGGTTATAAGTTGGTGAATCCCTATGAAAAATAATAGAAATCGAAATTTAGTGGTTCGTACAGTCATTTTTATAGTAGTTTTATTTTTGACCATTAGTATTATGGCGATTGGCCTATTCTATTATGTTTTTTCCATTCCGGAGCCTGAAGGGGTAAGTATTACAGATTGGCCACAAAGATTTACGAACAATTTCTCCATATGGACAACCTATGAAAATGGAAACTTGGAAGTAAAAGACATAGGATTGAAACGCTTGGACGAATACGGCTTATGGATTCAATTTCTTGACGAATCAGGCGAAGAAATTTTTTCTCATAATAAACCTGCTGAATATCCTACAAAATATTCAGCGTCCGAATTGCTTGCAATAAGTAATAGTTCATACCAAAACGGAAATACAGTGTTTGCTTGCAATATAGAAGATACGGGCGGACAATATAGTTATATTGTCGGCTTTCCATATGATATAGGGAAAACAGAATTATATTACAATGGATCAAGGGTTTCCAGACTATCTCTTGTGATTGAAATACTGTTCCCGTTATCTTTTCTGCTTTTGATCCTACTAACAATGATGTATATGATTTGGCTTTCGCGTAAGCTGTCAAAAATTATAGATGGTATTAAGGCATTGTCTTTGCGTGACTATGCTCCGCTGAAAGAAAAAGGTGTTTTCAGCGAAATTTATGTGGCACTCAACAGAATGGACAGCGACCTTAGAAAAGCTGACAACATTAAGGCAGAAACAGAGCGCACACGGCGAGAGTGGATCACGAATATCACACACGATTTGAAAACGCCACTTTCTCCGATAAAAGGATATGCGGAACTTCTTGCTGACAGTTCTATAAAAGAAGCACAGGAAATCCAAGAATACGGTAATATCATACTCAAAAATGTCAATCATACCGAAAAACTGATTAACGACTTAAAACTCACTTATCAGATTGACTCAGGCTCGATACCATACAATCCGAAAGAAGTAAACATTACTCGTCAAATAAAAGAATGGATCATTGACATTATAAACAATCCTGCATTTTCTGATCGTGATATTGAGTTTGAAAGTGACTTTCCTGAACTTGTTGGTTCTATTGATACAGACTTATTCCATCGTGCTGTCCAGAATTTGATTGTCAATGCTCTTACACATAATACATCAGACACAAAGGTTAAAATCACAGTTGCCTCTACGCCGAATGGTTCTATTCATATAGTTATCAAAGATAACGGAATAGGAATTGATGAAGAAGAATTGTCAAATCTGTTTAATCGCTATTATAGAGGAACAAACACAAAAGCAAAGCCGGAAGGCAGCGGATTGGGTCTTGCGATCGCAAAACAAATTGTGTTGCTTCATGGTGGGGATATTTCTGTCAACAGCAAAACAAATGAGGGGACGGAGTTTATAATCACGCTTCCTTCTAAAACTTAAGGTTAAATTAAGATGCGCAAAAGGCAGGCATAAGATGGGCAGTCTATGATAAATTCATAGGCTGCTCATTCTTTATGCCTATTTAATAAATCAGGAGGTATGATGTATGGAATTGCAATTACAGAATTTAAGCAAACAATACGGCAAAAAATGTGCAGTTGATCACATAACGGTTAATTTAACGCCGGGTGTCTATGGTTTGCTTGGCGCGAACGGAGCCGGAAAAACAACGCTTATGCGAATGATCTGCGGTGTATTGAATCCCTCATCCGGCAGCATCCGCCTGGATGGGGAAACAATACAGGAACTGGGGGAACGTTATTACACGCATCTGGGCTATATGCCGCAAGACTTCGGATTCTATCCCGATTTTACTGCCCGTGAATTTATGCTTTATATGGCAGCAGTAAAAGGATTGGACAAGAAACACGCCAAAGCCCGGACGGAGGAACTGCTGGAATTGGTAAATTTGCGTGATGTAGCAGACAAAAAAATCAAGTCATTTTCCGGCGGTATGAAGCAGCGCTTGGGAATTGCACAAGCGGAACTGAATGATCCTGATATTCTGGTTTTGGATGAACCAACCGCCGGACTTGACCCAAAGGAGCGTGTTCGCTTCCGCAATATCATTTCCGACTTTGCCAAAGATAAAATCGTAATTCTCTCCACCCATATCGTTTCGGATGTTTCATATATTGCAGATATTATCTTAATGATGAAGCAAGGGAAAATCCTGCTTCAAGGTTCTATGGAAACTGTCACGAACAGTATTCAGGGCAAAGTGTGGGAGGTTGTGGTCGATGAACGCAAAGCTGCTCAATACAGCCAAAACCTTCATGTTGTCAATCTGCACCACGAAGGAAATTTGGTTCGTTTACGGATTGTAGATGATACAGCACCTGCGCCGGATGCCAGTATTGTGGAACCCAGTTTGGAAGATCTGTTCCTGTATTATTTCAGCGAAGATGTGCAGGACGAAAGGAGTGGTGATGATGAAAACTTTGATTAAGTACGAATTTCTAAAGGTGTTGCGAAAGAAATCCACCTTAATTGCTATGGCGGTAAGCTTACTCATAACTGCTATTTTCTTTACTTTGCCGATTACACAGTTTCAGATTTATAATCAAGATGGAGTTCTCCGGGGACTGGAAGGTATTGCATACGAAAAAGAACAGTATACGAACATCTCTGTTCCCTTGACGAATGAATATGTTACGGAGGCCATTCAGGATGTGCAGGCGCTCTTTGAAAATCCCGACAATATAGGTTATGACGGGAATGAGCAGTTTTTGATCGAAGGCGCATATTGGAACGGGATTGCTCCGCGGGAAAACCTTCTGGGCTTGATTGCAAGAAACTATGCAGCTCCCAATGTAAGTGTTGGGTACAATGCCCTCACCGATTTAGATGTTTCGAGTGGCACAGACTTCTATCAGGCACGACAGGACAAAATCGAGACTATATTGAATGCCCCTTCCAATGAGCTATCAGAAGCAGAAAAAGACTATTGGCGGAACATAAACAGCGAAGTGGAAATACCCTTCCAATACGGCTATTTCGGTGGATGGGAAATCATTATTTCTTCTTTTGAACTGTTAATGTTTGCGATTTTGGCGATCTGTATCGTGATTGCACCTGTTTTTGCCGGTGAATATCAAGCTGGTACAGATGCAGTCATTTTGTCCGGAAAATATGGAAAGACCAAGTTGACAACAGCAAAAATTGTTGCTGCGCTCCTATTTGGAATGTTGGCATTTACCCTTCATATTCTCGTCGCATTTGGCATCCATCTTGTGACATTTGGAATTGATGGTTGGAATCTTCCTTTGCAAATCAATGGTACTACTGTTCCGTATCCGTTCACTTTTCTGGAGGGGACGCTTATCAATTTGGGTGTCATTTATTTGGTTCTGATTGCCATGATCGGCTTAACCCTTTTCTTGTCGGCTAAAATGAAAAGTCCTTATCTTGTGCTGATTGTTATGGTTCCGGTCCTTTTTATTCCTATGTTCCTTACTCCGAATGGCACCACGGGAATCTACAATTTACTCGTACTTTTGACGCCGTATCAATCGTTGGTTCCTCGTTTCAGCTTGTATCTTTCCTATCAATTCGGCTCTGTAATCTTGGATGCTTTTGCTATGAGAGGGATTGTTTATGTGATACTGACACTAATTTTGCTACCTCTTGCGAGAATCAGTTTCAAGAAACATCAGGTGGCATAAGGAGGCGCTGATGAAAAAGAAAAAATCTATCATAATCGTAATTGTTGCGGTTGTCATTGTAGCTGCGGCAATAATGATAACGACCCCCTTTAAGTGGTCCGAGAAATCATTTGAAGCAATCGTTCAGGAAATAGTGACACAGCCCGATGGAGAAATTCGATTGATTGTTGAGCGCACAACCGAAATATATGGTGAACCGCTAAACTCCCTCGGTATAAGTAAAGATACTAAATTATTAGACGAAGATGAAATTCCCATATCAATAGAAGATTTTCAGATAGGTGTTACAGTTGAAGTAACTCTAAAAGACTCTTTCACAGAAGAAGCAATATTCTATTATCCAACAGTATATGAGGTTAAAAAATGCGTTTCACATGACTAAATAATAGAAATTAAATAGCGAGGTGATGATGTAATGGGACATTAGCTGTTTTTGATATAGAAGAATCCGGCAAGCAAATCGGAGAAAAGTTATTTCTGCTTCTTAACGAGGAACAAAAGAATACTCTAATGCAATATATTTTGGAACAAGGAGTCTGTCATGGAACGGTATTCAATTCCTGTCACACTTCCTTTGCTGCAGAGAAGAATCC
>OIYW01002017.1_pt1 | contig 11511 bp, 3 predicted proteins | sample 1588351 | NCBI WGS metagenome assembly OIYW01 (sample SAMN03283268) | human gut metagenome | biome: human-associated habitat; material: feces | host: Homo sapiens | place: USA | collected 2013 | reverse complement strand
CTTAATCCTTTCTCAAATGCAATGCAGCAAGTAAATGAATGGTCAGAATCAGTTCTGCCCAATTATTACACTGATGCAGAGAAGAATGACCCTTGGTATGAGAATATATTCTCAGCTAACTTTATTGGAGATAAGTTCCTTAAGAACTTAGGTTTTGCTGTTGGTGCTGCTTATTCTGGTAAGATTAGTGCTGGTGCAACCTCAAAGTTACTTGGTCTTAATAAAGCAAGACAGGCATTCAAAGGTGCAGTTACAGCAAGTGGTGAAGCTCTTAATCCTAATGCAGCTTTACAGGCTTACAGAGAGGGGGATTTATTCCTTGATGGTGTAAGACTTACTGATGAATTGGCAAGGGATGCTAAGAAACTTAAGATGGCTGAACCTACTCTTAAACTTACTGGTGCTTTCTCAGGTGCATTAGGTGAAGCAAGAATTGAAGCTATAAATAATAGCAAGGATTGGTTTGAGCTTCATAAGCAACAACTTGATGATGCACAAGCTAAAGTAGCAGCACAAGAGCAGGAAGCTATGCTTAAAGAGTTTCCTCAGTTTGCACAGTATCAGATTTCTCCTGATGGAAAGTCTTTTGAGCAAGTTCTCACTCCAGAAGGACAAGCTATGTTACAGGCAAGAGTAGATGCTAAGTTTGATTACAAAGGTGGGCTACAGAAACTATCAGAAGATAGGGCTAAGATGGGTAATATAGACTTTGCTCTAAATATTCCACTACTTACTGTATCAGATGCTTGGCAGTTTGGTAAGTTCTATGCAGGTGGATATAATACAGCTAAAAAGGGTAGTCAGATACTAAGGGCAGTTGCAGAGGATGGTACTGTAAGTTATAGTGCAGCCAAGCCTTCTGTACTTAGAAATGCTTTAAAGATTGCAAGTAAGGGTGTTGCAGAAGGTCCTTATGAAGAAATGGGACAGGCTGTAGCTGGTAAAGTTGCAGGCTATAAGTATGCTTCTGAACTTAATGATTTCTATGGAGCCAAGATAGACCCAGAGGCAGAGAGTGAAACTATTGACTGGTTACAAGCTACTGCAAAAGCTATCCAACAAACCTATGGTACTGTTGAAGGATGGGAAGAAGGTTTCATTGGAGGTTTAACTGGTTTAGTTGGTATTCCGGGCTTTAGAAGTACAAGAAATAGTGAAGGTGGTTTCCAATCTCCAGTATATCTGCAAGGAGGTATTAAAGAAGATATTCAAGAAATAAGAGAAAGGAATGAAAAGGATGATGCTATTGTGACTCAACTGAATAATAGAGTACAATCACCAGAGTTCCTTAACTATTATCAATCAGCTATCAGACATAATGCTTACCAGAGACAAATGGATGAAGCTGCTGACAATAATGATAACTTTGAATTTAAGAATGCTGAACATAATCAGCTTATTAGTGATGTTATCATGTTTGATAAAGCAGGAAGAATCAATGACTTATATGATATAATTGAGGAAGCTGGTAATATAAGGGAAGAAGATGTTGAACAAATAAGACAGCTTACTACTAATCAAGAAACTGGTACATCAGTATATGATAATATGACTGATGCAGAAGTAATTGAGCAGATTCAAAAGCAGACTCAAGAGACTAAGGAAGCTGTAGATAACTATAGAAAGATTAGTCAGGACTTACAAGTTAAGATTGGAGATTATTTTGATGAAGATGGTCTTGAAGAGATGACTTACTACTTCTCAAATATTGATAATCTTGAAAATAGGTTCAAGTCAGTACATGAAGATATAAAGGAAAGACTTCAAGGAGTGCTTGATGCTTCAATGGATAGAGAGTTTATTAGTGATAGTGATGAAAATAAGATTAATAAGTTATCAGATTTATTGAACTTCTCTCCTGTCAGATTAATTAATGAACTTGCTGATTCAAAAGAGGCTCAAAGCTATATCTCTTTATTAGATAAAGCATTACAGACTAATCCTAATAAGCAGGATATAATTGATGAAGTTAATGACCTCCATAAAATAGCTGAAAGAAGACTTGATTTCATTGACAAATATGACACTTATCTTAGAAATCCTCAAGCTCTTGCACAAAAACAAGAGAGACAGAGAGAGAATATCATAAGTGAGAATGAAAAGCAGGAAGTAGCCAAGACTAAGGATGCTGCATTAGCTGCTACAAACCTTAATGAGTTCAGGGAAGCATTGAATAATGAGCCTGATGCAGCCAAGAGACAAAAGATTCTTGATGAACTTGAGAATGAAGGTAATAAGATGGCTAAGGACTATAAGGAAGTTCAGATGTATAATAGTGAAGTAAGCAGGGCAATAGATAGACAACCTATCTCTCCTGAAGCTAAAGCTAATGCACAAGAGCTACTTAGGACTCAACATGAAAATGCAAACAATCTTGAGGAAATGGCTAATCCTAACTCAGTATTCATTAATAATCCAGAGAGTCTGTATGATGAAAATCTACCAGATGATCTGAATATGATGAATTTTGCTGAGGCTCAATATGGACTTCTATCTGCAATGAGTGAGGTTAATAATGACCAAAGATTCAAAGCAAGGTTCCCTTCTGAATATCTAAAGCCAGTTGAAAAAACAGAAGGTACAAGAGGTACTGTATCAAAAGACACAACTGGGGATAGTGGTACACCTACAGTTCCTACTGTTAATGGGCAGGATTTACCAGTTGATACTTATAAACCTCCTGTAGGTAACATTACTCCTCAAATGGTAGCTGAGGAAAATAAGAAAGCCAATGAAAATGCTCCTACTCCTCAATCATTAGATAGGGATGCAAAGGGTAAAAGGCAGTATTATAGACCTACTATTCCTGAATTACATATCAATGCAAGTAAGGATGGAGATTTTAGACCTTTCAATGTAGTAGTTGCAGAGAAAGAGAACTTAAACTTTGATGAACTTTATAACTATCTTAGAGATAATAGAGCTTTCAGTTATGTAAATGAAGGTAATCTAAAGGCAGGTGATGAACTTGGCTTCATGATTGACCCTGAATTTAATGACCATACAATCTTTATTGTAGATAAGAGAAATAACCAAATAGTAGGTTCATTAGATGAAAGCCAGTATGTAGTAGATAGATATGAAGGTTTATCAGGTCTTATTGAAAGAGTAAAAGAAGAATTCAATCAGACTGGAAAGGATAAGAAGTTTATAGCTACTCCTACTACAAGAGTATCTCAGATAATGGTTGGTAGAATACCTTATGGTACAGAAGAAAGAAACATGGGAGAAATACCTAATGTAAGTGCAAGTTCTATCTTTGGTATTGTAAAGAATGGTATCCTATCTACTAATGGTAGAATCAGTGATGATTTAATCATCAAGCCAATGGATATGAGCCAAAAGGAAGGTAGAATGTACATACTAATTCCTAATGCTGCTGGTAAATATAGTCCTGCTGCTGTAAGGGTTAAGCACTTCAATGAAAGTGAGTATAATCCAGAAGATGTTACTATTAACTCTACTCCTTTGTATAAGAATATAAGGAAGTCTATTGATGCTTTAGCTAATGCTTTTACAGAGGAAGATGTTAGTAATGCAGTAAAAGACTTGGCAAGAAGCCTATACATTGGTGATGTTCATATTGACTTTGTTCAAGGTAAGAATGGTAATGGTATCAGGTTTACTAAGGTTCAAAGAGATACTAATAAGAATGAAATCTATGATGAAGTAGATGGTAAGAGAGTCAGAAGAGAAGATGCAAGAACTGTATTCTTAACTGAAAGATGGGACCCTAATGTTCTCTATGTATTAGATGGAGAGAGTGTTAAAACTCAACCTGATACAAGAGATTCAGCAGAAGTAGCCAGTGAAATACAAAACATTTTAATGGCATTCAATCTTCCATTACAGGTCAATCTTGGTATGCTTAATAAGGGAGGATACAATAACATGTTACTCTCTTCTGGAGTAATGACATCTAATATAATAGATGCCAGTGTAAAAAGTAACTGGTTTACAACAGATTACTTTGATATACAAGGCAACTTACAACAAGCTCTAAACCCTGCATCAGTTAAGGCTGAGGAAGGCAGAAAGATACAAACTCCTGTAGGAGGTACAGAAGGTGCTATCTCTGGAACAAAAGTAACATTACCATATAGTGAACTTTTTGGAAGTATAGATATATATGTGGATTTGAAAACCAATACTATCAGAAATGACCAAGGTCAAGATATAACAAGAATGTATAATACTTCCATGCAGCAATTTTTCTTTGACTTGACTTATATACAAGAAAACTATGGGGATGCTCAGAATGGTTCTATGATGATGGGGGGTATCACCCTCCTCCCTAATGGTAAGGTTCTGAACAGAAATACAGGTCAGTATGTAACTGGTGCTGCATCAGATAAATTCAAACAGAAATTAGCTGATAGAAAGAAGACTGTAGCTGACTCTAAGAAGGTTATAGACCAGATTGCAGAGAATCAGTCTAAGGTTGATAAGACAAGAACTGATGGTGAGTTTTATTATATCCTTGAGGATGATGGTGAATACCATGAATATAAGAGGGTACATTCAGTATTAGGAAGTAACTGGATTGAGTCTCCTAAACAGACTAAAGCTTTACAGGATTTAAGAGTTAATCTCTCAAAGAATGCAGATAATATAACACAGTTCAATAACTATCTTAAGAACTTAAGTAACCATTATGGTGTAGACCTTACAGCCTTTGAGGGTAAGATAGATGCAAGAAGTAGAGATACTATTGTGAATATAGTAAGAGATAAGATGTCTGGAACTAATTCACAAAGAGCATTAGATGCAGGTACTTCTGTAGATAGTGTAATCAGAAACTTCTTCACATCAAGTGAGATGCCAGTTAAACCAAGCAATATGTCTGAACAGGCATTCAATGATTTGGTTACTTCTCTTACTGAAATTAAGAGTAATATTGAAGCAAGGGGTGAAACATTCCTTACTAATAATATAGTACTTTTCAATAAGTATGAGAATGGAAACAGGGTAGCTGGTGAGGTTGATATTCTCTCTGTAGATGCTAATGGAAACTTCAAGATATATGATGTTAAGACAAGTAGATATAGCTTCTATGACTTTGTTGATAGGAATGGTAGAAAGGTTAATTATTTCAAGAATAAATCTAATACCCAAACAATGAGTCAGGAGCAGTATTATACTAAACAATTGAGTGCTTACAAGAACTTATTTGAGTCTCAATATCATACTCCTATCACTACTTTAGCTATATTACCCTTTGTACTTGAGTACAATAAGGATAATGTTAGTAGAGTAACTAAGGAGAAGGGAATTCTTCTTAACTATGATTCATCTGTGAATGTTCCTTTAGTTGGTAGTGTAGCTACTCCAGAAGTGAGTAATACTAATAGTAGCTTACCTATATTCAACAGTACATGGGAAACAAGAGAGCCTATAAACAATGTTCTACCAGACTATAGTATGTCAGATAGTAAAGTAGGTTACTTCTTGAGAGATGGAAAGTTACATACAGGTTATCTAAGTCCTATTGGAAAGGTGAATGGAGTTGAGGTATATATGACTAAGGTTCCTAATATTACCAAAGGGTTTGGAAATCAACCTGCACATGTTGCATCTAATGATTTCTATGCAGTATTTCCTAATGGTAATACTATTGCTTTAGTAAAGAATGCTGTATTGTCATATAGTGAGACTGAGGCTAAGAACAATATAAAGAAGATACTGGAAGGTAATCCTCAGAGAGTTGTAGATATGTCTCAAGAAAGTACTATACTTTACACTCCTTCTGCTGAACCAGTTAAGATTGAGAAGCCTATTATTCCTGCTACTATTAATCAGTCAAATGCAAGTGGTGCTCAAGCTACAGTAGCTAAAGAACAGGCTATTAACCAGACTGATGAAGAGTTTGATGTAGAATTTGAATTAAGACAAGTTGATGATTTATCAAGACCTATATGGGATAAAGATAAGGAGTTAGCTTGGTTAAATAAGGTTCTACCTCAACTAAGTGAGAGTGAAAGAGTGGTAGTTACTAATGGTCTTATCAGAGTAGCTAAGACTGGTGCATTAGCATGGGGTCAATTTAGTGATGGTATTATTACTTTAAGTGATATAGCTGCTGAGGGAACTACATATCATGAAGCATTTCATGCAGTATTCCACTTACTCACAGAACCTACACTTAGGGATGAATTACTTCAAGAAGCTAAGAGAACTTATGGAGACTTAAGTAACTCACAACTTGAAGAAGCAATGGCAGAAGGTTTCAGGGAATATGTGATGTCTCAAGACACTCAATCTTTAGGTACTAAGATAATCAATTTCTTCAAGGAATTGTTTGCTAAAGTCACTAACTGGAACAGTCTAAGACCTTCTCTTACTGAATATTACAGAAATATTAATGAGGGACATTATTCTAATATCACCTATAAAGTACCATCTCTTCAAGAGATGAGAAAGCAGGAGGGGGTACAATCATCAATGGATTTCAGTAGTATTGAGACTGAGACAAGGGAAGCACTTGAAAAGAAAGGTTGGACAGAAGAAATGTGGAATCAAATTTCCCAAGAGGAAAGAGAGCAAGCATTAAGATGTAACTCTTAATCATTAGGCTGAAATTTTTTATTAGGGAGTAAATAAAAAGGGGAAGTAGATTATTCTACCTCCCCTTACTTGTTTCTTAGCTATCTCTACCAACAAACATACACCCTACTATAAAACCAATAACACAAACTAATATCCACCATCCATTCATAATTTATATCTCCATTTATAGCCACAGGATTTTCCATTTGGATATATCCTTAGCTGATTATTAATAGCTTTCTTTATCTTTTCCATATCTTTTCCTAACACAGGAGCTAAGAATTTAGCTGCCTGAGTAGTAGAATCAAATTCTGCAATAAACTCTCCTTCAAGAGAATATTGCAAAATAGGTTTATTTAGCCAGTAGTTTTCCTGACCTTTCTTATTATTGGATTGCCTTTCAACCACAGTCCCATAAGAATTGTTGTATTGTGTAGTACACCATTCCAAATTTTCAACACAGTTATTATCCTTACTTTCATCTTTGTGATTAATAACTGGAAGATTATCAGGATTTGGTATAAAATGTTTAGCAACTATTCTATGTACAGAATACCACTTTGCTACATGATTAGTATCTTTTAAATTAACCAAACAATAACCATCCTTATTAATCATAGGCTTAAGTATTATATCTTCCAAACTACAACCTTTTCCTCTTCTACCAAGAGATTTTACCCTGCCTAAATTGGATATTTGGTATAAACCATTATATCCCTCAATGTCTTTCCAAATTTCATTCATATTCTTATGTTTTATTATTCACTGCAAAGATAAGTATAAATCCATTAATATACAAGTGGATAAACAAATCATTTAGTGAATAAAAAAAAAAGAGGAGATTCCTCCCCTCTTTTAACTCTACTGTTTGTAGAATGGTATAGATTCTTCTGGATGGAATCCCTTTAATATAGTATTCCTCATTGGAACTAAGGGACTTCTCAACAGGATTCTTTGAGCCTTTGAATAACCTTCAAATTGACCACCTTTAATAAGAGCTTCTTCTCCATTAAAAGTTTCATAGTTGAAAGGATTCATTATACCAACCAAATCCACAGCTTTCTGTAAAGTATTAACCCCAGCAGCAGGTGATTGAAGTAGTTTAAAACCTTCATTCAACATAGGAGGTCCGGGTAACATAGCACCCAACTCTGTATAAAGTCTCCTTAATTGATATTCTACCATTCTAACCAACCAAGGTCTATCTCTATCATCTGACCATTCAATCAAACCAATTGCAGCAGTTACAGCTAAGAAATGAGCTACTTCTATAAGTGCCCTCTTGACATTAGCTTTCTCAGTTTGAGTCATCTCTTTCCATCTTGAGGCTATATCAAATTGAGCTTGTCTCATATCTTGAGCAAGTGCAAGGAAGAATCTTCCTGTAGTCCTATAATATCCCTCAGTCCAAGCCTGTAAGTCATAATTATAGGTAGCAGAATTAAATCTTCTATTCCACGAAGGTCTCATCCATTTCCTAAACATCATACCCAACCTACCAATAGCTAACCTTTGAAATGCACTTCTATCAGCTTTATTGTAAATACCGTGCATTCTTTGATTAATAGCTGCACTTTTTCTACTGAACTTGATTATATCTTCCTGTGTGAAAGCTGAACCATCAGCCTTAGTATAACCTTGTTTTAGCTGTAATTTAGCACCCAACTTCTTATTACTACTATCCAATGGTACAACCTCAAAAGAGTCCCACAGGCTTACTATCTTGCCATTTGGAGCCTTCATTTTGTAAGCATCAGCAAGTGCTAAGGAAGTTCTATTCTGCATCCAGTGTTCACCAGCATTATTCATAAAGAAGAGTGCTGAGGTTCCAAACATTCTACTGAACCAAGTCTTCCTGTCAAAGTTGACTTCTCTTGTATCCTGCTCATATTCCTGCATTACATTGAATAATTCATCCCATAAAGCTAACTTATTAGTCTTTACTCTATCACCTAACTGAGCTAAGAATGATGGAAGTTCCTTACCATAGTTTCTATCAGCCTTTAGTGTATTCTTTTCATTGAAGAACTCTCCAGACATAGATTCAATTCTCATCATCACCTTACCAGTAGCCACATTGGAAACACCAGATAACACATTCAAAGCAAGGTTATTCATTGAGGTCATTCTATTAATAAAGTTAGCAACCTTACCCTTATCAATATTAGTCTTACCAAATGTACCTTCATCTGCCATATATCTACCATATACCTGCATTTCAAAGAAGTCATTCAGTCTTTCCATAAACCTTGACTTATCTCCTGTCTTGGTTAATTTACTCTCAACCTTTCTACCTACTGCCTTAAACTTCTCAACCATTGGTTTACCACCAGAAGTTTGAGTAATCTGTCTTTCCCTCAACATATCTCTACCTACCTCAAGAACATCAATGACTTTATTCATTTCATCAAAGTCATTTGCCATAGCTGCATAAGCTGTAAGAGTACCTACTATATCAGTAGATAAGTCATTAGCACTTTCTCCCTTCTTGAGCTTAGTAAAGTAGATAGGTAACATTTGTACCTCTCTATCTTCAAAGTCTTTTACAGTTGCTTTATCTCCAAAGTCTGTATCATCAGTTCTCCTAATGAAATTATCCTTGATACTTTCCCAAACCTGTTGAGCACCTGATTTTACACTCTCAGAGCTTTTAACCCTCTCAACCAAGTCTTTCCTAATCTTCACAGCACTATTCAGCTTTGTGTACTTATCAGGAAGTAGAGCATCAAGTTTAGCCTTAATATCCATTACAGTAGTATAATATTCTCTCTGGGCTTTATTAAGCCTTCTGAACTCCATACTTTCATAAATGGATTTCTTAGGTTGTCTTACACCATCTACAGTCTCCATATTGGCATTGAACCAGTTCTGTCTCTCTTCATTGTACTTATCAGCATTTTCTCCCACAGGATTTCTGCCATACTTTTCATTGAGACTTTGGAACATAGTCCTCATTCTTTCCCTGAATAGAGCATGATTAATCTCACTTATGTAGTTACCACTCAGATTGCCTTTACTATCTCTCTCAAACATCCACTCAGTATCTTTTACACCAGCCTGTTCAAGTTTAATAGTGGCAGCTTGCAGTTCTTTCTGAATATCAATAGTTTTCAATCTGGCTTGTTCCTTGCTCTTTTTAACAGCTTGGTCCATAATCTTCAACATATAATCAGAAGAATCAGCCATACTATCCAGCCATCTGTCAAAGAATGATATATCTTCATCAGCTACTTTAATCAACTCCTCAGCATTAAGAGTCTTTCCTTTATACTTTCCAAAAGGAACCACAAGGTTATCTCCCACAAAGGGCTTGATAAAATCAACAAACAAAGGCATGGAGATTGTATTATAGTCCACTGCAAGGTCATTAAGCATTGTAGTAACATTATCCAATGCAACCCTCACTCTTTGACCATATCTATTGTCTGTGGACTTCTCTTCCTCTCTGAGAGCCTCTCTTACAGAATCAGCTATCCTTTTATAACTGTACATGTAGTTTCTAATGTCTCTGAGTACTCCAGCCCTTTCATTAAGATTGGTTGCAGGAGTATTCCTCAATACCTCAAGCCTACTACTCACTTTCCTTAGTTCTTCAAGTGCATTATCAAGGAACATATAAATACCTTCAATTTCACTATTATCAGCTAATTCAAGCTCTAACCTATCTATTAATAACCTTTGATTGGCACTAAATTGACTGTTAGGATTTCTCTTTTCATAAATCTTGAGTCTCTTTAACTCATTGTCTATAATCTTCTGTAGCAGAACCTTATCTCTATCTACCCTTTCAGTAGTAGAATAGAAAGCCTCAGAAGTGGCTATATTCTCAACACTGATAGCTTCATCCATCTGTCCAGTGAGAATATCACCAGCCAGCTTACTAAAGCTACTCTCTGCTTCAAGCATTGCTTTTTGGAACTGTGAAGCCCCTAATCCTCTAAAGAAATTTTTTACAGCATTGATAAACCTCTCCAGAAGGGATTTATAAGATGAAGAAGGAACAGGTTCAGATTGTAATAAGTGCTTGGCAAGTAACTTACCAGCAGCTTCTCTGGCTAACTTTGATTCATCACCCTTATATAAGGTATCATAAGTAGCATAATCATCACCTAATATTTCACCTACTAAGCTATTATTAGTCAAGTGATTAACCAACCTATTAATAAGAGGGTTATCACCCATTGCCTCAATAGCAAAGTGAGCAAATTCCTCAGGTAATGCTCTTTCCCCTTTAATACCATCAGCAAGTCTAATCAATTCAATTATACCTGTTGCAGCATCTTTGGCTTGACTAAAGTCAGTTACACCAGCTACTCCTCTTCTCTGTTCCAAGTCTGTAAGAGCACCTATTCCAATACCATTAGCAGATAATATCTCCCTTAATCTATTGTTTAAGTTTTCATTATACTGCATATTATTAGCTTCGATGCTATTCATCTTGTTTCTTACTCTGACAAAAGGACTGATGTAAACTCTATTACTTTCATCATCCCATACCTTTTCAACACTGGCTACATAGTCTTCTCTAAACTCTGATTGAGTATTGAATTGAATAGCCTTTTGGACTAACATTCTATAGTTCACATCATTGTTCAGATAAAGTTTAGTTCTGCCTGTCTTATGGTAATGACCAATCTCTTCATTAAGATTCCTTAGAATCTTCTGTTCATCAATGATACTTCTCAGATTAGTTTTCTTCAAGAGACTACTAAGAGTAGGTTCACCATTTTCATCCATTTGTAGTTTAGGATTCCAATTAGTAACAAAGTCACTACTCTTTGTAATGAGGTATATTCTTGTTGCCTCCTGTCTATTAGGGGCATAAGCCAGCAGGTCTTTAAATAACCTGCTGCTTACTACCTCATTTTTACTGTTCCTCACTTGAGGAATTATTGCACATTTCTTAGCCATATCTATAATTCATATAATGTATTTGCACCACAGATTTTATCATTGTTTGCATCC
>OIYW01002007.1_pt1 | contig 11580 bp, 9 predicted proteins | sample 1588351 | NCBI WGS metagenome assembly OIYW01 (sample SAMN03283268) | human gut metagenome | biome: human-associated habitat; material: feces | host: Homo sapiens | place: USA | collected 2013 | reverse complement strand
ACAAACATTTCCACAAATTCCGAACCGGAAAGAGAAAAGAACGGTACCTTTGCCTCTCCTGCCACTGCCTTTGCAAGCAGGGTCTTTCCTGTTCCCGGAGGTCCCACAAGCAGAGCGCCCTTGGGAAGCTTGGCTCCCACAGCCGTATATTTGCCCGGATTATGCAGAAAATCCACAACCTCCTGAAGAGACTCCTTTGCCTCGTCCTGGCCGGCCACATTTTTAAAGGTGATACCTGTTTCCTTTTGAACATAAGCCTTGGCGCGGCTTTTTCCCACGCCCATAATGCCTCCGTTTCCCCTGTTCATACGTCTCATAAAGAACATCAGCATACCGAACATCACAACTGTCGGAAGAACAATACTGAGCAGCATGGAAAGGGCCTCCATCAGAGCATCCGGCTGTTCGTATTTGAATATGATATCCTTTCCTTCCAGACGTTTGGTAAGAGCATCGATATTCTCCATCTGATTAACACGGTAGGTCATTTTTTTATAAGCGGAACCCTGAAGTTTCGGCTCCACTGTCAGAATACCAGACTGAAGAGTTACCTCCTTGATCTGGTCCTTGTCTACCATTTCAATAAATTTGTCATAGGTGATCTCACCAGTGCCTCCATTTCTTATTTCTGTAATAAAACTAAGACATACCAGTGTCACCAGAAGACAGATCAGAAACGCCAGAATCGTCTGGCGGTTTTTATTCGGTCCCTGATTCCCGGGACCATTCCGGTCCGGTCTGTTTCCATCCGGACGATTGTCTTTATTTTCGTTCATTCTTTTCCTCCTCTACTGTCTTCTTTATTATAAAGAGATTTCTATGATAAATCAACAAAATTAGCCTTATAAAAAAAGTTTTGCATCCGACAGTTGTTCGTAGTATACTATCTGCATGAGTCCGGCAGAATATTCTGTATTACCAGAACGGTAATCACTCTGCCTATAACATAAATCGGGAAAGGAATGAACATATGAAGACAGGATTTGACAACGAGAAATACCTAACCATGCAGTCGGAACATATCCGTGAAAGAATCAGCCAGTTTGATAATAAACTTTACCTGGAATTCGGCGGCAAGCTTTTTGATGACTACCATGCATCCAGAGTCCTCCCTGGTTTTGAACCGGACAGTAAGCTCCGTATGCTGATGCAGCTCAGCGACCAGGCAGAGATCGTGATCGTGATCAGCGCAGCTGATATTGATAAAAACAAAATCCGCGGAGATCTGGGAATCACCTATGACGAAGACGTGCTCCGCCTGATAGAGGTTTTTACAGAAAGAGGTCTTTATGTGGGAAGTGTATGCATTACCCGCTATACAGGACAGGAAAGCGCAGATCTTTTCAAAAACAGACTGGAAAAGCTTGGCATCCGTGTATTTGTTCATTACAACATCCCCGGCTATCCAAGCAATACCTCTGTGATCGTCAGCGATGAAGGATACGGCAAAAACCAGTACATTGAAACTACCAGACCTCTTGTTGTGGTAACTGCTCCCGGACCTGGAAGCGGAAAAATGGCAGTGTGTCTTTCCCAGCTCTATCATGAACATAAGCGCGGAATCTGCGCCGGATATGCCAAATTTGAGACTTTCCCCATCTGGAATATTCCTCTGAAGCATCCGGTCAATCTGGCATATGAGGCCGCCACTGCTGATCTGAACGATGTAAATATGATCGATCCTTTCCATCTGGAGGCTTATGGCGAAACAACAGTCAACTATAACCGTGACGTAGAAATTTTCCCTGTGCTTCAAGCAATGTTTGAAAAAATCATGGGAGAATGCCCTTATAAATCACCTACAGATATGGGCGTAAACATGGCAGGAAACTGCATTGTGGATGATGAGATCTGTAAGGAAGCCTCCCGTCAGGAAATCATCCGCCGCTATTATAAAAGCTGCGACGCTCTTGTATCCGGCACAGGCAAGGAAGACGAAGTGTGCAAGATCGAACTGCTTCTGAAGCAGGCTCATGCATCCATTGAGGACCGTAAGGTTGTTCCTGCCGCACTTTCCATGGAAGAAAAAACAGCGGCTCCCGCTGCTGCTCTGGAACTTCCGGACGGAAAGATCATTTACGGAAAAACCTCTGATCTTCTTGGAGCTTCCTCGGCTCTTCTTTTAAATGCCTTAAAAGAACTTGCAGGAATCGACCATGAACATCATGTGATCTCTCCTGATGCCATCCGACCGATCCAGGAGCTGAAGATCAAATATCTTGGCAGCAAAAACCCCCGTCTGCACACAGATGAAACCCTGATCGCGCTTTCAGTCAGCGCTGCAAGCAATCCGGAGGCAGGACTTGCCTTGGAACAGCTTCCCCGGTTAAAAGGTTGCCAGGCCCATACATCTGTTATGCTGTCTTCCGTAGATATCTGGGAATTCCGCAAACTGGGCATTGAACTTACCTGCGAGCCGAAATTTGAAAAAAAGAAATCCGATGATGACGATAAATAAATGTCTGTGAGGGAAAGGATTTTGTTTCTTGTTGCCCACAGACGATGCAGAGAAGAAAAGGCAGAGCATGTGCTGCGCTGCGTTTCTCTCTGCATCTGAAAGTGGATAACAGCCAAACAGAAATCCTCCACACAGCACTTGGCCTCCGGCCGGGCGATTAGCGCACTGCGCCCTGAAGCAGCCTGCCCGACAGCCAACAACTGCGGGAATATAAATTTACCATCTGGAAAATACAAGGCAGGGGCAGATGAATCTGTATAAGAAGCCTTGAGAGACTTGGCAAAAGTTCTTGCCTTCTGCGACTCCGCTTTGCTTTCCCGGATGCTGCTGTCTGAGTCGCAGACGAGTTCAGCATACGGGGAAGTGTTTTTTGCAGAGAAGCAGAAGCATAGAACTTTCCAAGTCTCGAACCAGCTTCTGTGACAGCTTCACCTGCCCCTGCATGTCATTTACAGAGGAAATTATATCCCACTCCCCCCTCCCACAAACATAATTTTAAGTTTAAAAGAAGTCCCCAAGATCTTTCAGGATCTCAGGGGACTTCTTTTTAGTATTTCATGTATCATGACTGATGATCAGTCTTCATATCCGTTTGGATTCTTGCTCTGCCAGTTCCAGGAATCCGCACACATATCCTTAATATCATATTCTGCTTTCCAGCCAAGCTCTCTCTCTGCCTTGGAAGCGTCAGAATAACAGGTAGCAATATCGCCTGCACGGCGTGGCTTGATCACATACGGAATCTTCACACCATTGGCTTCCTCAAAGTTCTTTACAATATCAAGAACGCTGTAGCCTTTTCCTGTTCCCAGATTGTAAATACTTAAACCGGATTTATCCTCAATCTTTTTAAGAGCCTTCACATGGCCTTTTGCAAGGTCAACCACATGAATATAATCTCTCACGCCTGTTCCGTCCGGAGTATCATAGTCGTTGCCGAATACGCCCAGCTCTTTCAGCTTGCCAACAGCAACCTGAGTGATATACGGCATCAGGTTATTTGGAATACCATTTGGATTTTCTCCAATGGTTCCGCTCTTATGAGCTCCGATCGGGTTAAAGTAACGAAGAAGAACTACATTCCATTCCGGATCTGCTTTCTGAATATCAGAAAGAATCTGCTCCAGCATGGATTTTGTCCAGCCATAAGGGTTAGTACACTGTCCCTTTGGGCATTCCTCTGTAATCGGGATGATTGCAGGATCTCCATATACAGTTGCAGAAGAAGAGAAAATAATATTTTTAACACCATGTTTTCTCATTACATCTACGAGAGTCAGTGTTCCGGCAATATTGTTCTCATAATATTCCCACGGCTTTTCAACAGATTCTCATACTGCTTTCAGCCCTGCAAAATGAATACAGGAATCAATATCCTCTTTTTCAAAAATATCTGTCAGTGCTTCTCTGTCAAGAATATCTGCCTTGTAGAATTTTACCGGTTTGCCAGTAATTTTTTCTACTCTTTCCAGACTCTTCTCACTAGAATTGCTCAAGTTATCCAGAACCACTACATTATATCCTGCGTTCTGAAGCTCAATAACTGTATGGCTTCCGATATAACCGGCGCCTCCTGTAACTAAAATTGCCATGTTTTTGTCCTCCTCTTCAGGTTTTCAGTCATTGACCGGATCCGGGAAAAACTGTCTCAGCTTTCCCCAAAGTCAGTTTCAGTATACCACTACTTATATTTTTCTACAATAGCTTTCATCTGAGGAAGCTTCTCCTCCATATCCGCCACCAGCTTAAACTGTGTGCGGCACCGATCCAGATTATGGCCTTCTCTGTGGATCTTAAAGTAATGATCTCCCTCCAGATAATCAGTAAGGAAACGCATTCCGCACTCAAAAGTCATAAGGATCGCGCCCATGGGGAGCATATCCAGCTCAAGCTCTGTAAGCGCGCCTGCACAGCCCTCGATAAAGCCTTTTGTATATACTTCGTAAAGGTGAAGATCACAGGAAATCTTACTGAGATCCTGCTCATCCTCTGCCCCTGTACTTGCTCCAAAACGGATGGAATCGCCGAAATCATTTACAGAAAGCCCCGGCATAACCGTATCAAGATCAATAACGCAGATGGCTTTGCCTGTTTCATCATCAATCATAATATTGTTCAGCTTTGTGTCATTGTGAGTTACACGAAGAGGCATCTTCCCTGTATTCTGCAGATCGCACAGGGTATGAGCCAGCTCTTCTCTGTCAAGAACAAACTTAATCTCCTCCTGAACAGATGTAGCCCGGCCTTCACTGTCTGCCTCAACTGCTGCCTTGAATTTCGCAAAACGGTCAACCGTATTATGGAAATTCACAATGGTTTCATGAAGGGTCTCAGCAGGATAATCTGCAAGAAGTCTCTGGAAATGCCCAAAAGCAACTGCACTCTGATAAAAGTCATTGTCATCCTTTACCATATCATAGCTGGTAGCATCCTCAATAAAAAGATACACTCTCCAGTATTCTCCCTCTGAGTCCACATAATAAGGGTTTCCATCCTTATCACTTACCACATTCAGCGTTTCTCTCTCCACATCACCGCCGTTTTCCCGGATTTTTTTACGGAGCCATGCGGTAACGCCCTGCACGTTCTCCATAAGCTCTACCGGCTTTGTGAAAATGCTTTTGTTCATTCTCTGGAGAATAAAATGCTTCTCCTGTCCGCCCGGTGTTTTTACTGTAAGACGATATGTATCATTGATATGTCCGCTTCCATAGGCAACACATTCTACTACCTCTCCCGGAAAATCAAACTGACTTATTACTTCTTTCTGAATCGTATTCACTGTTACTTGTTCTCCTCCCATAAGTTCTGTGGATAGAGCCCCTGATCTTTCAGGCTCTGCACGGCTGCCATAACAACAGGCTTGTCCTCTTTGTAGGTAACTCCATACCATTTATCCTCAGATTTCAGCACCTTGACTGTGGCTTTTTTCTCCTGAAGAAGCTCATCCACTACAAATGGAAGAAAATATTCGCACTTCAGTGGATTTTTCTCCAGATTCTCATCAAGGAATGCCGCAAAACGTGCTTTCAGTTCTTTCAGGATACTTGCAGAAAATCCCCACATATTCATGGAAACTGTACTTCCCTCCGGGAGCATGGTCCAGGTTGCTCCGTCATCCTCTGTATAGGCAGTGCCCTCTCCATGCTTCTCAATATGAGTACGCTCATTGATCTTCAGAAGATGATCTTCCTCATCGGTAACACAGACTCCTCTTGCCACATGGCCATTGTCTGTAAGAGTATTTTCCAGCTTGTAACCAACCATCATATATCTGTAAAGATTTTCGTCATCCTGGTTTTCTGCCAGAAAATCATATGCCATTTTAAATGCATGACTTCCATAGTAGTCGTCTGCATTGATAACCGCAAAAGGACCGTCAACCTCGTCAATACAGCTCAGGACCGCATGACCGGTTCCCCAGGGTTTTACTCTTCCCTCCGGAACCTCATAGCCTTCCGGAAGATTATGAAGATCCTGGAACACATAAGCAACCTCTATCTGTTTACTGAGACGGTCGCCGATAGCTTTGCGGAAGTCCTCTTCATTTTCTTTTTTTATGATAAACACTACTTTTTCAAATCCTGCTTTTACAGCATCATAAATGGAAAAATCCATAATAATATGACCTTCTCTGTCAATAGGATCGATCTGTTTCAGACCGCCGTAGCGGCTTCCCATTCCAGCTGCCATAACTACTAATACCGGTTTTTTCATAATATTTTTCTGCTCCTTTCTTGATCAGCCTTTCGTTCCACCTGTTACACCGCCGATAATCTTCTCTGACAGAAAAATCCAGAGAGTAAAGGCCGACAGAACTCCTGCCTTCTGAAACCAATGTAAAAGCCCCATATATTGTGCATTTTATATAATTACATGCATTTGCAACACTAATTTTATCATTTTTACACAATTAGTATTTGCATAATCATCTATTTCTTTTGCACAAAAAGATTGTTTTCATGAAAATCTCTGTTTCTCTCCGCCATATTTAATGCTTTTCACTCCAGCATCAGCGACTCTTCCCACCACTGTCCCGGTTCAAGTCTTTTTTCTCCGCAAAGCCTCTCCTGATATTGTATCTGAATATATACGGAATTCTCTGTATAAATCTTCCATGACAGTTTTCTGCCCTCAAAAATCTCCGCACTGCACAGGATTCCTTTTTCCCCGCGGAAACTGTAAAAAGAAACCTGTTTTTCCGTCCAGGTTTTGGGAACAGCAGGAAACAGCCGTATTTTTCCATCCTTCATCTGAAGCAGCATTTCCTGAAGAGCATCTGCACTGAACATATTTCCCTCAAGAGTAAAGGGTCTGTAGGTAAACTGCGAATATCCTTTTTTCCGAAAATCTCCGTTCAGGTGAAATCCATTACAGCTGCAGAAATTTTCCCAGAAAATCCTCAGATACTCTGCTGCTTTTTCTCCGTTTCCCTGAACAGCATAAAGATGCGCCATCCATGCAAAGGTATAACCAACCCACTGAGATGTGCCCAGCCTTTCATAATCCGCAATTACAGCATCGATTATTTCTTTTCCTTCGCCCTCATAATCTATGATTCCCAGAGGTGAAACAGCCATCGCATTTGAAAAATGACGGTGGGATTCTTCAAGACTTTCATCCGGAGAAAGCATCAGAACCTTATTTTTATTGACTGACAGTTCCGGAAGCCTCTGTCTGATGTGGCGCCACTGTAATTCTTCTGTTTTCCCCAGCTCACCAGCCAGTTTCTCCAGTGTTTCAAACAGCCGGATCATCAGAGCCAGATCATAATTACTGACAGGTGTCAGCCATGATCTTTCCGTATCGTCGTGAATCTCCGGAGAACTGGATACAGGTAGAACCAGATAACCGTCCTCTGTCTCCTCCAGAAGCGATTGGATAAAGATCCCGGTTTCCTTCATATAAGGATAAGCTCTTTCCCTCAGAAATTTACTGTCTCCTGTATATCGGTAATATTCTCCAAATGCGTGGGCAAGCCACATCTGGTTGGACGGAGAAAGCGAATACATAGGCCATCCCCCAAGAGGTTTCCCGTCAATTGTCATTGTTCCGGGAAGACAGCAGCCTTCTGCGCCGTAAAATTCTCCGGCAAACCGTCGCCCCTCATCAAAAAGACTCCAGAGAAAATCTAAAAAGCACCGTCCTTCTTCCAGATGGTTTGCCTTCAGATAATGGGTATAGGACAATTCTGTATTCAGATCGTTATGGTAATCTCCCTTCCACGGAGGAAGCGTTCCCTCATCTGCGGTCCACACTCCCTGAAGAGGCATAGGGACGCCTCCTTCTCTGGACGTTGAAGCAAACAGATAATTGGTCATATACCACTGCTTTTCCATAAATTTATCAGGAATACAGATACCGCTCTCTTCAAAATAATCCTTCCACCATTTTTTATGAGAATCAAAAAGTTCATCACCTGCTGACAGAGCGCCGAGAACCTGCTGCTTTCCCTGTTCCATCCAGCAGTCTCCGTCTTCTGATGAGACAATCTTCCAGACAATTCTTGTCACAGAGTCTTTTTTTCTTCTCCCAACAATCACTCCATAAGAAAATTCATCATTTACAGGCTGGCAGAACCATTGCAGCTCTCCCTCCTGTTTTTTTATTACAGGAGGATATTTCAGATCCTTCAGATTCCCCTGGGAAATCTGTCTTTCTTCCTGGCAATAAACGTACTCTTTTTCCGTTCCTTTTTCTCCGAATTCCGGATTTTTCAGTTCCGCAGAAAATTCCGTTTCCCGAGCTTCAACCTCTATGATCCCAACTTGTTCCACTGCATGGACCCAAGCTGAAATCCTGACAGTCTCTTTCCGGCTTCTGAACCTCATTTCCGCTTTTGCCGTTTCCAGGTTTAAGACAGATTCGATTTCTCCGTCAATACCGTAAAAATGAAGCAGGATCCTGCCTGCAGTTAATTTTGTAGGTGATGGATAATAATAGGGAGCATCAAAGATTTCCCGGATTTTTGCAGTATTTCCTGTCTTTGCAAGTTTCACAAGATTTTTCCAGGTAAACTCTTTATTCTGCTCCCACAAAACAGTTCTGTCCCATAAATCTGTACGGTCCAGACTAAACCTTATCTCTTCAGGACTGCCCCAGCAGAGGCAGCCGCATTTTCCATTTCCCAGCGGAACAGCCTCGTCCCACCGGGAAATATTTTCTTTCCAGTTATAAGTAATATTCATGTACAAAGTCTCACTTGAATTGTCTGTTATAAAGATATAAAAGAAGAATCAGTCCGGCAAGTCCCAGAAGCATTACCAACAGCCCCTGCGGTCCTACATTTTTCTGTCCCAGTACTACAAGCGCCACACAAATAATAAAAAATATAGCTGCCAGAACGGTTTTTAAAACACTCTTTGTTCTTTCATTCATTTTATTTACCTCCTGTTCCGCACACTGATCAGCCTTTCAGACCGCCAAGAGTCATACCCTGTGTCAGTTTCTTCTGTACACAGATATATAAAATCAGTGTAGGGATCATAACAATAACCAGTCCCGCATACATCTGTCCGTACTGAACTGCTGATTTCTGGGCTGCCATCAGATTCATAAGTCCTACCGGAAGGGTTTTTATCTCCGGTCTGGTGAGCAGGGTCATGGAAATAATATATTCATTCCAGAATGCCAAAAAGTTAAACAGAATTACTGTCACAATACTTGGCTTTGCCATAGGCATGATAACCTGAATCATAGTTCTCCAGTATCCGGCTCCGTCCACATAAGCCGCTTCCTCGTAATCTTTTGCCAGTGATTTAAAATAACCGGACAGCAGATAAATGGTAAAGGGAAGCGCGGTTGATGCATATACAAGCGCCAGAATAAACAGATTGTTCAGGAAAAACGGCTCTCCGAACCACTGACGCAGTTTTCCGTCTGCATTATTGAGCATCAAAAAGATCGGTACAACAATATAGTTTACATTAATAAAAAGTCCTGCCATAAACATAACATTCCAGATCTTCTGGCTCTTAAATTTGAATCTGGACAGTACATAAGCTGCCGGAAGAGCGATCACGATCAGAAGCAGGATACCCAGGACCGTTACAAACACAGAATTCAGCATATAAGAACCCATGTTTGCAGTTTCCCAGGCATCTGTAAAGTTCTGGAAATGGAATCCTTTCGGAAGCGCCCATGGACTTCCGTAAAACTCTGAATTCTCTTTAATTGAAGCAACAAATACCCAGGCAACAGGAACAATGATCGTAACTGCCAGAAGCCCCAGTATCAGATAGATAAATACTTTTGCCACCTTGGAACTGGCAGTACTGTTTTTCGTCATATCAGCCATTTTTCACCCTCCTTAGAATTCAATTTCTTCACGTTTGGTCACCGCATTGAGAACAGCGGCCAGCGCAAAGGAAAACAGGAATACCGCAACACCGATGGCCATACCATATCCATAGGAAGAGTTGGTGTAAGCTTCCTGATACATGTAGCTTAAGAATACATTGGAAGCTCCGTCCGGTCCGCCGTTTGTCATTGCTTTTACCATCAGGAAACTCATATTAATAGTACTGATAACAAAGAATGTCAGAGTGGTACGAATATTAGTCCAGATCAGCGGAAGGGTAATTGAGAAAAACTGTTTGATCCTTCCCGCGCCTTCCAGACTTGCTGATTCATAGAGACTGTCCGGAATGTTTGCCATACTTGCCATGTACATAACCATATAATATCCAATGGCCTGCCATACCATGGCAATAATAATACTGTAAATAACAAGATCCTGACTTCCAAGCCAGAGGATAGGATTGTCCACCCCATTCTGTCCCCGGAACAGATTCAAAAAGGAGTTCAGAAGTCCCTGATTCGGATCATAGATAGCAGAGAAAATAGCACTGATCACTACAACAGAAAGAATATTCGGGATGTAAAAAACAACACGGAAGAATGTCTGCCCTTTCAGTTTTTCTCTTGTAAGAATAGCGGCAAAAATAATCGCCATACCAAAAGTAACAATAGTAACAATCACGATCAGAAGAACAGAGTTCTGAAACGCCTGATAAAATTTATCGCTCTGTAACAGTATTTTGAAGTTATCAAGACCTACAAAAGTTTTTTCAGCTGTATATCCGCCCCATTTATAAAGAGACATTCTGAAAACATCAATGGTAGGGATCAACATAAAAATAGCAAAAAGAATTACTGCCGGCGCCAGACAGCAGAAAATAAACCGGCTTCTTCCCTTTTTTTTCGTCATGATTCTTCTCCTCTCTTTCTTTATTCTGAAAAACGGACGGTAGCATCCACCGTCCGTTTTCAAATATCATATGGAATTCTACCTGAAAATTATTGCTTATTTCAGAGCGCCGCGAAGAGTATCGCTGTCTTTCTTGATCTGCTCTACCCATTCGTCTACTGTCTTATCTCCGCTGACAAGAGAGTTGATCGGATCAAAGAATGTTGTACGAACAGTTACGCCCTCTACCGGTTCAGTAGTTGCAAATGCATCCATAACTGCTACTGCGCCATCATCATAGATAGAGTAGTAGATCTTTGCATCGCCGTCAAGTTTGTCTGTCATACCCTGGATCGGCTGAACTGCTCCACCGTCTTTTGCAAAAATCTCAGCTGCTTCATCAGAGTACAGATATGCGATAAACTGTTTTCCAAGGTCTTTGTTTACAGCGCCCTTCGGCATCCAGATCTGCTCAAAGAAGGAATAAGAAGCTCTCTCTCCGCCTTCCTCTACTGCCGGAAGTGCTGTGAATCCCCACTCAAAGCCGTCTGCACGAGGAGCGTCTGCCATCTCGCCGATTACCCAGTTTCCGTTTGGCATAAACAGAGCCTTATTGTCAAGGATCAGCTGCTGGTTTTTACGGAAATCATTGTCATTTGCGTTTGCCGGAGTTGTCTTCTCTGTATAGGAAGCCAGCTTCTCAATGATCTCAAATGTTTTCTTTGCTCCGTCTGTTTCCCATACGCCTTCGCCGTATTTCAGAGCTTCCTGGAATGTTTCAGCGCCGGCAGTCTCATGAAGCAGTGCATAGAAGAATGCGTCAAAGTATCCTGCTGTAGGATATGTAAACAGTGCAATATCTTCCTCTTTTGCCTTTTCGCCAAGTTCCCACATTTCATCCCATGTCTCAGGAACTTCCCAGCCTTTTTCCTCG
>OIYW01002004.1_pt1 | contig 11591 bp, 10 predicted proteins | sample 1588351 | NCBI WGS metagenome assembly OIYW01 (sample SAMN03283268) | human gut metagenome | biome: human-associated habitat; material: feces | host: Homo sapiens | place: USA | collected 2013 | reverse complement strand
CGGAATCGAACCGTTTTACTTAATCTCAAATACTGATAGAAAGGGGCTTTGAAGACTTCATCACGGTTGCGGTGTTCAAAAAGTGTTCAAACGTTTGTTGCATACAAACTGAAATTTGTCATATCCCTATTTCTGAGTAGATTTTTTCGACAAACGGTGACTTATGTTCGATATACTTCTCAATATCAAATGGATAGAGCGCAGCGCCTTCTTCTTTAATTCTACTGTATTCACGCACAGCTTCCGGATGAGAACGCAAATATTCACGGAAAGCAATATGCCTTTTCAGTTCCTCAGAATCTCGCGGGCATACATATAGATGATGCTTCCGCAAATGGGTTTTGCCTTCATATTTAAATGCTTCCCGTCCGGCAATACCAAGGTTTCCTTCATGGTGATAGTCGATTCTTTCTAAGGCAGAGATTACAGCGTCAAGCATGGAGTAATCTTTAATGACGACATCAATATCAATAATCGGTTTCGCTGATAAACCATGCACTGAAGTGCTGCCAACATGTTCTATTGCAAGAGCCAGTTGATCAAGAGCTTCCTGAATTTCACTCTTGATTTCACAAAAATCCCGCGCCCAGTGTTTTATCATAAGGTAGCACAACAACATGCTTTGTAATCATTCTCTTTACCTCCACAAATCCCGATTTGTCTGTTTCACAATGTCAATAAGAGGAAGAATAACAGGCTTACTTTTCAGAATCTTGGTATTTCATCATAAAGTGTTCAAAGGTGTTCAAACATTTTATATAAAAAACAGCTATGACCAAGGTAAGTATTTTCAAAGGCCGGCATCGGCATATACTGTGATCTATGATTACTACGTTTACTATTCGCAACGTCGCCAATGAAGACGGTGCCGCGCAGATCAGCGATTTCGGCGCTCACGTGCTCTCCTGGACGCCCGCGGGCGGCCATCCCGCCGTATGGCAGCCCAAGGCCGTCTATCTGGGCAAACCGATCCGCGGAGGCGTGCCCGTGGTACTGCCATGGTTCGCACTCGGTTTCGAGCATGGCGAAATCGCCGGTAAGAAGCCGAAGCACGGGTTCGCCCGCACCACTGTCTGGCATGTGGACGAGGACGCGACCGACGACCGACGCATCCGATACACGCTGTCCGACGCCGACGCGACGCCCGAACTGCTCGCCCAGCTGCATTCCGGGGCCTCCCCGCGGTTCCATGCGGTCTACGACATCGAAGTCGGCAAGGAGCTGACCATGACGCTGACCGTCACCAACGACGGTACCGAGCCGCTGCGCTATGAGACCGCGCTGCATACGCACTTCCATGTCGGCGACCTGACCCAGGTGAGCCTACACGGATTGGAGGGCTCCGACTATCTCGACGCCACGGTCGCCGGGTACCCTCCCCGCGTGCAGCCCGATGAGCCGGTGACCTTCGACGGCACCACGGTCGACCGCATCTACTACTCCACCGACACGTTGCGTCTGGATGACCCGGCATGGGATCGCGTCATCGTCATCGAGGCCCATGGCACGAAGCAGACCGTCACATGGAACCCGGGAACCGCGGCCGACACCGAAATCGGCGACATGCAGCCCGGCGAATGGCGCGATTTCGTAGCCATCGAGGCAGCCGCCTGCCGCGAGTATGCCATCGAGCTCGCTCCCGGCGAATCGCACGCGCTCACGCAGCGCATCAGCGTCGAGAACCGCTGAAAAACCGATTCATTCATACGGCCGCCGCATCTGCCGGCGGCCGTCACCATCTCCGGCGGCAACCGTTCACAGCAGCTGATACAGCGCGGCGCTGGCGTTGGCTATCGCCGTCCACGACGAGCCGGAAGTCATGATGACGAACGCATAGTCGCCCTTGCCGGAATATACGATGCCCGCATCATGCAGGTACGAGTCGCGGAATCCGACCTTGTCGGCAACGGTTCCGTTGCCGCCGATGCCGGCCGGTATGCCGCTGCGGTACTGCTGCCGTTTCATCAGGCCGATCACCATGTCCCGGTCGTCGTCGTTCCAGATCTCGCCCCGATACAGTTTGGTCAGGATCAGCGCCAGATCGGCCGATGTCGTGCGCACGTCCAGATAATGCAATGTCGTGTTCTTCGCGCCGAGCGCGTTCGCCTGCTGCGTTACTTTGTCGTAGCCGGTGCCGTTATCGCGCATCAGCCATGCCTTGGGACATTCGTTGTCGGAATCAACGATCATCGTGGTCAGGCACTGCTGCAGCGTCATGCCGTTGAGCGGCGAATCCCATGTCATCTCGCCTAATTCCACGGCCGTCACCATCGAATGCGCCACGAACAGCTTGTACGTGCTCGCCGATGCGAACACCTGGGAGGAATCGATGTCGACGAGTGTGCCGGCATTGCTCAGATCGACCACGGAGACGGAATATCTCGCGCCGGAAAACACACCGGCCAGCGCGGCGGATGCCTGGGCAGTCAGGTCACGTTCGGGCTGGGCCGGAGCCGGCACGGCCGCCTTGAACATGCTCCGAGACGCCGATTGGGAACGAACCCTGCCGGACCCCGACTTGTCGGAGAAACTTTCGTCGGAGGAGCCGTCATCGGCGACACTGCCGTCGGTGGGGTCGACCGTGGCACCGGACCGGGCCGCACCGGCTGATGAAACGCTGCCGGACGAGCCATCGCCATCGTTCGAGCACCCACGCACGGACAATAGCACCACCATCGTCACCACGGAGAACATCGCGATCAGCACCGTCAGACGGCGGCGCACATACGTCAGCTCACGGGTGGATATTATTCGGCCGCCAGGCGGGTTCGACCGCCGACGAGGGCCGACACGACCGCCGGCATGCGGCACGATGCCGCGCAGGATACGTCCCGTCCTGCGCCGCGGCGGGCGCATATGCTTTGCCATCGCGCACCTCCCCGACTGCTCACATCGACGCCCCCATTGTAACCCCCCGAACGCAGCTAGTCAGGGGCGAGCATCCACACCTTGGTCACCCGTCATGGCACGGCTAAGACAGGTCATATATGACGGCCGGACGTCGGCAGTATCGACAGGTACGTCAATGCCGCCGACGCCCGTCCGGTCAATGATTGCTCAGCGACCACGGCGGAACGGCGCCGCGTTGCGCTTGCCGTGCGACTTGCGGAATCCCGCGGCCTTGCGCGTGGCACGGTTCGGCCCGCTCTGGCTCCTGCGGTTCCGCCCGTCACGACGGTTGTCACCGTCGTTGTTGTGCGAGCCGCCCTTGCGGTCCTCGAACGACGTGTCGTGGAAACGCCCGTTGCGACGGTTGCTGCGGCGATCGGCCTCGCGACCGTCAAACGGCGTGTTGAAATCGTCGCCGAAGTCGTTGCCGCGGCGCTTCTTGCCGCCCTTGCGACCCTCAGCGTCACGGCACTGACGCCGGTCGTCAAAACGGCCGTCATCGAAGCCGGAGCGCCCGTATCCGTCGAAACGGTCCCGCTTGGTGGTGTGCTTGCGCTTGCCGTGCGGCTTGCCCTCGCCGATGATCGACATCTGCGATTCGTCCCGATGGTCGAACCGGTATTGGGCGCTCTCGCGGCCCTCCATTTCGGCGCCGTCATGACGATGGCCGTCACGGCGTGCGGACGGACGGGAGAAATCATGCTCGCCGCCACGGGCGCGGGACTTGCGGCCGGAACGTCCCCGCCCGCCGCGCGCCTCACCACCGCGACCGCCCTTGCGATCGGAGCGGCCGGCGCGCTCGGAACGGCGCAAAGCCTCAAGCGCCTTGTCCAGCGACCAGCCCTCGACGACCGGCGCGTGCTCGCCGACCAACTCGGTCAGATCTTCGGACGCCGGCGTGATTGCCACCGACTTGACTCGGATGCCGGCGCGCTTCATCATCTGGCGAGTGCTGCGGGCCTGATTCGGCAGGACGAGCGTCACCACGTCACCCTGTTCGCCGGCGCGCGCAGTGCGGCCGGAACGATGCAGGAACGATTTGGGGTCGGCCGGCGGATCGGTCTGCACGACCAGCGTCACATCATGGACGTCGATGCCGCGAGCGGCCACGTCGGTGGCAACCAATACGCGTACCAGGCCCTTCTCGAACGCCAACAGGTTGCGGTCACGCTGCTTCTGGCTGAGGTTGCCCTGCAGATCGACCGCGGGAATGCCCTCGTCGATCAGTTTCTTCGCCATCTTCTTGGCCTGGAACTTGGTGCGCGTGAACAGGATGCGCTTGCCGGTGCCGCTGGCCAGCAGACGAATCACCTCATGCTTGTTGCCCTGCGACACTTCGAACACGTGATGGGTCATCGTGTCAACCTGCGAGACGACGGAACTGACCGCATGCACTTTCGCATCCGGCAGGAACCGCTTGACCAGCGCGTCCACGCCGTGGTCGAGCGTCGCCGAGAACAGCATACGCTGACCGCGTGAATCGGTCTGCTCCAGCAGACGCGTGACGGGCGGCAGGAATCCCATGTCGGCCATCTCGTCGGCCTCGTCGAGAATCGTGATCTCCACGGCATCCAGAGACAGCTTGCCCTGACGCAGCAGATCCTCAAGACGTCCCGGGCAAGCGACGACGATATCGGCGCCCGCACGAAGCCCCGCGACCTGACGGGCGTAGCTCACGCCTCCATACACGGTGACGGTGCTCATGCCGTACGCCTCGGCGAGCGGCTGAATCACCTCGTCTATCTGGTTGACGAGCTCACGGGTCGGCGCGAGCACCAGTCCGCGCGGACGCGGCAGTGACGCCTGCTCCCGCGCGGCCTTCTCGTCGGACGCCTTGCGAATCTGCTCGAATTCCTTCATGGCCACTTCGGTGACGCTGCGCTCGCTCAAGCGGGCGACCAGCGGAATGGCGAATGCGAGCGTCTTGCCGGAGCCGGTCTGCCCGCGACCGAGCAGATCGACGCCGTTCAGCGAATCGGCGAGCGTGTCCGCCTGAATCGGGAACGCGGTGACTTTGCCGTCCATGGCGAGCACGTGCACCAGCGGCTTGGGCACGCCGAGCTCGGCGAACGTCGGAGCGGTATCCTGCTCCTTGTCATCTGCGGAAGCATCAAGGGCGGCATCGATATCATCTATATCAACAGTGTCCGTATCGGTATGCATAACGGAACGCGCAGCGGAACCAGCCGCGAAATCATGGTGACGTTTCGGCACAATAGCCTTTCAACAACGAAGCCGATCACTTACGCGGCTTCTGACGGAGTGTCCACCATATCAGCACCCCCTCCCCAGGATGCCGGGCCGGACGCGGCGCGGCGCGGCGGTTTCGCTATTACCATGTTATCGGGCCGCCGATGACGTGCCAATGCGCGCCAATGCCATATCGACTCATTGAGAGAGGTTCAACGATGAAGAAAGGACTGTCCCCGACGATGGGGCGGGTCATGCTGCTGTGCTGCGCGATGCTGTGGGGAGGCAGCTATCCCATAGCCAAGGTCGCGATGGGTGTCGTCACGCCGCAATGGCTGATGGGATTGCGGCTGGTCGGCGCGTCGACGATCATGCTGATCCTGTTTCGCAAGCGAATCGTACCGTATCTGAACAAATCCATCATCATCCCGGGGCTGGTGACCGGGCTCACGTATTGGGGCACGATGATCAGCCAGACGGTCGGCCTGACGATGATCGAACCCGGCCGCAGCGCATTCCTGACCTCGGCGTATTGCGTGCTGGTGCCGTTCGTCTCATGGCTGCTGATGCGGCAGCGCCCTGCGGCGCGCAACATCGTCGCGGCCGCCCTGTGCCTGACCGGCGTCGGCTTCGTGTCGCTCGGGTCCGGGCTGGGCGGGCTCACGATTGGCACCGGCGACCTGTTGACGCTGCTGTGCGCGGTGATCTTTTCGTTCAATCTGGTGTGTCTGGGCAAGTGGAGCCGCGTCATCGACCCGGTGGCGCTGACGTTCGCGCAGTTCGTGACGGCCGGCGTGTGCTTCATAGTCGGCGCGTCGTTCAGCGAACCGGCGCCGAACGCCTCATGGCTTGCGCCGGGCGTCCTCGCATGCCTGGTCTACCTGTTTCTCGGCGCGACGATGCTGGCTCAGATCATGCAGAACGTCGGGCTCAAGGTGACCCCGCCTTCGCAGGCGTCGATCATCATGTGCCTGGAGACCGTGTTCAGCATGGTGTTTTCGGTGCTGTTCTATGGAGAGACTGTCAGTGGTGCTGCGGCGACCGGATTCGCGCTGATTTTCCTGGCGATACTGGTGTCGCAGATCCGGCTCAACGGGCGTCTGCTGGAGCGGGTCGGCCGCAAGGCGCGGTAGTGGTGCCACCACACGGCACCACACCACCGTGCGACACCACACCACCGTGCGACACGCCCGGAGTGCGTAGCACAATCATCGAATCGTCACTGGCCATGCATTGCCATTGCGCCGTTCTTCGATTCGCACCTTGCGATTGTGCTACGCATTCCGGGCGTGTCGCATGCAATCGTGCGGTCAGCGGCGACGCAACTTGGCGAGCTGATAGACCTCGTCGGAGGCCGCGGCGACTTCTGGACTGGTCACGCACTTGCCCTCCTTCCTGCGTGGCCATGTCGAGATTGCCGGTCGGCTCGTCGGCGAGGACAATCGACAGACCATAGCTCAACGCCCGCGCGATGGCGACGCGCTGCCGGAGTCGCCGCTCGTACCAGTCGAATCGGAACCACCCGAATCAGAGCTGCTGCCCGGAGCGCCGCATGTCGGAGCCGCGACCGAACTGCTCCTCCTGGCTGGCGGTCTGGGTCTCCTGCGCGGCGAGCAGCTGGTTCGACACGGGCACCGACGCCACGGCCCCGCCGGCCACGCCAAGCGCGATACCGCACATCGTCACGATCAGCAGCTCGATTGCGAACTACGCCGCCATCTTGACCTTCTTCACGCCGATGACGGTGAGTACGCCGACCTCGTATTTGCGTTCGCAGATGTTGAACAGATTGAGCACGACCGCACCGACCGCCAGTACGACGATGAGCAGCGTGAGGGCGAACTTGGCGAGGTTGTCGAGCGGCACGAGGCTCGATTCGTGGTTCTCCACGTCGGCGGACTGCACGGTGCAGGTGTCGTCCAGTCCGGCCTTCCGGACGTCGGAGCGAAGGTCTCGTAGTCGTCGGCGCTGCCGAGCACGTAGGTGTAGCTCAGCTGGGTCGTGGTGTTGTTGTCATCGTCGTTCGCGGTGGTGTCGGCGTCCAAGCCAAGCGATTTAAGCGTGGAGACGGATGTGTATATCGCGTTGTCGGCGTCCTGCGAGGTGCCGCCCATCGGGCCCATCGCGCTGGTGTTGCTGGACGTGCTGTTCTTGTAGATGCCGCTGATGGTGAACGTGTAGGTCGTCGACGTGTCGAACGGGTTGGTGACGGTGATCTCGTCGCCGACCTTCAGGTCGTTGAAGTCGGCGAGCGCCTTGGAGATGATGACCTTGCCGTTGTCTGACTCGCCATAGCCGAACACTTCGCCGGACGACATCGCGAACGTGCCGTTCGCCGCGTTGGCGATGGCGGTGTCCGACGAGAAGCCGGTGAGCGTGAAGTCGCCGGAGGTCATCATCATGACGCTAAGAGAGAACGCCACGACCGTCGAATCTTGTCTGGCTCTTTTCTGAAAACTCTCTGAACGGAGAAATGCGATATTATGCCGGATACTGTCGCATTCGACGGCTTCCGATTCGTCACAGGTAGGTTTTCATCGCCAGATCAACGGTGAGTACGATGCCGGCGAGCACAGCCGCGATGCGCATGATCCGGGCCGGGATCCTGCGAGTGACGGGCGACGCTATGTATCCGCCGATGAAGCAGCCGACGCACAGCAGGATGGCCACAGGCCAGTCCACGACGCCGCGCACGATGAAGATGACCGACGCGCTGATGTTCGCACCGGTGCCGATCAGCGTCTTGAGCGCATTGATCTGATGGAACGGACCGATCTTGCCTGCGTCGAGCACCGCGAGCGCGCACGTGCCGGCACCGGCACCGAAATATCCGCTGTATACCGCCACGAACGCGACGCCGAGCCATATCCACCATGGGTCCTTGGACATGGGTTGCGTCGATGCGGGAGCCGACGCGGGCGCGCCGTCGCTCCCCTGCCCTTGCGGCGTCGTCAGGGATCTGGCCTGGGCCATGACGTCCGCCGCGGCCTGCCGCGCCTGCATGCGGCCGCGCGGATTGACTGCAATGATCAGCGAGCTGAACAGGATCAGCGGCGGAACGGCGAATTCGAAGATCTTCGGGTCGAGGCTGAGCAGCAGCGCAGCGCCGGCGACGCCTCCCACCGCGCCGATGCTTACGTAGGTGATGGAACGCAGCCGCTGCCCGCGCAGCTCCTTGCGGGCGCCCAGCACGCCACCGATGCCGGTGCCGATCACGCCGACGGTATTGCTCGCGTTGGCGAGGACCGGCGGAATACCCAGCGCCAGCAGGGCCGGATACGATACCAGCGAAGACGCGCCGACCGCATATCCCACGAATCCGGCACCGATGCCGGCCAGCAGGATCAGCAGCATCGTCATCAGCGAAAAACCGGCAATCACCACCGCATCAACTCCCCGCATATATGGACATCCCGACTCAGGGAGAATACGTCAAAGCGGCACGGCCCGCAGCCGCTCGTCAACATAGCGGACATGAATCACGATGCGCGACGCGGTCGCACGATGGCCCGCGCTACAGCGATCCGAGTGCTCAGGCCTCCCCGCGCGGCACCGCGCCCGACAAGGACGCCGCATGATTGGCCACGCGCAGTTGCCCGTACCCCAGCGCCCGCGTGAAATGGTGCGCGCACAGACCATTACTTTCCGCAGGATTATGGCATCCCGCGATATTGCAGGTACGTTCCGACATAACAGCCCCCTTCCACCGCCCCCATGGATCACGGTGATCTTCTCTGAGGCTTCTGATGTTTTTGTGGGTTAGATTGCGGGTTGTGGCAGTCGGATGTCGAGTCCGCCGCATCTGGGCATGACCAGGGCGATGAGGTTGGTGACGCGGTGGAAGCCGTAGGCCATGTGGACGGTGACCTTGATCCTGTTGCTGAACGCCTCCGACTGCCCGGCGGTCAGCCTGTCGGGGTCCTTCAATACGGCGTACCCGGCGCCGCGCATGCGCCTGGCCGCCTCCCCGTCGCCGCCGCGCGGGCGACCGCCGTCACGGCGGCGGTCATTGCTTCGTCGCGATCACCGACGTCGCGGCTGTCGCGGCGAACCCCTTGAGTACGTCTGCCATCACGTCACGGTCCTCGGCGTCAATGCCGCGGACGGCGGCGAGCATGACCGGCAACGACTGCGTCCAATGCGAGGTGAGTTCGCCGAACGTGTCATACCCGCCGGCCTCAAGGACGGCGAACAGGTTCTCGATGAACCGGCGGCGATGCTCGTCATCGAACTTCGCCATCCACCCGTTGATCGTGCGCGCCAGATACCGGGAGCTCGCGGACAGGCCGCCGGCGTGCACGAACTCGCCGCGCTCGACCTGCCAGTTCAACGCGAAATGCTGCATGATGCTGGCGCCGTCGCTGGAGACGATCGTATAGCCGTCCTCCACATGCTCGCGCATCTCGAACAGCATGCCGACGATCGACGATTCCGGCACCGACTTGTCGACGAGCGGCGCGACCCGCGCATAACCGGGAGTATCGAAGAAGTCGGCGTCGAAGCCCGGCCCGTCATGGCAGAACACGGCGATAAGGCGCTCCTGCACCGCGGCAGGCGCGTTTGCGGCCGCATACACCGCCAGATTGCCGCCTTTGGAATGGCCGCCGACCATGAGCGGGCCGTCCCGGCGCCCCGCGATGTCGGCCAGATACCGCGCGGCGGACTCCTGCGCGGCGACCGGACGACGGAACGCCATCGCGAAATCCTCCTTCCAGCCGACGATCGTGCTGTCGGTGCCGCGGAACGCGACGTACGATGAGCCGTCGCCGACGTCGAACACGCAGGCGGAGAACTGCTTGGTGGTCTCGGGGTCGAACTCGTCCACGTAGCCGCCGACGCGCAGATCCCGCCAGCGCGGGCTTTCGCACATCGCCCGCAACAGGTCGACATTCATCGACGGCGACCACACCTTGCCGAACATGTCGTCATAGCATTCCGCGCGTAGCAGGTCCCTGACGCTCACCATGGCGAGGTCGACGTCCGTCGCCTCCGCATCGAGTCTCGGCACGTTGACGGGCATCCGCGCGTATGACAGCTGCGCGAGCGCCAGACTGTCGACCTCGTTGAACGGACGGTCGGCGAACGTGTCCTCGTTCGCGCGGATGTCATCGACGATGTTCCCCATGGCGGCCTCCCGTGATGCCATCGATTCTACGCGCTCCCCTTCACACGCGACGCCCCGGCCGCCTGGCACGCGCCGACACGCACTACAATGGTCTGGTCACGTCAACATTACGCATGCATCCCATGCACGCCAAGCGGTTTCAAGCGCGAAGGAGAGCACTATGACGCACATCGACACCACCTGTGTCCAGGGCGGATACCAGCCAGGCAACGGGGAGTCCCGCACTCCCCCGATCATCCAGGCCACGACGTTCAAGTACACGTCGAGCGAGCAGATGAGCCGACTGTTCGACCTGTCCGAATCCGGCTACTTCTACACCCGTCTGCAGAACCCGACCAACGACACGGTCGCAGCCAAGATCTGCGAGCTCGAAGGCGGCGCGGCCGCGATGCTCACCAGCTCCGGCCAGGCGGCGAACTTCTTCGCCCTGTTCAACATCTGCAACGCGGGCGACCATATCGTGGCCTCGTCCGCGATCTACGGCGGCACGTTCAACCTCATCAACGTGACGATGCGCAAGATGGGCATCGAATGCACGTTCGTGAGCCCCGACTGCACGCCCGAGGAGCTGGACGCCGCGTTCCGGCCGAACACCAAGGCCGTGTTCGGCGAGTCCATCTCCAACCCGGCGCTCATCGTGCTGGACTTCGACAAGTTCACCGCCGCCGCGCACGACCACGGCGTGCCGATCATCGTCGACAACACGTTCCCCACGCCGGTCAACTGCCGCCCGTTCGACTACGGCGTCGACATCGTCACGCACGCGACCACCAAGTACATGGACGGCCACGGCTCCTGCGTGGGCGGCGCGATCGTCGACTCCGGTCGCTTCGACTGGATGGCCCACGCCGACAAGTTCCCGGGACTGACCACGCCCGACGACTCGTACCACGGCGTCACCTACGCCACCGACTTCGGCCCGGCCGCCTACATCATCAAGGCCACCGCGCAGCTCATGCGCGACTTCGGTTCCACGCCGGCGCCGATCAACTCGTGGATCATGGGCATGCACCTGGAGTCGCTGGCCGTGCGCATGGAACGCCATTGCGCCAACGCACTCGCCGTGGCGAGGTTCCTCGAAGCCGACCCGCGCATCTCATGGGTGAGCTACCCGGGGCTGGAAGGCGACCGCAACCATGCGCTGGCCGCCAAGTACATGCCGAACGGCACGTGCGGCGTGATCTCCTTCGGCGTGCCCGGCGGGCGCGACACGGTTTCCTCGCTGCTCGACCATTTCCGGATGATCTCGATCGCCACGCACGTGGCGGACGCGCGCAGCTGCACGCTCTACCCGGCAGGCACCACCCACCGCCAGCTCACCGAGGAGCAGCTTGAGGAGGCCGGCGTCGGCATCGACCTGGTACGCCTGAGCTGCGGCATCGAAAAC
>OIYW01001992.1_pt1 | contig 11634 bp, 7 predicted proteins | sample 1588351 | NCBI WGS metagenome assembly OIYW01 (sample SAMN03283268) | human gut metagenome | biome: human-associated habitat; material: feces | host: Homo sapiens | place: USA | collected 2013 | reverse complement strand
CCGAGTCAATGAACAGGATCAATTCAGCTATTACGAATTTTTAAAAGAGCTGTCAGCCGACTTTGCTGGCAGGGCAGAGGATACCTTAGCAAAATTAAGGCAGCTGTTGGGTATTTTCTTTGAAAGCAGCAAATATCTTCTGGCTTATTCCTGTGAAGAAAGCGAACGGATGCTGGTTTTAGAGCAGGCTCTGAATTTTGCAGCTTTACTGCCGCAGTCAGCTGTTGCCGGTAAAACACCGCAGTTTTTAGAGGCGCCGGGAGAAAATGAAGGGATCATGACACCCGGCAAGGTACAATATGTTGCTGCCGGCGGTGATTTTCACAAATTTGGCTATCAGTTCCACGGCGCAATGAAGGTACTGGAAACTATCCTGCGTTACGAATATCTGTGGACTAAAATCAGGGTACAGGGCGGCGCTTACGGTGCGACGGCGCGTTTTGACCGTAACGGGACCATGTTTTTTGCTTCCTACCGTGATCCGAAGCTGAAAGAATCGCTGCAGGCATATTATGATATGCCGTCCTGGCTCGAAAAACTGGAGCTCTCGGAACGTGAGCTGACAAAATACATCATCGGCACGATCAGCGGTCTGGATACGCCTCTGACCAACTCCATGCGTTTGGAGCAGGCTGGAGTTTATCATCTAAAACAGGTAGATACGGCAATGCGGCAGCAAATGCGCAGTGAGATCATAGACCTGACGAATGCCGACCTGCAGAAGCTGGCGCCGCTGATCAGGGATACACTAAGCGAGAAGTATTTGTGTGTTGTGGGCAGCAGCCAAAGTATCGAAGCTAATAAAAATATTTTTACTAAAACTCAGCATATTTAAAGCTGGTTCAAAAGTGAAGTCGAACATAGAGCTGCGGCGCTTTGTTCGACTTTTATTTATTTCTATGCTATATTTGTAGTAGAAATCGAGTGAGAAATGGGGCGTTACGATGACTGAAGTTAGCTTGGGCAAAACAGGGATCACTGTCAATAAAAACGGTTTTGGCGCACTGCCGATCCAGAGGATACCGCAGGACGACGCAGTAAAATTGGTGCGCAGGGCGTTTGAACGAGGTATAAATTTTTTTGATACGGCCCGTAGTTATACGGACAGTGAAGCAAAGCTTGGCGTCGCGCTAAAGGGTATCCGCGAGCAGGTATTTATTGCGACTAAAACACCGTCTGTTACAGCAGCAGGATTCTGGAATGACCTGGAAACCAGTCTGCGCCTGCTGCAAACTGATTATATAGATATTTATCAATTTCATAATCCTGCCTTTTGCCCTAAACCGGGTGACGGCAGCGGCTTGTATGAAGCGATGCAGCAGGCCAGGGAACAGGGGAAGATCCGTTTCATCGGCATTACTAACCATCGTTTGGCAGTAGCCGGCGAGGCCATAGAATCTGACTTGTATGCAACGCTGCAGTTTCCTTTCAGTTATCTGACGACTGAGAAGGAACTGGAGCTTGTCCGTGCATGTGCTGCTCACGGCATGGGCTTTATTGCCATGAAGGCACTGGCGGGAGGGCTGATAAATAATTCTGCAGCCGCTTATGCTTATTTGGCGCAATTTGATCATGTACTGCCTATTTGGGGTGTGCAGCGTGAAAATGAACTGGATGAATTTTTGAACTATATCGACTGCCCACCGCTTCTGACAGCAGAGCTGCAGACAGTAATCAATAAAGACCGGCAGGAGCTGATCGGCAGTTTCTGCCGTGGCTGCGGCTATTGTATGCCTTGTCCGGTAGGAATAGAGATCAATTCCTGTGCCAGAATGTCGCTGATGATCAGGAGAGCACCGCAGGCAGCGCAGCTTACTGACAAGGCCCAGGCTATGATGAAAAAGATCGAAGACTGCCTGCACTGCGGTAAATGTAAGGCAAAATGCCCTTATGGCCTGGATACTCCCAGACTGCTGGAAGAAAACTATCAGGATTATCGAGAAATATTAGCGGGAAAGATGATCTGAAGCAAACTGCTTAAAAGCGCAGGCTTAGTGCCTGTGCTTTTTTATATAGTTTTGTCTACAGAAAAAGCAGGGAGTTACAGTAAAGATTTTTTAAGAAAATTTAAAAAAGTAAAAGGAGAAACGCAATTTATGGCGAATACAATCAGGTAACCTAAATTGTGAAAACTTAGAGGAGGCAGAAGAATGCATACTTACAGTATGGAGCTTGGCGGCAGAACGCTTACCATGGAAATCGGTAAGATCGCTAAGCAGGCAAATGGAGCCGTATTGGTTCGTTATGGCGATACCGCAGTAGTTGTTGCGGTAACTGGTACAAAAACACCCAGGGAAGGAGTAGACTTCTTTCCGTTGACTGTAGATTTTGAAGAAAAAATGTACGCTGTCGGTAAAATCCCCGGCGGCTTTATCAAACGTGAAGGTCGTCCCGGCGAGCAGGCCATTTTGACCAGCCGTCTGATCGACCGTCCGATCCGTCCGATGTTCCCTGACGGTTATCATAATGATGTGCAGATAGTAGCTACTGCTGTATCTGTTGACCCTGATAATGCTCCGGATATGCCGGCAATGATCGGCGCTTCCTGCGCTTTATCTATTTCCGATATCCCCTTCGAAGGTCCGATCGCAGGTGTACGCGTTGGTCTTGTCGATGGTGAATTTGTTATCAATCCTACTGTGGAACAGGCTAAGGTCAGCTTGCTGAACTTGGCTGTTGCCGGTACTAAAGACGCTATTTTGATGGTTGAGGCCGGTGCGAAAGAAGTTTCTGAAGAAACAATGCTTGACGCTATCTGGTTTGCCCACGGCGTTATTAAAGAGCTGGTAGCCTTCCAGGAAAAAATCATGGCTGAAGTCGGTAAACCTAAAATGGAAGTTCCTGTTTATGAACCTCCTGCTGAAATCGCTGCCGAGATCGAAGCCTATGGCGCAGATAAACTGAAAGAAGCTTTGATGGATGCTAATAAATTAGAGCGTGAAGAAAACGTTGCTAAGGTAAAAGCTGAAATCGCAGAAGTTTTCATTGAAAAATATCCTGATAATGCAAAAGACGTAGCTTACATCACGCAAAAGCTGGTGAAAAAGATCGTTCGCCGTACTATTTCCGTTGATAAGATCCGTCCTGACGGACGTCAGCTGGATGAAGTACGTCCTGTTACCTGCGAAGTAGGCCTGCTTGCACGTCCGCATGGCAGTGCGCTCTTTACCCGCGGCCAAACTCAGATCCTCAACGTTCTGGCACTCGCTCCGCTGCGTGAAGCACAGATCCTTGACGGTTTGGGAGTAGAAGATACTAAACGTTATATCCATCATTATAATTTCCCTCCGTACAGCGTTGGTGAAACCAAACCCATGCGCAGTCCCGGACGTCGTGAGATCGGTCACGGCGCTTTGGCAGAACGTGCTTTACTGCCGGTCATTCCTTCCGAAGACGAATTCCCGTATGCTATCCGTCTGGTTTCCGAAACTCTGGAATCTAACGGTTCTTCCTCTATGGGCAGCGTCTGCGCCAGCACCCTGTCTTTGATGGATGCAGGCGTGCCTATCAAAGCACCTGTAGCAGGCGTAGCCATGGGTCTGGTCAAGGACGGCGAATATTTCACTATCCTCACCGATATCCAGGGTCTGGAAGATGCCTTGGGCGATATGGACTTTAAAGTTGCCGGTACTGATAAAGGTATCACTGCAATCCAGATGGATATCAAAATCGACGGTATCAATAAAGATATCTTCACCCAGGCTTTGGCACAGGCTAAACGCGGCCGCGATCATATCATGGGTATCATGATGGAATGCATTTCCGAACCGCGCAAAGAGCTGTCTCAATATGCTCCGAAAATCACTACGATCAGCGTAGATCCTGAAAAAATCAGCAAAGTAATCGGCCCCGGCGGCAAAATGATCAAAAAGATCGTTGAAGAAACCGGTGCTAAAATCGATATCGACGACAGCGGTAAGGTTTTCATCGCTGCAGTAAACAGCGAGTCTGCTGCTAAAGCTATTGATATGATCCACGGTATCGTTGCTGATGCTGAAGTTGGCAAGGTTTATACCGGTAAAGTTACCCGCCTTATGAATTTCGGCGCTTTTGTCGAGATCCTGCCGGGTAAAGAGGGTCTGGTCCATATTTCCCAACTTTCTACCGAACGTGTAGGCAAGGTTGAAGATGTGGTTTCTGTTGGCGATGAAATCGTTGTCAAAGTAACCGAGATCGACCAAAAAGGTCGCATCAACCTTTCCCGCAAAGCTGTTTTGGCTAACGGTTTGGAAAAATAAGCAAGAAATTTAAGATCCCGCTGATTCCTTCGGCGGGATTTTTTATAAGCGAGGTGTACTATGAAAGTAAGAGGCTTTGAAAAAATCACTAAATATGCTGCGGTCGAGTTTTCGATGCCGGAGCGTAAAACACAGAAATCTGCAGGCTATGATATCTGTCTGCCGGAAGATATAGAACTGCTGCCAGGAAAATTGCAGCTGGTACCGACTGGTATCAAGGCCTATATGCAGGATGACGAATATTTAGGCGTGCATATCCGTTCCAGCATCGCCGTAAAAAAGCATATTTCTCTTGTTAATAATCAGGGCATCATTGATGCCGACTATTATAATAATGCAGATAACGAGGGCCATATCATGCTGGCGTTGCTTAATATGGGGACTGAACCTGTAGCGCTTGCCAAAAATGAGCGTGTGGCCCAAGGCATCTTTTATAAATATCTTGTAGCAGACGGAGATGCCGATATTGACAAAGCTGTTCGCGGCGGCGGTTTTGGCAGTACCAAGTCCTAATGATTTGATCGCTGTATAATATCTTTAAAAACATAAAAAAACACAGGCTAGCAAGCCTGTGTTTTTTGTTTTCTAAAATCCCCTTTATATATTAAGAGCAGAGAATTATGCTATATCAACAAAAAATTTAAAATAATTATTTCCGCTTGCTTCGGCTGGCGGTTTTTTTATGCCTTAAAAAACGCGCAGACGCCGATAGTTGTAAAGCCGCTGGCGTAATGCGCCGGGCAAGACTCGCAGACGGGTTACACAGGCTCAAAGTAAGTGTCTTGCGGGGGGGTACACAAGTGCTATAATAACTATAACTATTACTTTTGACAAAGTTTTTGATGTAAAACAAAATAAGAAACATTTTAGTTTAGAAATTTCAAACTAAAATACTAATGTTTTTGATGGCTGAGGTGAAGTATGTACGATGAAAGCTGCCTGCCGCGTATCGGCAGTAATATCCGCCTGCTGCGCGGTGCCTGTCAGTTCAACCAGCAGCAGTTTGCCGAACGTATCGGCATCAGTCAGACCCATCTGAGCAATATCGAGCATAACAATGTGCAGGTCAGCCTAAAGCTGCTGGTGCGCAGCGCCAATGTTTTGGACTGCACGCTGGAAACACTGCTGGACAGAAAAGCGGCGTCCGAATGGGCACAGGCACATGATGCCGAGGCTGACGAACAGGCGGCGGGTGCAAAAAGCAAGCGTTTTCCTGAAACTGCCGCCGCAGAAACTGACGAACAGGAGAAGTACTCGCTGGAGGAAGTGCGCCTGCTGCTGAAGCTGCTGCAGCTGAGTAAGGGCCGCTGAAAGCAGCGGCTGTACTTTTTGCAGCTTGGATAAAAACTCTCAATACCAGCTCCGCAGTAATAACTGCGAGGATATAAACAAGTTTTTCTAAGGGGGCGGCAGAACAAAACGCAGCAAAGACTGAACTGGGAAAGAAAGGAGGCGCAAAGTGGCAGAACAAATACATATCGGTTTTGGGATCGACAAAAACTTCGGCAGATTCGCCGGGATCACCATTACCTCACTGGTGCATAACAACATTCAACATGATTTAAATATCCATATCGTCTATGACGAATTATTGCCGGAGGATATGGACAGATTAAAAAAGACGGAGCAGTTATACCGTAACCTGACACTGCACTTCTACCAGATCACCAGCACCGAGGGGATGACATTTATCGTACCGCCGGGTCATATCACGCAGGCCATGTATTACCGCTATTTATTTGCCGAAATGCTGCCGCCCGAGATAACAAAAATCCTCTACCTTGACGCCGATATCATCTGCAAGGGCGACATCCTGCCGTTGTGGCAGACCGATCTGCAGGGCAGAGTTTTGGGGGCTGTACGTGACTGGGGCGAAGCCAAAAGCTGCGGACGTATCGGTTTGAAGAATGGCCGCTACTTTAATTCCGGCGTTCTTTTAATGGATTTAGTTAAATGGCGGCAGCAAAAACTTACACAGAAGCTGTTCCAGTGGCTGGATAAGGTTGTTGATACAAAGATTCTCTGGGGCGACCAGGACGCGCTTAATGGCGTTATCGACGGCGCGTTTACCGAGCTGCCCAAAAAGTATAACTGCATCGTTATCAACAACACAGTACTGAAAGCAGAACCTGACGACGTTATCGTGCATTATATCGACTACGTTAAACCCTGGCATATCTACTATTACGACAGTGATGAGAAAAAGCTGTACTGGCAGTATGTCAAAAAATCGCTGTGGAGCGATCTGAAACCGCAGGACGGCAATACGGTAGAAACGGTGCTGCTGACGGCGCGTTTGCTGCATAACCGCGGCGAGTATCAAAAGGCGGCTTCATATTACGAAGCAGTACTGAAATACCTGCTGAGGGATAAATATTTTTAAAGACTTTAAGAAGAAATAAAGATAAATCAAATTACTAAAATATAGGGAAGAAGGATGAAAATGAGTAGAAAACAAATACTGACAAAAAAGGTGACCCATACCATACTGGCCATGTCGATCGTATCGGCTGGCGGCTTGAACCTGTGGGCTGGTACAGCCTGGGCGGCAGCTAACGGAAATAACGGCGCCGATGATACCCGGGAAAATGTCAGTATCTCTGACAGCGTTGACATTAGTGTGGCTGGTGGTAATGGTACAGACGGTGCTGCCGGCAGCGGTACTGATGATGCCGGCGGCAATGGCGGTAACGGCGGCGCTGCAAGCTTTAGTGGCACCTTGACTGTTAACGATAGAAGTAAAGCTGTAAGTGTAACAGTCAAGGGGGGCAACGGCGGTAACGGTGGCGCTCAAAGTGCTCAGACTAATGCTATAACTGGTAATGGCGGCAGTGGTGGTGACGCAGAGCTGCAGCTGACGGTTGGGAGCAATGTGCAGACGGGGGCTTTGACGTTGGCAGCAGAGGCAGGTAACGGTGGTAAAAGTGGTAGTGATACTAGTGGTACGGCTCCGACTTCGGAAGTGACTGTGGGTAATGGTGGCGCCGGAGGTAATGCGGCGGCTGGTATAGCCATAACTGATGGCAGCCTGACAGCGACCAGTATCAGCCTGACTATAAAGGCCGGTGATGCCGGGAATAATGGCTATATTAGTAAGGAGGGCAAGGATAATCACGGTGGCGATGGAGGAACAGCCGGTACTGCTGCTATGCGGGGAATTGTTTTGAGCGGCCAGCAGGCAGCAGTAAAGGTGACGAATGATATCATAATCTCCGGTACTGGTGGCAGAGGTGGCGCCGGCGGTTCTACTTACGGCGAGGCCGGATTGGCAGCTGTTGGCGGAGCAGCCGAAGCTTATGGACTGGTGGCTGCTGGCAGCGGTGTTTATAGCGTAAGCTTTGCAAACCTGACCCTGACAGCTACCGGGGGAGATGGTGGTTCTGGCGGTACAGCTCAGACCTTCCAAGCAGATACAAATAACAGCCATGGTGATCGATATAAGAGCAATGACGGTGCTGACGGCGGCAGCGCTGCAAGTGTAGGATTGACTATCCAAAATGGCAGCATGCAGCTGACGGCCGAGGCGATCAGCAGTACGGCTGCCGGCGGTACTGGCGGTAATGCTGGCTGGGATAATAATGCCAATATTCTTGAGGATAGTATTACGCACGCCAATGCCGGGCAGGGTGGCGAAGCCACTGCAACAGGCATCGCTGTTCAAAGCCTCCTGTCGAATGAGCTGGCGGTAGGGGTCATAACAGCCACGGCTACTGGTGGTGACGGTGGCAGTGGTGCTAATGGCAGCTATGCAGATCGCATGGGGGCTGAAGTCGGCGGCATTGGCGGTATTGGCGGTAATGCTTTTGCTTATAGTGTGTGGAGCAGTGGTACTGCAGCAGTGACTGCGGACAGCATCAAGGCTGCGGCGGTTGGCGGCAGCGGTGGTACAGGTGCTAAAGGCGTTAGTTATGCTGCTTCAAATGGCGGCAATGGAGGTACTGGCGGTAACGCTTTTGCTTATGGCGTCAGGGGCAGCGAACAGGCGTTGCTTACGTTGACAGTAGACAGTATCGCGGCTGAGGCTGCTGCCGGGACAGGCGGCGCTGGCGGCAGCAAAGGATCTTATGGTGGTTCTTCCGGTGTTGACGGCAGTGCCGGCGGACAGGGAGCGCAGGCCGAGGCTTATGGTGTGTATGCTGATAGTGGCTCTGTGATTACTTTGAGTGCCAAAACCAACGGCGGCACGATCACTATCGGCGCCAAAGCCAGTAATACTGAGACCCAGAAAGGCAGTAAAGCCTACGCAGTGTATGCCGATAACGCTACAGTGCTGTTTAACGATAAAGCTGTTTTAAACAGCGATGGCTCATCTACTGATAATGATGTCATCACTTACCTGAACAATGCGACTTTTGGATTTGGCAGTCCGGGTGAAGGCCAAAACGTGGGCCGCACTATTGATGGCGGCACCCTGCAGCTGACTGGCAGTAACACCTTTAAAGTTGCAGCTGACCTGTCGAATGTTACTCCTAATGCCGATAAGTTTACTTTTGCGAAACTGGCAGCCGACAGCAGCACGGCAACACAATACATCACTGTCGGTTACGACAAAGCCTTTGACGGCAGCAGTCTGGACAGCTTTATCGGCGAGGTGACGGTACTGACAGTAACTAATTTGGAGCATGGGCAGAACTTAAATAATTTTGTGGGTAAGGAAAGCGTAATGGACGACCCGCTGACCAGATTTTTGGCAACGCCGACCGTAACAGTGGACGGCAATGATGTCAAGATCACGCAAATAGATTTTGAGGAAGCAGGCGCTTCCGAAACAGTGATGACGGCCGCTGACGCGCAGATGGCGCTGGGCAGTATGTGGCGCATCGAAGGCAATAACCTGATGAAACGCATGGGCGAGCTGCGCAGTGATAAAGAAGCGGCACAGGGCGGCGTCTGGGCCCGTTACTACCGGGGCGAACTGAGCGCCGACAGCGCTTATGACCGTGAGTTCAGCCAGGATTATACAGCCTTCCAGGGCGGCATCGACAAAGTGCAGGACTACAAAGGCGGCAAGCTCTATACAGGCATCGCCGTCAACCGCATCGACAGCAACGCCGGCTATACGGCAGGCAGCGGCGACCTGAGCAGCACCGGTGTAGGCGTATACGCCAGCTGGCTGGGCAGCAAGGGGCATTACATCGACGTTATCGCCCGCGGCAGCAAGCTGACCAATGACTTTAAACTGGTAGATCCAAACAACATCGCTGCTAAAGCCGATTACGATACCTGGGCTTACGGCATCAGCACCGAATACGGCTACAGACAAAACCTGAACGCAGGCTGGTTCGTAGAACCGCAGGCCGAACTGAGCCTGGGCCATATCGGCAGCGTCGATTACACAACCAGCAACGAAGTCAGTGTCAAACAGGACAGCGTCAACAGCGCCGTAGTGCGCCTGGGCTTCTTGGGCGGCAAAGAGTTTACCATTGGCGGGCGCACCAGCAATGCCTATGTCAAAGCATCACTGCTGCACGACTTCGGCGGCAACGGCGATTCAACAGGATATTATGGCATTAAAAGTTTGGCTATGCAGACAGGCGACCTGACTGGGAGCTGGTATGAAATCGGGTTGGGCGCAAATTTGGGCATTACCAAAAACAGCAATTTGTATTTTGATGCGCTGAAAACTTTAAATAGTACGGTTCGTACCGACTGGCAGTTTAACGCCGGGTTGAGATTCACGTTCTAGCAGATTTACAAAATAAAAAGGCTATATAAAACTTTAACAGCATACAGAAAAACAAAAAAACTCTGCCGATGAGGGCAGAGTTTTGCGGACGATTGAGTTTTATTGCTTATTACACCAGCTTTTTGAAGTAGCTGTTGACGAACATCAGATAAAAGACTATCGAAATCGCCATTGTTGCCAGTTCTGCGAAAGGTACAGAGAGCCAGATGCCGTTGATGCCTATCAGTGAAGGCAGGGTAAATAAGGCTGCCAGTACGAATATCAGCGAACGCAGCAGCGAGATGATGCCTGCGATCAGTCCGTTACCTATAGCGGTATAGAAGCCGGCGATAAAGATATTGAAGCCCAGGAAGATAAAGCAGTAGGAGAACATCCTGAAACCGTGTACTGCTAAATCAATGACCTGCTGGTTATCGCCGATGTACCAGGAGATGATGTTGGCGCCGTAAAAACGGGCTAAGGTGAAGACCGCCAGGGAGCCAAAAAGAATGGCTTTTTTACAGTGATCGATGATCTCGCCCAGGCGTTTTTTGTTTTGCGCGCCGTAGGCATAACTGATAACCGGCTGTGCGCCTGTTGCTATACCAAGATAGATGCTGATGAGGAAGTAGAAGATGTTGATGTTGACGGCCATAGCCGCAACGCCATCCTCGCCGGCAAATTTGATAATAGCGATATTAAAGAAAATCGTTACGATACCCGAGGAAAGCTCGGTGAGCATTTCGCCGGCGCCGTTGAAGCTGGACTTGATAAAGTACCATTTGTTCCAGTGGAATTTGGTAAATTTCAGGTTTGTTTCGTAGAGTTTGAAATAAACCAGACCCATCAGCGTGGAGATGGCGATCGAGGTGATCGTAGAAATCGAGGCGCCGAAAACTCCCCAGCCTAAAACAACGATAGTATAATAGTCTAAGACGATGTTGAGGATAAATCCTGTTAAGGACATTACCAGAGAATAGGCAGGTCTGCCGTCCAGACGGATATAATATTCGAGGAACAGCTTGACCGCCAGGATCGGCGTACCTAAAATCATATATTTAAGGTAAGTTTTACAATCTTCAAACAGCAGCGCTGTAGAACCCAGAGAATAAATAATACGGTCCATATTAAAGTAAGAGACGATTGCAAAAATTGCCGTAAATCCCGTCAGAAACCAGAACATTGAGGTGAAGTAGGTATTGGCTAAACTGCGTTTGCCTTCGCCCAGCTTAATGCCGACCAGGGCACAGGAGCCGCAGGTAAACATGACGGCCAGACCCCAGATAAGGTTTGAGTAAGGCAGGACGATATTGATAGCGGCCATGGCGTTAGTTGATACGTATTGTGCCAGGAACCAGCTGTCGATCGCTGAATAGAACGATACCAGAACCATTGTAACTACGGACGGGAAAATATATAAGATGAAGTCCGAGAAACTTTGTTTTACATTTATTTTGCTGTACATTTGGGACACCCTTTCCGAAACTTGCGCAAGTTCCTGTATCTATATCCTACCTTAGCGGTAATATTAAAGCAAATGAGGAATATTGAGGAGATTGAAGGAGATTGGAGGAGCTTTGAGGAGTTTGGGAAAAAATTTGTTTCCCGGATTTTAAATAGTGATAGAGGCCTTAAATCGCCTTTAGTTACAAAAAAAGTAAAAAATGTTATATTTTAAAGAAATTTAACGTTTTTGTTTGACAAGTGTATAGCGCAGAGATATAATAAATC
>OIYW01001990.1_pt1 | contig 11659 bp, 10 predicted proteins | sample 1588351 | NCBI WGS metagenome assembly OIYW01 (sample SAMN03283268) | human gut metagenome | biome: human-associated habitat; material: feces | host: Homo sapiens | place: USA | collected 2013 | reverse complement strand
CACGGAGCGTCGTCGTTGATCTTCTGCTGGATCTCCTTATAAAGCTCCATACGCTTGGCGTTGTCGGACTCCTTCTGGGCCTGCTCGATCAGCGTATCCACCTCCGGATTGCTGTAAAACGCACGGTTTCCGGTGGCTCCGAAGTTCTTTGTATGGAACAGCGGGAAAATGCTGGCATCCGGATCCATGGTGGCGTTGGACCAGCTGCTGATGAACATATCGTGCTCGCCCTTATTGATGGCGTCTAAGAATGCGCCCCACTCATAAAGCTGGATATCCACCTCGATGCCGATCTCCAGAAGCTGGGCCTGGATGATCTGGGCCTCACGGTTTCTCACATCGCCGGATGCAAACAGGGTGGTCTTAAAGCCGTCCGGATAACCTGCCTCTGCCATCAGGGCCTTGGCCTTCTCCAGATCCTGGGAATAGCCGGTGATCTCCTCGCTGTAACCCGGGATATTGACGTTCATGACGCTGTTGGCCACCTGGCCTCTGCCCTCCAGGACCACGTCGATGATCTCCTGCTGGTTTAAAGCGTAGTTGATGGCCTGGCGTACCTTGGGATCGTTGAAGGGCTCCTTCTCACAGTTCATGGCCAGATACTCCACAGAAACAGAGGTCTTTTCCAGAGCCATGAGCTCCTTATTGGCCTTTACATTCTGCACGTCTGTGGCGTCCACGGAAATGGACATGTCGATCTCGCCGGTCTCCAGGGCGATGGTCCTGGCTCCGCCCTCGGGCATGATCCTTAATGTCAGGCTGGTGGTCTTTCCAGGTCCCTTGAAGTAATCGTCGAACCGCTTTAAGCTGTAATGGTCATTGGGCACCCACTCCACAAACTGCATGGGGCCTGTGCCGATGGGATTCTCCCAGAATGCGTCGCCCTGGGCGGTCACAGCGGCCTCGGGCACGATGCTGGTACCCGTATGGCTCAGCGCAGCCAGTAACGGCGCGTAAGGCTCTGCCAGATGAAGGGTCAGATTGTGATCATCCTCCACAGTGATACTGTCGATCTGCTCCACATACTGCTTGACACGGGGCATTTCCTTGGCCCGCTCCAGACTGAATTTCACATCGCTGGCCGTACAGTCGGTGCCATCGTGGAACTTGACGCCCTCATGGATCTTGAATTTCCATTCCGTATCGGAAACCTGCTCCCAGCTCTCGGCCAGATCGCCTACGATCTCAGAATTTTCATCGATCTCAATGAGACGGCTGTAAATGTGGCGGTGGGCAATGGAGGATGTGGTGTCGTTGGTACCCATGGGATCCAGGGTCTTGATATCCGACTTTCCAGCGATCACGATATCACTTTTTCCAACCTCTCCGGAGCCTTCCCCTGTTCCTGTGGGCGCTGCGGCGGCTGCATCCCCTGCGTCTGCGGATGCGGCTGCCTGGGTGCTCCCGTCTTCCCCGGAGTTTCCGCAGGCACTCAGCGCCAGTACGGCAGCTGCTGCCAGTGCGGCCATTGCCTTCCATCTGTTCTTCTTCATTTTTGTAGAACCTCCCTTTTTTGTTATACCCATCGGAGCTGCCGGAAATGGCCGTGCCCAGATTCCCCTGGGATCACGCTTCCCGACAGCTCCGGAGTTTTCCCCTTTTAATTCAGATATTTATCGAACCAGTCCATCATCTCCTGCATCCTGCGGATCCTGTGGGTGGGCTTTCCGGATCTGGACAGTTCATGGTTTTCCCCATGGAACAGGCACAGTCTTGCATCTACCCCGAAATACTTAAGGGCAGAGAACATCTGGATGGCGTCTCCCATCCAGCAGCGGTAGTCCTCGTCCGACTGGATGAACAGGGTGGGCGTCTTTGCCATGTTGGCATATTTCAGCGGAGAATGGGACCACATCTTCTCCGGATTTCCCCACGGATCGGCCTTGATCTGATCCATGTTGAAGTAGTATCCGATATCTGTGGTCATGCACTTGGAGATCCAGTTGGAGATGCTTCTCTGGGAAGCAGCCGCCGCGAATCTCGTGGTGTTTCCGATCACCCAGTTGGTCATAAATCCGCCGTAGCTTCCGCCCATAACTCCCAGGCGCTTCTCATCGATCTGCGGATACCGCTTTAATACCTCGTCGGTCACAGCCATACAGTGCTCAAAGTCGATGCTGCCGTGTCTTCCGGACAGGTCTGCGAAATCATTGCCGCGTCCGTCGCTGCCTAAGGGGTTCGTATAGAATACGAAGTAGCCGGCATTGGCAAATACCTGGTTCTCATGGAAGAAGGTGGGAGCAAAGGTGGCTCTGGGGCCGCCGTGGATGGTCAGGATGCCCGGATACGTCTTATTGGGATCATAATCCAGCGGCTTGATCACATAGCCATCCAGCTCCAGTCCCTTGTATGTAAAGGTAAACTCCTCCACCGGAAGGACGGAACGCTCTGCCATGATCTCGTCGTTGAAGGAGGTCAGCTTTTCCTCCTCTTTTCCGTCAAAGCAGTAGCACTCGGTCAGTCCCATTTCTCTCATGCCGGTGAAGTATACCTTATCCCCGCACAGGCTTAAGGTATGGAGGCTTCCCTGACGGTCAATAAGTGTCTCCAGATTGCCGTTGGCATCAAATCTTCTGAGAGCCGTGTTCTTTCTTAATGTAGTCAGGAAATAAATGTATTTGTCATCGTGTACAATGGCCGGGCCGTCGGCAAATTTGCAGTCGCAGCAGATGCTGTTGTGGATACTGTCATCGTAATCGGAAAGCAGCTCCACCTTGCCGTTCTCCACTGTATACAGCTTGTCGTTTTCATTGAAGCCGTACTCCTTCATATAAGAAGCGAAGAAGGTCACCTTGCCGTTTAAGATGCAGGCATAGTCGATGCTCATATCTCCCTGCTCCACCAGAGTCTCCACCTTGTCCTCGGAGATGGTATACATCTTAAGGCCCTCGTATACATCCTTCTTATCTGTATAATGGCTGGAAATGAAAAGGACCTTGTTTCCTTCCTCAGTCCAGAAGCCCTCCACATTGTCATACTCCGGGCTTACGATCTTTGCATCGCCGGTCTCCATATCATACACAGCCAGACGGGTCCTCTTCTTATTTACGATCCCCTGTCCGTTGGCCCAGAACGGAAGCTCATCAAAGACCTCATAATCCTTTTCGTCCTTCCATGCCTTCAGGGCCTCTTCCTTCTCTTCCCCTTCCATATGGGCAAAATCCGGTTTGTTGTAGTCATACTTTACTCCCAGGACCAGCTTCGTCCCGGCCAGCTGCATTTTTGTCACCTTATACGGAACCGCAAAGGCAAACTGGGCCTCTCCGCCGTAAATACTGATCTTATAAAAGCAGGTCCAGTCCTCTCCGTCCTTTACCTTTTTCGCATACTCCTTCTCTCTGTCAGAGGTGAAAAGAAGCGTTTCATTATCCAGCCAGATAAAAGTGCGTTCCTTTTTCCCACTGGTGAGCTTTCTCGTTTTTTTGCTCTCTGTGTCATGGATCCAGAGGCAGGAATCGTATGTATTATCCTTTTCGTTGGCATTTACTACCGCAATGGCAGCATGCTTTCCGTCGGGAGAAGCGGTGATCCCTGTGGGGTAATTGTAGAACGTAAAGTCATTGATTCCGATCTTTTTCATGTTCTGGTCTCCTTCTTTAAATGATTTTACTGTTTCCGGTTCAACGCAATAAAGCAGCCTGGCATAAAAACAGCCATCTGGCCGTTTCTGCCTGTGTGGACAGGAAACAAGCCCTCTGCATTATACCATGCCGAGGGCTTCCTTTCACTATTTTTCCGTCAGATGGCATGCAACAAAGTGATCTTTCTCGATCTCCACCAGCTTGGGCTCCTCGGTCCGGCAACGGTCTGTGGCATACGGACAGCGGACAGCAAACCGGCAGCCCGGCTTCGGGTTGATGGGGGAGGAGATCTCACCCTTTAACATAACTCTCTGTCTCTTCTTCCTGAGACTGGGCACCGGGATCGCAGACAGCAGGGCCTTGGTATATGGATGGACCGGATTATCGAATAAGGTCACAGACGGAGCCTTCTCGATCAGCTGCCCCAGGTACATAACAGCGATATCATTGGCAAAATGGTTTACGACCGAAAGGTCATGGGTAATAAAGATATAGGTCAGTCCCATCTGCTCGCCGGACACCAGGATATAGATGCGGTTATTCTGAATGGAAAAGATCTGCAGCGGCTTCAGCCAGGTATTGAAGGAAATATCCGTCAATTCATGCTCTCTTTTCACTGTCAGAAGGATTTCGTCCCATTTTTCTTCGACCAGATGCATAACTCGCGTCCTTTCTTACAGTCCTGTAAAATCGCTTACAAACGATTTACAATGATACATTTGGATAGTCGTCCAATGTCTATGATAACTCAAATCGCTTCATTTTTCAATGAAAACTTCGCAATCGCACAGGAGTACACGGAGCGTAAAAAATGGATTTTCGGGCGTTTTACAGGGTTTTCTAAAAGTTTTCAATTTTCTATTGACTAGTCTGACTTTTTTTGTTATCATCGGAAATGATGCTACGAGGAATGGAGGTGTATCACAATGAAAATGACTTATCAGCCAAAGAAGAGACAGAGAGCGAAAGTTCACGGTTTCAGAAAAAGAATGAGTACAGCAGGCGGAAGAAAAGTTTTGGCCGCTAGAAGATTAAAAGGAAGAAAAAAATTAACAGCTTAGGCCACAACGTTTGTGGTCTTTTCTTCTCTTTTTAAACATTTTTGAACAAATTGTTATGAAATCAGAGGACAGGAAATTATGCATTTTTCAGAATCATTAAAGAAAAACAGAGATTTCCGGACAGTTTACCGGGATGGAAAATCTTATGCAAACAGACTGTTGGTTATGTATACGCTGAAAAATGACTCGGACAGAAACAGATTAGGAATTTCCGTTAGTAAGAAAGTTGGTAACAGTGTTGTACGGCATCACATTACCAGATTAGTAAGAGAAAGTTACAGACTGCATGAAGAGATGTTCCATAGTGGTTGGGACATTGTAGTCATCGCAAGGGCAGGCGCAAAAAACGCATCATATCACGAAATCGAATCCGCATTGCTGCACTTGGGAAATCTTCAAAAAATCATGAACCCCGAAGAAAAGAAGATGGAATCACATTGAAAAAAATATTGATTTTTTTAATAAAATGGTATCGTAAATACATTTCTCCGATGAAAACCACGAAATGTCCGTATTATCCTACCTGCTCCACCTACGGGCTGGAGGCAGTAGAGAAGTATGGGGCATGGAAAGGTGGATTGCTTGCGCTCTGGCGCATTTTACGCTGTAATCCGTTCTCTAAGGGTGGCTACGATCCGGTTCCATGATTATAGGAGGCAACCAGATGGATTCCTTATTTTTACTTACACAAAATTCAGGTAAGATTTTAGGACCAATCGCAAAGGTACTCGGTTACCTTATGAACGCAATCTACGTATTTATGGACAAGTTTTTAAACATCCAGAACGTAGGTCTGACAATCATTGTATTTACGATTGTTATTTATTTTTGCTTACTTCCGCTTACTTATAAGCAGCAGAAGTTCTCAAAAATGTCACAGATCATGAATCCTGAAATTCAGGCAATTCAGAAAAAGTATAAAAACAGAAGAGATCAGGCATCCGTTCAGGCTATGAACGAGGAGACACAGGCTGTTTACCAGAAATACGGTGTATCTCCTTCCGGAAGCTGTATCTTTATGATCATCCAGCTCCCGATTCTGTTTGCTCTCTATCGTGTTATTTACAACGTACCGGCATATATCACAAACGTCAAAAACACGTTTGACGGTCTTGTAACCGGTATTATGGGCACCGCCGGATACCAGGATACCATGAACAGTTTCCTGACTTCCGTGTCAGAAAAGAACTCTGTATTCCGTGGTATTACCCTGAACTTCTCAGGTACCAGCCAGCAGGCTCATGACTCTATCATTGATGTTCTTTACAAATGTACCAGCAATAACTGGACTTTATTGCAGGATAAATTCAGCGGTTTATCCGATGTCATTGCAAGCACGCAGTCTGCAGTAGAGCATTTTAATAACTTCCTCGGAATCAATATCGTATATTCTCCGAAGACCATTATCGCTACAAGTTTCCGTGAGGGACACTATGTGCTGATCATCCTTGCTCTGCTCGTACCGATCCTTGCTGCTCTGACTCAGTTTCTGAACATCCGTCTGATGCCACAGGCAGCAAACAATGGCGGACAGCAGGAAGCTATGGCCAGCCAGATGAAGATGATGAACTACATGATGCCGTTATATTCTGTATTCATCGTATTTTTCCTTCCGGTCGGTGTTGGTATCTACTGGATCGCAGGTTCCGTTATCCGAAGCTTACAGCAGTTCCTGCTGAATAAGCATTTCGACAAGATGGATCTTGAGAAAGTTATCAAAGAGAACCAGGCAAAAGCCGCAGCAAAGAACAAAAAGAAAATCGAGAAAAAAGGTGTAGCCGGTGAGCAGATCGCCAATGCTGCAAAAGTTAATACCCGTAATATCCAGTACAAATCCATGGCAGACAAAGCAGCTTCCGTCAGCCACAAGGACACCACACCGGATACAGGTAAAAAATACAAAGAAGGAAGTATGGCTTCCAAAGCAAATCTTGTAAAAGATTTCAACAACAAAAATACAAAATAGGGAGGGCATTGTGATGGATTTTATCGAATTTACGGGAAAAACTGTTGATGACGCACTTACAAATGCACTGGTTGAATTCGGTGTTACAAGTGATCAGATCGATTATGACGTGCTGGAAAAAGGCAGTTCAGGATTCCTTGGATTTAACAGTAAACCGGCAAAAATCAAAGCCCGCAAAAAATATACCGTTGCAGATCACATCAAAAATTTCCTTTCCCAGGTATTTGCTGCCATGGGACTGGAAGTTGAGATCCTGATCAACGCTTCCGCCGAGGAAGAAAATGTATACGATGTAGAACTGAAAGGTGCTGAAATGGGCGTTCTGATCGGAAAGCGCGGTCAGACACTTGACTCTCTTCAGTATCTTACAAACCTCGCCATCAACAAACACTCTGATACATACACCAGAGTAAAACTTGATACTGAGGATTACCGTAAGAGAAGAAAAGATACACTGGAGAATCTGGCAAAAAATATTGCTTACAAGGTAAAACGTACCAAAAAGGCCGTATCCCTGGAGCCAATGAATCCATTTGAAAGACGGGTCATTCATTCTGCACTGCAGAATGACCGTTATGTATCTACACACAGTGAAGGGGACGAACCTTACAGACACGTTGTGATCACATTAAAAAGACAGTAATTTGTGCTTTTATTATTATTCTAAATTTGATTTGGGTGTTTTAACACCAAAATCGTGATTACACGGATTGTTCCGTGCTTTTGACACTGTAATCTAAATTTAAAAACTTTCAGACGAAAAGGATGCGGACACGGATAATTTTCTGTATCAGCTGCAAGCATGACCACGTTGAAAATCAACCTACCGTCCGGCATCCTTTTTTTCCTGAAAGTTTTATTTACGTTATAGAATAAAACTACTATAATAAAAAACATAGGTACCTTGAAACGTAAATTTTTTATTTAGCTTGAGAGATGAAGAAAGAATATGAAAACTGATACTATTGCAGCGATTGCAACCGCCATGTCAAATTCCGGTATCGGAATCGTCCGCATCAGCGGTGACGAAGCATTGGATGTTGCTGACCGCATTTTTCGTCCAAAAAAGGGAAGCCGCAAGGTTTCTGATATGGAGACTCATACCATTCATTATGGCTATGTGACAGATGGTGACGAAGTGATCGATGAAGTAATGCTTCTGATCATGAAGGCACCCCGCAGTTATACCTGCGAAGATACCATCGAGATTGACTGTCACGGTGGTGTACTGGTTATGAAAAAAATACTGGAAACAGTTTTAAAATATGGTGCCCGCCCGGCAGAACCGGGAGAATTCACCAAACGGGCATTTTTAAACGGACGGATTGATCTGTCCCAGGCAGAGTCCGTAATCGATGTGATTAACGCTCAGAACGAACTTGCACTGAAAAGTTCCGTCAGTCAGCTGCAAGGCGCTGTCCTGGAAAAAATAAAAGCGATCCGCGCGGTTGTGCTACACGAGATTGCCTTTATCGAATCCGCACTGGATGATCCGGAGCATGTATCACTGGAGGGCTATCCGGAGCAATTGCATGAGATCATGAGTGATGCTCATTCCAAAGTGAAGAAACTGCTGGATTCCTCTGACAATGGCAAGATGCTCAAAGAAGGGATTAACACCGCTATTGTCGGAAAACCGAATGCCGGGAAATCCTCCCTGCTGAATATTCTGGTGGGAGAGGAGCGTGCCATTGTTACCGAGATTGCCGGTACGACACGCGATATTTTACAGGAACAGATTCAGATTGGCGGCATCGGTCTGAATGTCATCGACACCGCCGGTATCCGGGACACCGAAGATATTGTTGAGAAGATCGGTGTCAACAAATCAAGGGAATATATTGAAAAAGCAGATTTGATCATCTATGTAGTTGATTCCTCCACAGAACTGGATGAAAACGATCAGGAAATCATCGAAGCCATCCAGAATAAGAAAGCAATTGTACTGCTGAACAAATCTGATCTGGATGCAAAAACAGATGCTTCTGTATTACAGACACAGTTAAGCAAACCAATCCTTTCCATTTCTGCCAAAAACAACACTGGGATCCATGAACTGGAAACGCTTATTGAAGAAATGTTTTTCAGTGGAAAGCTATCTTTCAATGATGAAGTATATATCACAAATATCCGCCAGAAAAATGCTCTGGCAGAAGCTCAGAACAGTCTGAAGATGGTATTACAGAGCATTGCAGATGGAATGCCGGAAGATTTCTTTACCATCGATATGATGAACGCTTATGAGGCTCTTGGCACGATCATTGGTGAATCTGTAGGAGAAGATCTGGTGAATGAGATTTTCAGTAAATTTTGTATGGGAAAATAATGCATCACCACTATATATGAGGAGGAATATATGCCAGTTGTAAAGGAAAATTACGATGTTTGTATCGTCGGCGCAGGCCACGCAGGTTGTGAAGCAGCCCTGGCATGCGCACGGCTCGGACTGGAAACCATTCTTTTTACCATCAGCATTGAAAGCGTAGCTATGATGCCCTGTAACCCGAATATCGGGGGCAGTTCCAAAGGACACCTGGTACGCGAAATTGATGCGCTGGGCGGTGAAATGGGTGTCAATATCGACCATACGTTTATCCAGTCTAAAATGTTAAATAAATCAAAGGGACCTGCCGTACATTCTCTGCGTGCACAGGCGGATAAGGCAGATTACAGTGCCAGAATGAGACAGGTATTGCAGAACACTGACCACTTAACCCTGCGCCAGGCAGAAGTTACAGAACTGATGGTAGAGAACAAAGTGATCCGTGGTGTGAAAACGTTTTCAGGTGCGGAATATTATGCAAAAGCAGTCGTATTGTGTACAGGTACTTATCTGAAGGCCCGCTGTCTCTACGGTGATGTGGTAAACTGCACCGGTCCAAACGGCCTGCAGGCTGCAAATCATCTGACGGATTCTCTGGTAGAAAATGGAGTGGAAATGTTCCGTTTCAAAACAGGTACACCGGCACGTATTGATAAACGTTCTGTTGATTTTTCAAAAATGCAGGAACAGTTTGGCGATGAGAGGGTTGTACCATTTTCATTTACCACTGATCCGGAAAAAGTACAGATTGATCAGGTAAGTTGCTGGTTAACTTATACAAATGAAAAGACACATGAGATCATTCGGGATAATCTGAGCCGTTCGCCACTGTTTTCCGGAATGATTGAGGGAACCGGTCCGCGCTACTGTCCGTCTATCGAGGACAAAGTCGTTAAATTTGCCGACAAGAACCGCCATCAGGTATTCATTGAACCGGAAGGTATCCACACCAATGAAATGTATATCGGCGGTATGTCCAGTTCTCTTCCGGAGGATGTACAGTATGCTATGTATCATACAGTACCGGGACTCGAACATGTCAAGATTGTAAGGAATGCATACGCAATTGAGTATGACTGTATCAATCCACGTCAGTTGTATCCGTCCCTGGAGTTCAAGGAGATTTCCGGTCTGTTCAGCGGCGGACAGTTCAACGGAAGCTCCGGATATGAAGAGGCTGCCGCACAGGGGCTGATCGCCGGTATCAATGCAGCTATGAAAATAAAAGGAAAGGACCCACTGATTCTTGACCGTTCCGAATCCTACATTGGCGTACTCATTGATGATTTGGTTACTAAGGAAAACCATGAACCATATCGTATGATGACTTCCCGTGCAGAGTATCGTTTGCTGCTCCGTCAGGATAATGCAGATCTGCGTCTGACCAGACATGGATACGAAGTTGGTCTGATCCCACAGGAACGCTATGACTATGTTGTTAAGAAGGAGCAGCTGATCAAACAGGAAGTACAGCGTGTAGAAAATGTACACCTGGGAGCTTCCGGTCCAGTACAGAAACTGATGGCACAATATAACAGCCAGCCTTTAAATACAGGAACTACACTGGCTGAGCTGATCCGCCGTCCGGAACTGAACTATGATATTCTGGCACCGGTGGATCCGGAACGTCCACACCTGACACCGGATGTCTGCGAACAGATAAATATCAACATTAAATATGACGGTTACATCAAACGCCAGATCAAACAGGTAAAACAATTCAAAAAACTGGAAAGCAAGAAACTGCCACCGAATTTTGATTACACCCAGATCAGCGGACTTCGTATGGAGGCACAGCAGAAACTGAATCTGTACCAGCCAATCTCCATCGGACAAGCTTCCCGTATTTCCGGCGTTTCACCAGCAGATATCTCCGTTATTTTAGTATATCTGGAGCAACTACACTATCAGCAGAAAAAAGAACAGGATAAATAAACTATGAGTTATGATCTGGCCAAATTCAAACATGGTCTGGCAGAGTTACGAATCACTCTGACCGATCATCAGATAGAACAATTTTTACAATATTACGAAATGTTGGTGGAAAAAAATAAGGTGATGAACCTCACCGGTATTACGGAATATGAAGAAGTCATTCAGAAACATTTTCTGGACAGCCTCTCTCTGATCCGGGTCATCCCGACTCTGGCTGAACAGAATTTCAAAATCATTGATCTTGGAACCGGAGCAGGTTTTCCGGGGCTTCCATTAAAAATTGCATTTCCGAATCTTGAGATTACATTGATGGATTCCCTGAACAAGCGAATCAACTTCTTAAATGAAGTAATCGACAAGCTCGGATTGGAGAAGGTAACTGCGGTACACGGAAGAGCAGAAGAAATGGCAGCTAATATCACGCACCGACAGCAGTATGACCTCTGTGTTTCACGTGCGGTATCCAACCTTGCTGTACTGTGCGAATACTGTCTGCCATTTGTTGCAAAAGGCGGTACTTTTGTATCATACAAATCTGCTGATTCAGATGCGGAGATTCAGGAAGGAAAGAAGGCTATTTCCATTCTTGGTGGAAAATTAATCAACATTGACAAATTCAAATTACCGGATTCTGATTTAGGCAGAGCATTGGTATGCATTAAGAAAGTAAAGGATACCCCAAAAAAATATCCTCGAAAAGCAGGTACGCCGGCAAAGTTGCCGCTGAAATAGCAGATTCTATAAATTTCTATCTAACGGAAAAGGGACGGCAGAAATGTTTCACGTGAAACAT
>OIYW01001986.1_pt1 | contig 11670 bp, 8 predicted proteins | sample 1588351 | NCBI WGS metagenome assembly OIYW01 (sample SAMN03283268) | human gut metagenome | biome: human-associated habitat; material: feces | host: Homo sapiens | place: USA | collected 2013 | reverse complement strand
ACTTAAGAAAATTACTAAAATGTCAATTAACAAAATAAAATTTATAAAAATATATACTTTTTTTATTAATGAAAGTTTCCCTTTCATTAATGTTTGATACCATTTTCTATTTAAAAGATGATGAATAACAAAACAAATCAATGTAACAATTCCCAATATCTCATGAATTAACGGACTTGTTACAGGATAAGCCATTAAAAATAAAAGCAAAATTAACATCACTACATCCAATAACAGTTTATTTTTCAACTTCATCACCACCTTTAATTTGGTTAAATAGCCAACCCATCACATTTTTATCATGAGCAAAAAGATGTGCCCCTTGTCCATGTTGATTGGATGCGCCTTGGCTTTCAAAATAAGAATTATCTTTTACATCAAGTACTAATAATTGATCAATTTCTTGATCAGATAATCCTTTATCACGATATAACTCATATAAATCCTGATAAGTTTGCTTAGAAGAATCCAAGCCATAATATTCATCATTTTCACCAATAACAATATAAACAGGAGTTTCACTATTCACTAATGTTTGATAATCTCCATCCCATTTAGAACTACAATGCAAATAGCCGCTAAAAAGATCTGGTCTTTTTCCCATTACAATTGACATTGTTTCACCACCACCAGAATAACCATTTGCATAAACTCGTGATGAATCAATATTGTAATTAGAAAGAAAATATTCAGTAAGCTCAATTGTTTGATTTGCTGAAAGTTCTTGCCAATCATCAAGTTGCGGTGCAACGATAATCATCTTTGAATTATATTCAGGTGCAACAAAACCAAATTCTTCAGTCTTTAAATTTTCTCCTACACCTTGGAAATAAAGTCCTTGATATCCAGGTAACGTCATATAAAGAGCATAGGGCTCACTTCCATCATAGCTATCGGGAATATAAACATTGTAATGAATATCTCCATAATCTTTAGAGTGCAAAGTATTATCAAGGATAAAATTTTGGTATTTCTCTGTTCCTGATGTTACATTTTCAATGTTTATTTCAGGTGCAGTAGACAAATTAATAGTTTGATTATTATTTTGATTATTTAAATAGATTGCAATTATAGCTATTAGAAATATAATTACAATTCCTACCAATAAATATATTTTTCTTTTCATATATTTTTAGCGAATAAAAGGTGTAAACACATGCTGTTCTTTTTTTGGTAAACCATACTTTTCTTTTCCTAATTAAATGCTCTTTATCAAAAATGCCATATTTTTACCTAGAACACGCATTATTTGTAAACCTTCTTCATCCTTTTTAACATCTTCAGGAGTATAGCCATGAACCATATTCCAATATTGACTTGAGACAATTGGCATATTAGAAATTGTAAAATATTTATTAAGCTCATCGAAAGTTGCTGTTGTACCAGCTCGCCTAGCACTTACAACAGCAGCTCCAACTTTCATTGTTTTATCAGCATCTAAACTATAAAATAAACGATCTAGAAATGAAATTAATGTTCCATTTGCACTTGCATAATAAACAGGTGAGCCAATTACAATTCCATCACATTTAGCAAATTTATCACTAACTTCATTTACAATATCATTAAACACACATTTTCCATCTGTTTTACACTTACGACAACCGATGCATCCTCTAATATTCTTATTACCTACATGGATAATTTCAGTTTCTATCCCTTCTGCTTCTAATGTTTTAGCAACTTCCTCAAGTGCTGTATACGTACATCCTTTTGCATTGGGACTTCCATTAATTAAAATTACATTCACAAAATAATCCTCCTATTGATGTAACCCGGCAATCATTTCTACAATTGAAGGATCATAATGTGAGAAGAACGAACTTTCTTTTTTATCCATTTCACTGATTTTATCCATATCTTCTTTACTCAATTCAAAATCAAAGATATTAATATTTTCTTGCATTCTTTCTTTTTTAACTGATTTTGCTAGTGGTACAATTCCTCTTTGTACTAACCATCTTAAAATTACTTGACCTACTGATTTGTTATATTTTTCACCAATTCCCATTAATGTTTCATTAGTGAAGATTCCCTTCTTCCCCTCTGCAAACGGTGCCCATGCTTCTAATTGAACACCATATTTTTCATTATATGTTTGAGCTTCAATCTGTTGATGGAATACATTTACTTCTACTTGGTTTACAGCTGGCATAATAGTCATACCATCTTTAAATTTATTCCATAAATTAATTGTTACGTTAGAAATACCAATTGATTTAATTTTTCCTTGGGCAACTGCTTCTTCTAAAGCTCGCCATGAACCCAAATAATCACCATATGGTTGATGCAATAAATATAAATCAATATAATCAACACCCAATAACTTTAAAGATGTCTCAATTCCTTTTTTAGCATTTTCATATCCATAATCTTGTAACCATAATTTTGATGTAATAAAAATTTCTTTACGATCAATTCCACTATCTTTAATCGCTTTTCCAACATCACTTTCATTCATATAACCAGCTGCTGTATCAATATGACGATATCCAGCTTTTAAAGCAGCTAATGTAGCATCATAAGTTGGTCCATCATTTGGAATCATAAAAACTCCAAAACCTACAGCAGGAATTAATTCTTTATTATTTAATTCAAATGTTTTCATACTTTCTTCTCCTTATTCATGTATTTTATATTTATTTAAATTCTTTGCAGTAGCATAACATTGATGATCAATAATCTCGCTATATCCTAAATTTAATTGATCTATCTTTTTAAAATCCTCACTATCTAATTTAAAATCCCAAATATTCATATTTTCTATCATACGATCTTTATGAATTGTTTTAGGAATTGTCATTATATGTTTTTGAATATGCCAACGCAAAACGATCTGAGCAACTGTCTTATCATGTTTTTTAGCAATCTTTTCTAGTATTTCATGTTTAAAAATATTTCTTTGCCCTTCGTTTAATGGACCCCAAGCTTGAATTTGACAATTATAATCTTTTAATAAATTTTGTACTTGGTTTTGTTGAAAAAAAGGATGAAATTCAATTTGATTAACCATTGGTTTGATCGTACAATTCATATACAAATCAACAAATCTTTCCATACTAAAATTACAAACACCTATGGCTCTAATCTTTCCCTTTCTATACAACTCTTCCATCGCTTTCCAAGAACCATAGTAATCACCATATGGTTGATGAATAAGATATAAATCAATATAATCCAAATCCAAGTTTTTTAAAGAAGTATAAAATGCTTTCATTGTATTTTCATAACCAGCATCTTGTATCCAAACTTTTGTTACTACAAATATTTCTTCTCTTGAAATCTTTGATTTTTTTATTGCTCTACCTATTTCTTTTTCATTAAAATAAGCAGCTGCTGTATCAATCATTCGATATCCTACATTAAGTGCATTTAATACACATTCCTCTGCAATCGATAAAGGAATTTGGAATGTTCCATAACCTAATATCGGTATATCAACTCCATTATTAAGTTTTATATATTCCATTTGATTCCCCCTTTACAGTTTTATTTTAAAAAAACTCTTTTTAAAAGTACAATATCAATATTTTATTGTGCTATAATTAAAATGCATACTGAATCAGGAGGTGCCATATGATAGAATTTTATCAATTAGAACAATTAGTAACGATTGCTAAAGAAGGAACATTATCAAAAGCTGCTGAAGTATTATTAATTTCGCAACCTGCATTAACTCGCTCAATTCAACGACTTGAAGATGATTTAAACATTAAATTATTTGATCGTAAAAAAAATAAAATTACATTAAATGATAATGGTAAATTAGCAGTTGAACTTTTTGAAAAACTACTAAATGAAAAAACTCAAATAATAAATACTCTTCAATCATATAACCGTAGTAAATTTGTTATTAATATTGGTTCATGTGCTCCGGCACCAATTTGGGGATTAGATTATATTTTAAAAAAACTCTATCCAGAGATGAAAGTTAGTAATAATCTTAATTCAAATGAAACTATTTTATTAGATGGTTTAAAAAATTATGAATTTTCAATTATTGTTTTAAATCACCCAATTGATGATGAGGAATTTGAATGTATTGAATTATTTGATGAAAATTTATATTTATCTGTTCCACCAGCTCACCCTCTTGCTTTATTTAATGAAATATCATTTGATGATTTAAATGGTGAAAGTGTCTTGCTTTTATCTCAAATTGGTTTTTGGAATGAAATTTGTTTAAAAAAGATTCCTCAATCGCACTTATTAATTCAAGAAGATCATACAATATTTAGTGAACTAACAAGAGCATCAGCACTTCCAAACTTTAGAAGTAATATTACGATATTAAGAGAAGCTAATGAAGAAAATCGTATTTCAATTCCAATTAGTGATAAAGAAGCGCATGTTAAATATTTTGCAATTTATCATAAAACTAATCATAAATTATTTAATTCAATTAAAAATGAAATTAAAAATATTGATTGGTCAAAAACTATAAATGAATAATTATTTTTATTAATTCAATTAACCTGTTAATAAACTAATGAAAGTCATAAACAGACTTTCATTAGTTTTATTTTCTAATTAAATAAATAATATCTATCTCGTTATTACATACATTCAAGTAAAATATCATAAATTTCTTCATGTGTTAATTCACGAGGATTGGTTTTAATAATATTACATGAATTAGCTACTTGCTTTAATAACTCTGGTGTAATTTCTTTTTTAGAGTCTAATTCATTCATTTTAGTTGGTAAGCCACATTCTTTAACAAATTCAAAGAACGCATCTACTCCTTTATTAGCACTATCTTCATTAAAAACTTCTTTAGCAAATTTAGTAAATTTATTTATTGCATCATTTACAATATGACGACAATATACTGGTTGAATAACTGCTAAACCTTGTCCATGATTACAATCTGTATAAGCACCTAATTGATGTTCAATTTGATGTACTTGGAAATCTGTTTTGCGTCCAATCTTTAAAATACCATTTTCTGCCATAGCTGAGTCCCACATAAGATTGGCACGTGCTTCCATATTATTGGGATCTTTTAAAATAACACGAATATTATTAACAGTATTTTTCATGATTGCCAGTGCTACATCATCACTAACATGATTAGTTCCTGATGTTCCTAAATATGTTTCTAATGCATGACTTAATGTATCAAATGCACCTGAAATCACTTGTTTATATGGAACTGTTTTTGTATAGTCAAGTTCCAATATTGCAAAAACTGGAGTAGCTCCTAATACACCTGTTTTAATATTTTTTTCTTCATTAGTAATAACTGCTCCACAATTCATTTCTGCTCCTGTTCCTGATGCAGTTACGATTGCCCCCATTGGTAACATTTTAGCTGGAAGCTGCCCTTTTTCAAATTCCATTGTCCAAATATCTTCATCACTACAAGCTTGTGCGCAAATAATTTTACAGCAGTCGATAACTGATCCACCACCTACAGCAAGAATAAAGTCAACATTCTTTTCTTTTGCTAGTTTTGCTCCATCTTGTACTTTGGCATAAGTTGGATTTGACATAATACCTGAAAAATCAATAACTGTTTTTCCAGCTTTATTTAAAATATCAATAACTTCTTGATAAATACCATTTGCTTTTATAGAACCGCCACCATATGCAACCATGATATTTTTTCCATATTTTTCTAGTTCATTTGCAAGATTATTTTTTGCACTTCCATTTCCAAAAATAACTTTTGTTTTATATTCATAAATAAAATTATCCATTGTTTTTTCCTCGCTTTCTTATTTATTTTCATATTGTAATGATATTTCATCAACAATATTCATCGCATTTAAAGATCTTGGATAACCAATATATGGCACACATTGTTCAATAATTTGATATAATTTTTCTTTTCCATTTCCTACATTAAAATTACCTGCAGTATGTCCTCTTAATTGGTTTTCACAACCACCTTGAGCTAAAATGAAACAAAATGTAATCATTTCTCTTTCTTTATCATTTAAACCTGTTCTTGTATAATAATCTCCAAAACAATTTGAAGCTAACCAACGATTAATGTTTTTTCTTATCTTTGGTGCTGTAGTTTGATTATCCAACATTTGTTTTCCAAATAAAGCAACTTGTTTATCCAAACCTTTTTCAAATCGATTTGTTTCATTTGTTGTAGCTTGACTCCCTAATGGTAATGCTATATCATTTTTTGACATAATTTCATTTGCTTTTATTAAATAATCATAAGTGCGTCCTATTCCTAAATACGCTGTTGCTTGATAGAGCATTTCTTTTATTGCTATAACATCAACATTCTTTTTCAATGCAACATCTAATACATTTGCAAACATCGATAAACTTTGACATCCAATTAATACTGATAAAATACAAAGAAACTTATCTTTATCACTTAATTTACAAACTTTTTCAACTTCAACTTGAGAAAAATTATAAATAATTTCAGTAAATTCAGAATCATATTTTTCAAGTGATTTAAATAAATCTCTACTGTATTCCTCATTTTCTTTATTCATCTTTTATCCGACCTTTCTTTTATCTGGTTATATTGTAATCCTCGGTAGTTACACACGGTCAAGAGTTTTTTATTATAATTAAAAAATTTTAATAAAATTATGTTAATTAAATCATCTATTTTTCTCATGTTTTTATTTATGAAAAATGATAAATCTCTTAAATATATTTTTATTGAATTAATAAGATCAAAATTTCATTTTATATATTATTAATAATTTTTATTTCAATATTTATTCATAATTTAAATCTAGACAATATTATAAAAAAGCAATATAAAAACTACCAAGTGATCCACTCGGTAGTTTTAAATATCTATTTTATATTAATTATTTTTTCTTTTTTTAAGACAAGCAATTGCGCTTAATGAAGCTAATAATCCTAAACTTGTAAACATTCCAATTAAGTTTTCATCACCTGTTTTTATACTTGTCGTACTTGTTGTTGTATCACCATTATTTACTGGTGTACTTACTGTGTTATCTGCTGGTGTATTTACATTAGCTTCTAAGCTATTGATTGCTTTTTCTAATGTAGCTTTGGCATTGTCTACATCTTTTTGAGTTGCATTTTCATTTGCTAATACGTTTTTAGCATTTGCTAAAGCATCATTTACAACTTGAACTGTTGCTTTACTATAGCTAGCTAAATTTAATCCTTCTGCTTTGTTAATTAAATCTTCTAATAAGCTCTTATCTGGAATTAATCTTAAATTCAAGAATGCTGTTACTAATTCTTGATAAGTTGTATTTACTTCTTCTTGCATTGCATTTTCATCATTATATACATTATTTGCTGCTACTAACGCATCATTGAATGGCGTCCATGTAGCTTCTGTATATTTATCAGCTTCTAGTCCACTAACTTTATCAATAAATGCTTTTAATGCTGTTTTGTCACCTTTTACAAAGTCTAACATATGCATTGCACTAGCAAGTCTGTCAAATGCATTATTTACTTCTTCTTGTGAAGCTGTTAAATCATTATAAATTGCATTAGCTTCATCTCTAGCAGCTTTAAATTCATCAGCTACTGCTGGTACAACATTAGCTAAATCTTCATCAGTGATTGCATTAGCTAAATCAATTGCAATTTGTAAAGCAGTTTTGTCAGCAGTTGTAGCAGAAGCTTCAGCAGTATTCATACCATAATCTACAACTTGAACTTCTAAATCATTTACATCAAAATCATCAGATATATTTTCAATCAAATCATTTAAATTAATAGTTAAATCTGCTTCAGTGTTATTTACACGAATAATATCACTAACACGAGCATCTTTATAATAAACAGCTAAAGCTTGGATACCAGATGTATCACTTGCATTAATAGTAAGAACTTTGTCATTAGTTAAAGCTAAATCAACTTCTGGCGCAGTTACATCCACATTTACATTAAATGATTGTGTTTGAACATTATCAGAATTCATTAAAACATCTAAACATGAATCTTTATCACCATAGTCTACAGAGTTTAGATATTCATATTCTTGTATAGCACGAACTTCAAAAGTATAAGTACCTTCTTTTACAAGATTACCATTAGAATCTGTACCATCCCAATACATTTCACGATTATATTTAGTACCATAAGTTAAAGCAGCTTGTTGAGTTCTATTACCATCATTAACTTTTGCTTCAAAATATTCATATTCAGGACCAATTACATTAACAACATTTCCATTTTCATCTTTAATTACTACACATAGTGCTTTGGCATTACGTAATAAATAAAGTGCTGCATAAGCAATATCGTCTTTACCATCTTCATTTGGAGATATAGTAACATAAGAACCATTTAATTCACCGTTTGTACGAAGATCATCTAAATAGCTACGAATTGTATTGTAATAACTTGTAGAAGATTCTCCAAAGTAATCTGGTAAAGATGTTCCTGTAAATTGATTTGCACCTAAAACTACATCATATCCATCAACTAAAGAATTTAAAGTTGTTGTATGGAACAATGGATATTTTTCATCAGTAGTATCTAATTCACTGATGTCATCATAAGCAGTTGCTAAATCAAAGATTGGAGCTGCATTCCAATCACCTCTAAATCCTAAATAAGGAATGCTAAGAGTTTCATAATCAGAATCTACATTATCAAAGAAAACAAATCCTTCTAAGAACATACCATTAGGATATTTTTCATCGTAAGCTTTCATTGTTTCTTCGTTCAAAGTTACACTAACTGTAATTTTAGTTGAACTGTTAGCAGGAACAGAAATTTTTGTTGCAGATGCATCATTACTATAACGGTTAATATTATCAGATTCACTGACAATAGTACCATTAGAAACAGCAGTAACTTTCATTACCCCATCTTCAATTGCATCAATATCTGAACCATAAGTATCAACAGGAGCAATAATAGTGCGTCCATCTGATTCTGTAGTATTATCAGTTTGAAGACATGCTAATACATCAAATGTCTTTGCTACTGAATCATAGTTATCCATAGTAAATGTAATATCAAAAGTTGTACCTAATTTATCACCTAATTGTACTTTAGTACGAGGAGAGTCTCCAGTAACAGCATTAAAAGGTGTGTCATTATGTAATAAAACTAAACTATTAATTACATTTTCAATATTAGCCATACCAGCACCTTGACGTCTTGGAGAGAAATACAAGTTCTGACGTGTCAAATCTTCTGAACTTACAAATGGTTGATAAGCTATTGCAGTAGAAGCTACTAACTGATTTATCAATTCAACATATTCATGAGTTCCAGTTTTTACTCCAAAAGTATCAAGATTATCATCTACATACTGTTGTGCAAGAATAAATAATCCTTCTGCATTTGGTGAAGCCATAGAAGTACCACTCTTTGAAGATAGTGCAGTATCTGATGATGCCCCTGCAGACCAGATATTTCCTCCTGGAGCCATTACATCTGGTTTTAAATTCATAGATTCACTAACTCCCCAAGAAGTAAAACCTGATGGACCATTATCATTATAACTACGTGTTATAGTTTCAGATTTTTCTTCAGAAGAGAAAGTTACATTTACAGTACCATTAGCAATAGCTGCTGCTAATGTGTTATAAACATTACTGTTAGTAGGAGTACCAGCAAAAACAGGAATGCTTTCACCATTTTCACCAGTCCATAGACCATTAGTTCCAAAATAATCACTGTAATAATCAAAAGTCAAATACACAGCCACAGCACCGGCTTTATAAGCATTTTCTTGAGCAGCCATGATACCTGCTTCATCGTAAGGAACATAACCATAAACACGTTTTACTAAAGCCACTTTTCCAGTTAAATCTTGTGTAATAGAAGAACCATCACCGCAATCAACTAATTCATAAGTACCATTTAATACTTCTCCTAGTGCAGGACTATAAAGATCATTAATCATGATAGTATTTACAGTTTCACCGTTTGCATTTACAGCATTAGCAGTAGTTTCTGTATAATTGTTAATATAAGAATATCCTATACCTTGTGCTGAAGCAACAGTCATAGGTGCATACAATGATCCTGAGAATCCACCTGATGAATTATTAGGTAATAAAGTAGTATATCCATTAACTAAAGCTCCTGGATGGCTATCACGAGCATCATTACCTGCAGAAATATTGATAGTAATACCGCTAGCATGTGCACGGTTATAAGCTTGTTGATATCCAGCTTGAGCATAAGTATTCATAGTTGTAAATCCATTAGGAATACCAAGAGATAAGTTAAAAGCATTGACACCCAAAGTAACGGCATCATCTAAAGCAGCAAATACTGCTTCATCTGACTCTTGACCAAAATCATCATTTTCATCAAATACTTTGAAGAACATGATTTGAGCGTCATAGGCAGCACCTTTAACACCAGAAATTTCGTCATAACCTTCACCGCCATTACCGGCAACAATACCGCTAACATGTGTACCGTGACTACTAGAATCACCATCCCATGCATCTAAATCACCGCAAGCATAATCAACAGAGAATGGAACTTTAGAGTTATAATAGAAATCTCCATTTAAAATGTCTTGTTGTACATCTTCTGAAAAACCTGTTTCATCAAAACCATGGAACCAACTTCCCCAACCTTCTACAAATAAGTTTAATGTACTTTGATTTGCTTTAACAACATCAAGTAAATTTTCTTTTGTTTTATAGTTAGAAAGTAAACCAGCTTCACCAGCTTTTTCTACTTCAGGATCCATATAAGAAAATAATTTGTGTGTGTAACGGATACTGCTGTCAAAAACTCCAACAACTTTACCCGCACCAGTATAACCAGCTTCCCAAGCTGCTTCAAGCCCCATTTGGCTAGCAGAACCAGCATCAGATTTAACAGACTTGCTTACATCAATAGCATCACATCCAGTAAGTTCATAATAATCTTCCAAAGATATGTATTCTGCATTTTCTTCCTCTTGCCAGTTGGCATCATAGTTATAAGTTTGTGTCATGTAAACAGATTTTACTCCATCTAACTTTTTGATTTTTTCTATATATTGATACTCAACTTGTGCTGCAAAACCATTAAGTAAATTAGTATAGTGATACTTATATACTGTATCAGGAGCAAACTCTGAAATTTCTTTTTTTATTTTATCCTGTTGACTTACCATATCTGCTCGATAAGCAGTTACAGACTCATCAGTAGAATAAGCAATACTATCATTTTTAAACTTAGTAACATATTCATCTACGTCTAAAGTAGTTTTTCCATCTAATTCAACAACTACTGTTACAATCTCATCCGGTGCATACTGTTTAGTAGAAATTGTTTCCCCTGCAGTAAGCTCATCTAAAAGATTAGCACCATTAGTCGCCGTATTTTCACCATTTAATGCTACGCTTGTCGAAACCGACGTACCAAACATTGTTGTTACAGCGAGAATACTTACCAAAAACTTTTTAACTGAATTTTTTTTCATAAATTCATCTTCCCCTGGCATAACATTCATGTCTGTTAAATAATCTATAAATGTCATACCTTTTCCTTTCTGTTTAAATTTTGCTTAGAATTATAAAAATGAATATATATTTTGATTTTCTCTTCCAATAGCAAGATTAACTTAGAAAGACTGTTGTTGACTTTGGATATTTTAGTGATAATAATTTACATTTTTCAAACTTTTTTGATACGCTACTTATAGCGTTATATCTACATAAATACAAAAGTATATGCTTTATATAGATCTTATTTCTATTAATGTTAGTAAATTCAATTATTGATCACTAATTC
>OIYW01001979.1_pt1 | contig 11707 bp, 15 predicted proteins | sample 1588351 | NCBI WGS metagenome assembly OIYW01 (sample SAMN03283268) | human gut metagenome | biome: human-associated habitat; material: feces | host: Homo sapiens | place: USA | collected 2013 | reverse complement strand
TGTTTGTCGTGCTGATGTTTGTTATCATTGGAATCAGTTGCTATAACACTTGGGCGTTTATGAGATGAAAATTGAGCTAATTCATATATGGAGATTTTGGAACCGCGGGTGGAGGGCCATACCTGCGAGAAAATTGCGGACAGGCTGGGGTACAAAAATCACAGCGGGGTTGTGAAACGGATGGAGGCCATCAAGAAGCGGTTTATCCAATACGAAAAAGACGCAAGGCGCTAAAGCCACGCAAGCCGGAAATGGCGGGCGTGGCTTTTTGCCGCCCAAACCCAAAGGAAAGAAGGTGCGAATGTTCAATATCAATGATTTGCCACCCATTGAGGTAGTGTCAAGAATTGGACCAGTTGACAAAGTATTTTAGTTGCGATTGCGGTCAATGAAGATGGATACCGTGAGGTTCTTGGTGCTGCCGAGGGCATGAAAGAGGACAAGGCCAGTTGGGTCATTTTCTTCCAGTGGCTACGTGGCCGTGGCCTGAATGGCGTGAAACTCATCGTTGGAGACAAGTGCATGGGGATGCTGGAGGCTGTGGGAGAAGTGTTCCCCGACGCCAAGTACCAGCGCTGTACCGTCCACTTTTACCGCAATGTGTTCTCAGTCACACCTCGCTCCAAGGTAAAGATGGTAGCCAAGATGCTCAAAGCGATCCATTCGCAAGAGAGCTGCCCGGGAGAAAGCGAAGGCTGTGGTGGAGCAGCTGCGCTCTATGAAGCTGAAAGAGGCTGCCAGAAAGCTGGAGGATGGCATTGAGGAAACGCTGACTTACTGCGATTTTCCCAGCGAGCACTGGACTCGCATCCGTACCAACAATGTGATCGAGAGACTAAACCGGGAGATCCGCCGCCGAACCCGGGTAGTGGGAAGTTTCCCGGACGGCAACTCCGCCCTCATGCTGGTCTGCGCCCGCCTGCGCCATGTGGCCGGCACCCAGTGGGGCAACAAGAAGTACATGAACATGAAGCATTTGGAGACGACCCTGGAGGATGCCTCTATTGCTGGGTGACTTCATTCGCCCCAGAGTCTGTAAACCAATTTGCGAAAAATTCTGGAGCTGTTGACAAAAGTAAAACTGGGCCGAGGGAACACCGCCTCAGCCCAAATAAATTGGATTTTTAGCTTATTGAGGATGGCCTTAACCATCCGTTTCAGGTTTAAGGCCATGACAGCCAGGAGGCATTCCTCGGTTGCTTCCAGAATGCCCCTCTTACGGATTTTTGAAATACAGTGTTCCCGTTTTAGAACAGCGAAGCTGCCCTCTGCCCAGATTTTTCGCAGCCGCATCATGGAATAAAACGCAGGCGTTCCCACACGCTGGTGCCCTCTGTAAAACGCAGGATAACAGCTGCTGGCCAGGATCCTGCACCGAATACCGGACTTGTCAAAACACGTCGGACGGTTGGGACAATGTACGCAGGTATTGCCCGCTGTTTGATAACAGCGCAGATACTTGCCGGTGGATTTGTTACAGTTCAGTCTGTGGTAAGTAAGGGACATTCCTTTCGGGCAAATAAATGCATCTCGCTCCAGGTCGTAAGAAAAGCCGTACCTTTCAGGAGGATTGGAGAACTGAATTGCGGGGATATGGCCAGTAATCCCCAGCAGCTCCAAACCACGATGAACAGCGCCGGTTTCATAGCCACGATCCAGCGCTATGTTTTTCATGGGAACACCAAGCTTTATTTGTCTTTCCAGAGGGCGCAACACTTGAGTGCTTTCCTTCTCATTTGCGCTGTACACATCAACTCCGGTCACAATGCCGTGTTTGCAATCTACGGTTGACTCCATCAGATACCCAACACCACGTTTGTTTCCGTGGTTGATATAGCCGCTGTCAGGATCGGTTCGGCTGGTAGTACGATGTTTCTTTACAGTTTTTACCGGTGGCTTTTTGACCCCTGGTTGCTGAGCGAGTTCTTCATCCAAACAATCCAGATAGCTTTGCATACTTTGCTCAACTTCGACTTCTACATCGACCCAGCTTTCTCGGGCCACATTGGCCGGGATATAGCTTCCATCTGTAACCATCGCTTTCCCGTCTATCAGGCCACTTGTAATACACTGCTTTATAATTTCTTGAAAACTTTTTGGAAAAGATTGCTTTCCTACCATTTGCGAGTTCTGGTTTTGCTAAAGGTGGAGTGATCCGGAATTGCCTCATCCAGGTCAAAACCGCAGAACCAACGGTAAGCGAGATTGAGCTGCACTTCCTCCTCCAACCGACGTTCTGATTTGATGCCATACAAATAGCCCACCAGAAGCATTTTGAACATACAGACAGGATCTACAGATGGACGTCCAATAGAGGGATAGTAAGGTGCAAGTAAGTCGTATATGAACTCGAAAGATATGACCCGGTCGATTTTCCGCAATAAATGGTTCTCCGGAATCATGGATTCCATATCTACGAAAACCATTGCCGTTTGCCCATTTCGTCGTCCCATCATGTTCTATCCCTCCTAATATGGTTATTTTACCATAGAGAAGTTTCTGATGCTACTTTGTCAACAGGTCCAATTCTGGACACTACCGCCCGCCATGCGGGAGGAATACTTCGGAAACATCTACGCGAAGGCGGAGGACAACGCGGGAAATATGTCCGACGCCATTTTTGCAAGATTCATGTTCGAGCAGACCGAGCCAGTGGCGGAAAAAACTCTGACGCCGGATCACTGGACGAACGGGACGGTGGAAATTGATCTTTCCACAGACGATAACCTGTCGGGCGTGCAGGACATCACCTTGCCGGACGGAAACATCGTAGATGCTGCACAGGCAAAGTATACTGTGGATAAAAACGGCGTGTACAACTTCTCTGTGAGGGATTACTGCGGCAACGTCCTGTCCTATCCCGTGGAAGTGAGCAACATCGACCAGCTTGCGCCAAACGCTGACTACGAAGTGATCCCCGGTGACTGGACGAACAAGCCCGTGACCATCCATGTGACGGCCACGGACCCGAAGCCGGAGGACGGCTATGCGCCCAGCGGCGTTAAGTCCATCACACTGCCGGACGGCACGGTGGTGGAGGGCGATGCGGCGGATTTTACCGTGAGCGCCAATGGTACATATCCCGCGTGTACCGGAGATCGTCCGGGAGGTATTGCGGCGGGTGGGATATCCGGAGGACCGCTATACGCTGGAGGTGCTTTTGCACAGGCAAAGCCCGGATATATCGGCGGGCGTGACCGGCCCGCTGGAAGCAAGGACCGGGCAGGCGGAGGGAATGCAGCTTGGCGCCGGCGACCAGGGCGTGATGGTGGGCTACGCCTGCAATGAGACGCCGGAGAAAATGCCGCTGGCGGTGATGCTGGCGCACCGCATCACCCGGCGGCTTGCCGGTGTGCGCAAGGCGGGAGAAACAGAGGGCCTGCTGCCGGACGGAAAAGCCCAAGTCACAGTAGAATACGGGGACGGACAGCCAGTGCGGCTGGATACGGTGGTGTTATCCGCCCAGCACAGGGACGATGTCCGGCCTGCGGAACTGGAACAGGCGCTCAGGGAAAAAGTCCTCATTCCCGCCTTACAGGCACTGCCGCCCGACGAAGATACACGCATCCTCGTCAACCCATCCGGACGTTTTGTGCTGGGCGGCCCGGACGCGGATACGGGCCTCACGGGCCGAAAACTCATGGTGGACAGCTACGGGCCGTTTGTCCCGCACGGCGGCGGATCGTTCAGCGGAAAGGACGCCACCAAGGTAGACCGCAGCGGGGCATATATGGCGCGGTACATTGCAAAAAACATCGTGGCGGCGCAGCTTGCGGAAAGATGCCAGGTCACGCTCGCCTATGCCATCGGCGCGGCGCAGCCGGTCATGGTGGAGGTGGATACCTTCGGCACAGGCACGGTGTGCGCCGATGACTGTCTCGCGATGGCGGCGCGGCATGTGTTCGGCCTGACGCCGCTGGAGATCATCCGCACCTTGCAGCTCACGCGGCCCATCTTTGCCCGGACAGCCTGTTACGGCCATTTTGGGCGCACGGAGTTCCCGTGGGAGCGGGAGAACAGGGTGCAGGCGTTGCGGGATGCGGTGTTGTAGATATCGACTGCGGGTTTGTGGTATAATAACCTCAAAGTTGCCGCTGAGCGCGGCTGCGCGTGTGCTTTGCACACGCTGCTGTGCTAACGCACAGCATCGAAATACCGACGCCACAGATCCGGGCAGGTGCAAGAACCGCCTGCAAACCCTTTAAAACCACGCATGAGGAACAGCTGCAGCTGGTGACGGATTTTGCATGGCTCGACCCATTCGCGCTGGTTGGGCTGGATGACATTGTCCGGGAAGTATTTGCCGGATCGGACTTTGTGGACGGGCCGCGTGCTGAAGCGATTGCGGGGGCTGTCGCGGAACGGACGGAGCGGTTGAAAGAGTATATCCGCACCAGGGAATATGGCCGGGATGATATCGTGCACGATGTGAAAAAGAATATCGCGTACAGCGGTAAAGAACGGCGCAGGCGGGATGACATGGAACGATGACGGATCGCTCAAAGATAGAACGGAGAGAAGTTATGGAGCAGTATGAAAAGGCGGTTGCCCTATGGCGGCGCAGAAAAATTACTACGGACGCGGAGCTTGCCGAGGCGCTGAATGGCCACAGTATTGCGTTTGCATATCATTCTGGCAAAATTGAAAATGAGCATATCACATACAATGATACACGTGAGATTTTTGAAAGAGATGGCGTTACATCATATACAGGCGACCTTCGTACACTGTTTGAGATCCGCAATGCGAAAGAAGCAAATGAATTGTATCTGGATGCGTTCAACGAGCGGAGGCCTTTGGATGAGGAGCTCATAAAGCAGTTCCAATATCTTCTCACGCAGAACACCTATGATACACGCAGATATCAACTCGGAGAACGGTCGGGGGAATACAAGCATCATGACTATGTAACAGGCCGGGAAGAGGTTGGCGCAGCGCCGGAGGATGTGGCGGAAGAAATGACGGAGCTTCTGAATGAATTAAAAGATATTCCGGCAGAAAAGACGCTGACGGCTGCAGCCTATTTTCATGCAAAATTTGAAAATATCCATCCATTTGCGGATGGAAATGGCCGCACAGGCAGATTGGCGATGAACTATTTTCTGGTGTGTCAAGACCACCCGCCAGTCATCATCCATGAAGAAGACCGTAAGGAATACTATACTGCGTTGGAGGCGTGGGATGTCAGGCAGGAGCTTGCACCGTTGAGCAATTTTTTAAAGATGCAGACTGTAAAAACCTGGGAAAAACAGCTTCAGCGGGAAGAAAAACGAAATCAAAATAGAGAACGATGAGAAATAAACGGCTTGTGAGTGATCGCAGGCCGTCTTTTTATTGGAGGTGAAAAATGTACTTTGAAAAAGAAGATCTCCGACAGGCAAAGCAGATGTCGGCGATAGAATTCCTGAAGCGGTACCGGCCGGAAGAACTGGTGCGCTGCAGTACGGGCGAATACGAGCTGCGCAGCCACGACAGCTTTAAAATCAGCGAGAGCACCAGCCTGTGGCACTGGAAAAGCCGGGACATCGGCGGGAAAAGCGCGCTGGACTATCTTGTCCGTGTGGAGGGCGTTCCCTTTACAGGCGCGGTGCAGTACCTGCTGAAGCAGGAGCCGCCAGGATATATGCCGACGCCCAAAAGCGCAGGGCGGAAACCGTTTGTCCTTCCTCCGGCGGCGCGGGAAGAATACAGGGTGGAGCTGTATCTGCAAAGCCGTGGCGTCAGCCTGGATGTGATCCGCTACTGCATATCCAGAGGGAGACTGTACGAAAGCCTGCCGTATCGCAGCTGTGTGTTCGTGGGTCTCGACCCGTTCGCGGGAGCGGGCACGACCATCCTTGCCGCTGTGCAGGAAGGGTATGAGGCTGTGGGCGTTGAAGTGACGGACGCGTACTACAGGCTGGGCGGCGACCGTGTGCGTACGGCGCTTGCAGCCGGTGACGAACGGACGGCGGAAGCGTCCACCAGAGAACAGGGCATCCAATTGGATGCCCAAAAGAGATGAACACGCAGAGGGCAGGCATCCACATTGTATGCCTGCTTTCCTGTTGAATGTATGGGAGGATCTGAAACGAAAATGGAAAAAGCATTTGCATACATCTGTGCGGCACAGGAGGCCGCACCGCGCCTTCTGCGCAGATATTGACACAAGGTATACGAGTTGGGATATGTGCCCATCTGCCCAAAACTGAGTTTGCCGCAATATCTGAGCGCGGACGTGCCCGAAGAACAGCGGGCCATGAGCCAGATCAGCCAGCAGCTTTTGCGCCGGTGCCGGATGCTGGTGGTGTGCGGCGGCGAGATCAAGGCCGTGATGGCGGGCGAGATCGGGACAGCGGAAAAGCTGAAACTCATCTGCACCACGCTGGACGGCCTTGCGAAAATCAAGGAGGACGAACATCGGTATGCATGCTGAACAGAAGCGGCATAGAGTCCGCGCAGCGACTGGTTTGGCTAGCATAGCGCGTGGATATCCACGCGCATTTTGGGGCAGGCCCCAAACTCCGGGGATACAGATTTGAATATGGAAAAGGGTGAAACATTTTCAATGTTGTCAGCACAGATCATTCCGTGGGTAATGCATGTTCCAGCAGCATTTGCCGCAGGGTTCCAGCCTGAATAGGAGGTGAGTTTTGCAAGAAGGTCCTCTTGTGCGAGGGCCTTCATAAGTTCGGTGTCCGCACCGTTTGCAAGAGCGACATCTGCTAGAAGAACGGGCTTGCATTGTAACATGGCACGCAAGGTATGGATAAAATCGGGCAGACAGGCTGGAGCAATATTACAGAAATTCCCGTCGTGTCCAGCATCGCCCATCTGTTCCCCGCCAACGGTTGGAGAATTGACCATGAGCACCATATCCGCAGATTCGGCCGAAGGTACAGTTCGTCCTCCGCTGGCCGCTATTTGCCATCTTAGATTTTCTCCAAGAGGGCGGTCCTCGTATTTGGGAATAACAAAGGGTCCTGTGCAGGAGGCTACGAAGTGGCATACAGACAGAACCTGCGCAGGTGGCCACCGCTATAACCACTTTATGTGAGGGTGCTGCCTCGGCTGCGATACCGCAAATTTGACTATAATAAGAATGACCTGACCTCACGCATGCAAAGTGCAGACGGGATGTCAGGTCATTTTTTCGCACTTGTATTTTACAAAGTTTGTTGCGTCCGTGGAACCAGGTATCGACGTTTCTCTGTTACTGGGTTCCACTTTTTTGCCAACTAAAATTTTACACTAACCCATAAGTATGTGTAACCAAATCGTTGGCAAGAGAGAAGGAATACAAAAAATCCTTGAAAATGAAATGAAAATTGTTGGCGAACAACAGCAACATGATGTGTTTTTTGCGTAATCGAAAGCGAAAACTGGCCTTCATCAAGTCAATGGAATTCGAGATAAAGGCTGCATTTTCAAAATGAATTTCACGCTATCTGGCAAATCACGGATCGATAGTGTGTGCGGCGGCACGTATGAAATGGGACCTGCTAATTAACGGTAATCCTGACCAGCAGGCAGAGATGACCGTGGTGCAGGATGCATGGGAAAAATACGGCTTAAAGCTGGAAATCTGCACCATGGATCCTCAGACATGTATCTCTGAGATACTCGAGGAAAATGTGGACATATGGATGAACGGTGGCAGTTTCATGGATTCCACTGGTCTGCACAGCAGCTTACTCAATTGGGTTACAATCAACGACGGCGGCAACTACGGTGTCATCAATAACCAAGGAATCAAATAGCAATACAACGAATTTGGACAGCAGCAACAAACGAGGCAGTATTTTTGGTATAGCGCGTGGCAATCCCACGCCAGCTTTTAAGAAGAAAAAAGCATTTTCAACGAGCTGACGGAGTTTGTAGAGATGTTTGTCGTATTCACGTAATTGTTTTCGGTTTTTCTTTGGGGGAATGATAGGTACTACATGGATACGGTAGAGAAGAACGAGAGCCAAATTGCGGAGTACATAAAGAACCAACTAGATGGGTGAACAGCTCACGATAAGCCAGGTCGGCCTGTTCACGGGCGGCAAATAGCAATTCCATGCGGCGGCTGGCAGACCGTATTACGCGTTCTACGCGTAGCGAAGAACAGAGGGCTATGCCCGCATGTGAAAACTACCGGCTTGGTGGATGTTTATTATAACATATTCGTGAGTTGCAGTTGCCGACGAAAGAATTAAGTCCGAGAGCACGTGCGCCTCCAATCAATCTGAATTTTTTGAATTTCAGATTGATTGGAGAAAAAAACGATGGCATACAACCGTCGAAAGGCAGAAATAGAATGGCTCAATTGGAAAGAGAAAGAAGAAAAGCAGATGAGGGAGCTGGGCGTGGATGAGGACACGATCCAGCGTCTGCATACATACGATTGGCAGCAGTTTAATAAGGAGCGGCAGTACCAGCAGCGGTGGCGAGATCAGCCAATTCCATTCGAGCCACAAGGTGAACAGGAGCTGTGTGTGCAGACAGTGGATACTCTGCTGGAAGCAATTGATAATGAACAGTTATGGGAGGTGTTAAAGAAAACGGACAAGCTCACATTAAAAATGTTGGTTATGAGAATGCAAGGTTTTTCGGGCAAGGAAATTTCCTGTGCAACAGGCGTGCCGGAGTCAGCAATCAACAATCGTATTGCGCGGCTTCGCAAAAAATAAAAAATTTTTTCTGAGTGCGATATAGAAAAGCGTTTTTCCTGGGCTACTAAGTGAACGGCGAAAAATTTGCAGTTCACTTGTAGCTTGATAACCGCATACCAGTACGGCAGGTACGTTCCCGTCCATACGAGCGACACCGGGAAAAGAGCCATGACGTACAGACGGCAATGCTGCTGTCCTCTCTGAAGGACAGCGGTGTTGTCTGTCTGCGCCGAGCAATCCATTTTGCCTGAAAAGGAGTTAAAGCATGCTCTTTTGCGTTTGACTATGGAGGGGAGATAATGATACGCCTGTTGCCTGGCACAAAAGACCAGGTGGCCGACCTTGGGTTGTAATCAGTAAGACCCCTGGGGAGCCAGCGAGTGGTTGTAAGCGATTGACCCGCCTGCCGTGTTCCCATGTGTGCGGGGGGCGAGCTGCAAATACGGCACAAAAACCAAATCAGATGATGAAAACGACGCTGTCGTTGACGTCAGATCGGTGCGGCGCAGAGATGAGTGCTCTGCACCGCATTCGTTTGCCGTCAACGGCGGATGAGACTGGAGAAATGCCGTATGGAACAACAAACGTCTTTTGAAAGGGTACATACCATGGTGGAACACATTTTTCGGGCACTGCTGCCCGAACACGGCCTTATGATACGGGAAGAACAGATCATGCTGTGCCATGAAATGCTGGATACGCTGTTCGAAGGGAAAATCGCACTCTGCGATGCAGGCGTGGGCATCGGGAAAACGCACGCCTATCTGGCAGCATGCCTGCTGTGGCAGCGGTTCCGGCCTGTACATCTTCCGGGCACAGTGGTACTCTCTACATCCAGCATTGCGCTGCAGGGAGCGATCATGAGCGAGTACATCCAATTTTTATCGCGTGTGCTTTTGCAGGAGGGGATACTGGAACGCCCGATCTGTGCAGTAATACGAAAAGGAAAAGAGCGGTTCGTATGCGAAGCAAGGCTTGCGGAACGCATGGCGCAGGTGCGCACAAAAACAAATGTCAGCAGACAGCAGGCGGTTTCGCTTCGGAATTTGGAAAAAACATATGACCTGGACGAGGCGCCGGACCTTTCGGGCTTTGACCGTCGCCATGTATGCGTGCCGCCCATGTGCCCACGGAACTGTACTATGCGGGACTTTTGCCGGTATCAGCAATATCTGAGAGAGTCGCGCAGTGCGGGAGTTGTGATTCAAATCTGCAACCATAATTACCTGCTGGCCGATGCAGTACACCGTCAGCAGGAACTGCGTCCTCTCTTGAAGGAATATCATGTTCTGGTGGTGGACGAAGCGCATAAGCTGCCGGAGGCGGCACGCCAGATGTACAGCCAGAGTGTATCGTGGGAGGATATGCGCGGAGTATGCGAAGCGCTGAGGAGAGAGCGCTTTGTTGCCATATCAGAACGGCTGGCGGAAAAGTAGGCGGTGCTTATGGCAAGCCTTTCACGCCTGGAGCACCAGCAGGAAGAAACGAGTGTTGCGTTTGTGTCCACTCCGGAGCGCGCCCGCGCGCTGGATGCTGCCATTGCCTGCCTGCGGCAAACAGTCGTTCAGCTTGCTCCGCACCTGCCGGGCTGGCTGCTCCACCGGCTGGAAGGAAGGGGGGATACGCTTGAACTGTTCCGAAACCAGGACTCTCGTTATGTTCTGTACATTCAATACAGCCATTCCGGTACGCCGACGCTCTGCGCGGCCAGCCGGGAAACTCCCGCGCAGCTGGCACGGGCGCTGTAGGCGTTCAGCAGACCTGCGATTCTTACATCGGGAACGCTTGCTGCAGGCGGAAACTTTGCGCGGGCTGAACAGATGCTGGGGCTGGAACAGTGTGGCCGAACAAAAAAGTTTGTGGCGCTGTCGCCGTTTGATTATGAACGGAATTGCCTGCTGTATATTCCGAAAGACATATCGGACGGCAGAAGCGGGACAGAAGCGGAGTATCTGGCCCAGCGCATCGAAGAACTGATTATGGCCACGCATGGTCATGCGCTGGTATTGTTCACCTCGTACAGATTGATGGGGGAAATACATACGCGTTTGCAGAACCGTCTGCCGTTTCCACTGCTGGAGGCATGGCGGAACGGACAACAGGCCATCCGGCTGTTCAAGCGTCTTTCCAATGCAGTGCTGTTTGCAGCGGGGCCTTGTTGGGAGGGGATGGACTTCCCCGGAGACATGGTATCGCTGCTGGTGATCGCGCGCCTGCCGTTCCCCGTACCGGACCCGGTCAGTGAGGCGGAGCGGAAGCAGTATCCCAGCGTGCAGGAATATATCCGTGCAGTGGTGCTGCCAGACATGCAAAGTAAGCTGCGACAGGGATTTGGACGGGCAATCCGCACGGAAACAGATACCTGCGTCGTGGCGGTTTTGGACAGGCGGACAGCCGAGGGGCAGCGGTACCATGCGGCTGTGCTGGAAGCCATGCCGAAGTGTAGGTTATCAGACAGTTTAGAGAATGTGGCCCGATTCAACCGGGAACGGAAGACACTGGAATATTTTCAGCAGTGAAAGTTTTTCCTTATATTACATTATATATGGAGTTGGTACAATGCATCAACAACAGTTGACAGATGAACATAAATTGAAACTTTGGGCATATGCCCGCAGCAGTTCATCTCGCCCCAGCGTTTTGATTCAGCAGATGCAAGGGCTGCTGGCCGATGCGGAACGCAACCACTGGACTGTTGTGGGAACGTCGCAGGACATGAGCACCGGCAGAACACTGGCCCGAATGGGATTGCGGGAGGCGCAGAAAGCGGTGCGGCAGGGAATCGCCAATGGCATTCTGGTAGAAGATGTTGGCCGGCTGAGCCATGAATACAGTACGGCGCTGCGCATCCTGGAATTTTTGCAGGATCACAGAGCTGTTTTAATTTGCACACAGAGTGATGTGCGTTATGAACTGTACATCAAAGGTTTATCGCAGGCTCTGCAGCAAAGAATAACGCATAACGGGATTAAGCTGCTATAGCGGACAGGATTACCTCCCCTTCAAGCGGTAGAACTGAATTTTTGATTTTCCACTAACATATTATGAAAAATAAAGCACTTGGGAGTGAT
>OIYW01001974.1_pt1 | contig 11719 bp, 3 predicted proteins | sample 1588351 | NCBI WGS metagenome assembly OIYW01 (sample SAMN03283268) | human gut metagenome | biome: human-associated habitat; material: feces | host: Homo sapiens | place: USA | collected 2013 | reverse complement strand
TGGAGCGTCGTGATAAGAGACATCGTTTTATCTTATTTACCCGTTATGCTGCCGCCTGTGTACTAATATTAGGTATTGTTTCTTTCTGGTTGATTCATTCTTTTCAGACGTCCGGAACTGCTGATGATCTGCTTGTCAATGTGAAAGCAGATACTCTGTATCAGAAAGTAATGCTGATAAGAGATGATGCGGAAGCGATTCAGATAGAGAATAATGCCGTCATTACTTATGATAGCAATATTACTATTCAATCCGATGGTAAGGAAACAGAGATAATCAAAGAGGGAGCGGTTCAACCCGGAAAACAAAATACACTGATAGTTCCTTATGGTAGCCATTCATCCATTGTATTGGCAGACGGATCGAAAGTATGGATTAATTCCGGAAGTAAATTACGTTTCCCTTCCTCTTTTGGTCCGGGCGAACGCAGGATAAAAGTAGAAGGAGAGATTTATATAGAAGTTGCCAAAGATACTTCCCGGCCTTTTTATGTAGAGACACCCCAACTGACAGTTAATGTATTGGGAACAAAGTTTAATGTGTCTGCCTATGCTGATGATGCATTGCAATCCGTGGTGTTGGTAGAAGGAAAAGTAAATGTAAAAGCAAACTCCAATGAAGATTTTGTCCTTTTGCCTAATCAGCGTTTTAAGTTGAGTGATGGGATATCCGGCATCGACGAAGTTAATGCTTACGATTATATTTCATGGAAAGATGGCGTACTTCAGTTCCGGGGTGAGACAATGAAAGATATTATCCAACGGCTAAGTCGCTACTATAATGTATCTATCACATGTACGCCGGAAGTTGCGCAAAAGTGTACAATGGGAAAACTTATCTTATTTGATGATATAGAACAAGTCATGAAAACCTTCTCGTTGCTGTACGATGTCCAGTGTACAATTGAAGCGGGAAGTATAAAAATCGAGTAATAACCCTAAAAATTTAATGCCTATGAATAAACCACAGAAATGAAGCCTTTGTAAAAAAGAAGTTCGGAAGAGAGGCAACTCTTCCGAACCCGTGAGATTTAAATTTTTCAATTACTTATGAAAAACCTAAAAATTGATACGCAAAAATATGGAAAATTCCTATTACAATCATGCAAATAGGGCATATTTTCTTTGTAAATCATATCTGTTTGTGAAATTTTTTGTTATTTTTCTATTTATAGCGAATGTAACTCTCGCTAATGGAAATGGAACGAGCGAACTCTATGATATAAAGAAAGGGACTCTACTGGAATATTTTAAAGATATAGAGAAAGAAACAGGCTACGTTTTCATCTATTCGAAAGATATCCGACCTAGTTTAAATCAAGTTGTCAGTGTAGATCTATCCAGGAAGAAGACAATCACAGAAAAATTGTCAGCCTTGTTTGAAAAGACAAATCTGGTATATGAAATAAATGGAAAACAGATTGTTGTAAAGAGAAAAACGGCAGTGAAAAAGAATCTTTCTTCGCAGCCACAGGAGCCTCGGAGAATAACCGGTACTATTACCGATACAAAAGGAGAACCGATTATCGGTGCCAATATCAAGGAAGTCGGTACATTTAACGGCATAATTTCCGATATAAACGGGCGCTTTGCCTTATCTGTAAATCCGAATGCAGTTTTGGAAATCAGTTATATCGGTTATGTCACGACGACAGTACCTGTAAAAGACAATAAAGTGCTTTCTATTGAAATAAAAGAAGCCGAGCAAAGTCTGGAGGAAGTCGTTGTTGTCGGCTACGGAAAGCAGAAGAAAGAAAGTGTGACAGCATCTATCGCTTCTATTTCGAGGAAAGAACTGGTACAGACACAACAATCCAATATTAGTAACATGCTGGTAGGACGAATGCCGGGATTGATTGCTTTTCAAAGAAGTGGTGCTCCCGGCGAAGACGCTTCCAGTCTGTTAATCAGAGGTGTCAGTACATTTACAGACAACACGGCTCCTTTAATAATGATCGATGGCATCGAACGAACTAATTTTGACGGCATAGATCCGAATGAAGTTGAATCATTGAATATACTTAAAGATGCTTCGGCAACAGCGATCTATGGAGTAAAGGGAGCTAACGGCGTAGTATTAATTACTACCCGTAAAGGGGAAAGAGGGCGTCCCCGGTTGAGCTATTCGGGTAATTTTGCTTTGCAGCAATCTACCCAGCTCCCCAGTTATCTGAATAGTGCGGATTATGCAACTTTATACAATGAAGCTTTAGAAAATGACTCCCGGGTTTCGGGTTCTACCTACCAACCGAAATTCACGGATAAAGATATTGAATTGTACAGAAATGGCTTTGATCCGATTTTGCATCCGAACACTAACTGGATAGACGATTTTCTTAGAAAGTTTTCTACCCGCACTCAACATAACATCAACCTTTCGGGTGGTACAGAACGTGTGAAATACTTTATATCGGGAAGTTATTTCGATCAGACCGGTATCTATAAACATACCAAGATAGATTCGGATCATGATGTAAATCCCCGTAACACCCGTTATAACTTCAGAACTAATTTCGATTTTCAGATAACGCGGGACTTTTCGGCAACTGTTCAAATGGCCGCCCAGATAGGTAGAGTGATTACTCCGGGCTCCGGTAACAGTGGAATCTGGCAAGCTATTTCTTTTGCCAATCCCTTGAGCTCTCCGGGATTGGTGGACAATAAAATTGTCCGCATACAGGATGGATTGGGAAGCGTCAATCCCTGGCAAACCTTATTAAGCAACGGTTATCAGAAAGATAATAGAAATAACATCAATACAACATTACGTCTGAATTATGATTTATCATCTTTGCTGACCAAAGGTTTGTCCGTACACGGGAGTATCGCGTATGATAGCTATTATTACAGCCGTAAGAAATATTCGAAAACCTTTCCTTATTATCTTGCGCGCCGTGATGCGGAAGATCCGGATTACATCTATCTGATCCCCCAATCAGAAGAGAGTATCTGGTCTGTAAGTACCGGATGGGATAAGAACCGGAAAGTATATATGGAGTTTGGAATTGATTATAATAGAACTTTCGGGCTTCATAAAACGACAGCACTTATTCTGTATAATCAGAGTAAATACTATTCCCCCTCCCTTCAATATTATGTACCTAATGCTTATCAGGGATTGGTAGGACGATTGACCTATGAATATGCCTCCCGTTATTTGGCAGAATTCAATATGGGATACAACGGAACCGAGAATTTTGCCAAAGGCAAACGGTTCGGATTTTTTCCTGCTGTTTCATTAGGTTGGGTCATCAGTGAAGAAAAGTTTTTTCCGAAAAACAATATCGTTAAATATCTAAAGGTGAGAGGGTCCTACGGAGAGGTAGGAAACGATCAGATAGGTGGTGATCGATTTTTGTATCTGCCGTCTTCTTATGGAGCAGCGAGCGATTCGGGTGTGAACAAGTATAATTTCGGTTTGGCTTCCAATCCGTATACTTCACTGATGATTGTTGAAAATAAAATCGGTAATCCTGATTTGACTTGGGAAAAGGCGAAAAAGATGAATGTCGGTGTAGATATTAATCTGTTCAATAATTGTCTGACTGCTTCATTTGATATATTCAAAGAAAAACGAAATAACATATTAGCCAACAGATCAACATCCCCCATGATTATAGGCGCTAATCTTCCTGCATATAATTTTGGAGAAATGGAAAATCGCGGTTGGGAAATGGACCTTAATTTTAGACATCATATACAAGATTTCCATTATTGGGCACGCTTCAATTATTCATTTGCGAGGAATGAAATCATCTACATGGATGAAGTGCAGAAGAGATATGATTATCAGATGACTACCGGAAGAAGAAAGAATCAGTTTTTCGGACTGATTTTTGACGGATACTATAACTCGTGGGAAGAAATCAATGCATTAGACCGTCCTAAAAGTTCATGGAGCGGGAATCAGTTGCAACCGGGAGACGTCAAGTATATAGACGTCAACCAGGATGGAGTGATTGATGATTACGACATGGTCCCGATAGGATACACCCCCGTACCGGAGATTATTTACGGTTTCTCATTCGGAGCGCAATATAAAGGATTTGATTTCTCCATCTTATTTCAGGGAGCCGACAATGTATCCATTAAATATTTCGGACGGTCGATGTGGCCTTTCGCGAAAGGAGAAGAGAGTGCGAAATCTCTGATAAAAGAACGTTGGACACAGGAACGGTATGAGGCAGGAGAAAAGATCACCTTTCCCCGTTTGTCTCTGAATCCCAACGGAGAAACCGATCACAACTATCGTCCTTCTACTCTTTGGATACGGGATGCCAGTTATTTGCGATTGAAAAACCTCGAAGTAGGATATACATTTACCGGAGGTTTTGTCAAACGGCTTAACCTGAATAGTGTAAGATTATATTTCAACGGTTCCAATTTATTCACGTGGACAGATGTGGTAGATCTGGACCCGGAAGCACCTTCGAGAAGTGGAAATGTTGAAATCAATACATATCCGTTGCAGAAAGTATATAATATTGGTCTTAATATAAATTTTTGATAATCATGAAAAGAATAACATATATATGTGCAATACTTCTGTCGTCTGTATTGATGTTTTCGTGTAGTGACTATCTGGAAGCTCCGCCCTCTGTCGATTTGGATGAAGACGGTGTCTTTGCCGACAGGACTTTGACAGAACAATACATAACAGGCATCTATGCAGAAGGTATGCCGCTGGGGTTCTCGATGGGAAGTAGCGGGATCGACCGTAAACTGTGTGCAACCTCAACCCTGGCAGGAGCGTGTGATGAAGCCGAACAAGGTGCAAACTGGGGGAAGGGCAATGCCTCGTGGAACGTGGACAATCATAACAACAGCAGCATAGACTGGGATGAAGACCCCCGTCACAACACCCGTTGGCAGACATTACGAAAATGCAATATCGTGCTTGAACGTATTGACGAAGTGCCCGATGATCCGGGAGACGTTGATTTTAAGAAACGTTCCAGAGGCGAAGCCTATTTTATGCGGGCTTTGGTCTTCTGGGAAGGAGTATATAGATATGGTGGACTGCCTATAATATACCGTAGAATAAATCCGTCGGAAGATGGTAAACTACCCCGTAATACATTTTCCGATTGTGTAGACTCCATTCTTGTCGATTGTGACCGGGCTGCCTCCATATTACCGGATTATTATACGAATTCGATATTGGTGGGACGGGCAAACAGGATAGCCGCCTTAGCTCTCAAATCCAGAGTACTCCTGTATGCGGCGAGTCCTTTGTTCAATACCGACGATCCGTACCTTCCTTTAAGTGGAAATAATGACCTGATAGGATATGGAAACTATAGTAAAGGACGCTGGAATGAAGCTGCTAAAGCAGCCAAGGCAGCCATTACCGCTGTTGAATCTTCTGGCTATTATGACTTGTACGATGAGGGAACACCTGAAACAAATTACGAACATGTGTGGACTGCTCCCGATAACAAAGAAATAATTCTGGCCAACAAGAAATACCGGAATTTCACAACAAGCAGTCATCCCATAACAAGCAATATACCGGCATGGGCGGGAAGTAGTTGGAGCGACGGCGGTCTTTTTACAACCTTCAATTTCGTGCGTTTCTATGAGAAAAAAGACGGGAACCAACAAACATGGAATATGGATGGTGGCGATGATCTGCTTGAAAAGTACGACGAACTGGACCCTCGTTTTGCGCAAACCATTGCAGCACATGGAGCTAACTGGAATACAGAGATTGGAATTCTTAATTTTCTGCCCGGTGGAGCTCACAATGTAGCCAATGATAAAACGAAACACCTGGTTCGCAAATGGGTACCTCGCGTACTAAGAGCAACGGCTCCGCGCAACTCCACTAATATGGACTGGATTGTCTTCCGGGTAGCCGAACTCTATCTGAATTATGCAGAAGCTTTGAATGAATATTATGAAACTCCCCCGAAAGAAGCATTCGATGCAGTCCTGAAAGTTCGTGAACGCTCCGGAATGCCGGGCTTTCCTTCCACTTTGAATAAAGAGCAGTTCAGGGAGAAACTGCGAAGAGAACGAGCCGTGGAACTGGCTTATGAAGATCATCGTTTCTGGGATATACGACGTTGGCTGATAGCCGATGATGAAGGTGTTATGAAAGGTGCCATGTATGGATTGCAGCTCTCCGCTGTTACAGGAGCACCGGGTAAAGTACATTACAAACCTTATGTCTTTGAAAACAGATTATGGAGTGACCGTTCTTATTTACATCCTATCAAGCAGACCGAAATAGATAAAGGGTATATGCTTCAGAATCCGGGATGGTAAATATGTTCAATCAACTAAAAATAAAAGGTATGACAATAATAAACAGTATATACAAAGGGAAGCGTTATGCTATACTTTTGACTACTATTCTCACTTTTTATGCTCCCGTTTTGTTTGCTCAACACATAGCCGACTCTGCACTTGTAGAAGTCGCCAATGGGCAACAACCGGAATGGAGGCGAACAAGTGCCATTTCTTCCATACGTGGGGAAGATTTGCTGAAAACTACTTCCGCAAGCTTGGGAAATAGTCTGCAAGGACAGCTTCCCGGACTAACATTGTTGCAACAAAGCGGAGAGCCCGGCTATGATTTCTCTATCGCGAATCTCTACCTCCGGGGACGTACTTCCTATGCAAGCGGACAAAAAATGCTGGTATATGTCGACGGTTTCGAAGCCCCGATTGAAAGTCTGTCCACTGCGGAAATCGAGTCTGTAACATTATTGAAAGACGCTTCGGCTCTGGCTTTATATGGTATGCGTGGTGCAAATGGTGTTTTATTGGTGACAACCAAGAAAGGATGCGTTTCCGCTCCGCAAGTCAGTATCCGTTTACAAACGGGAATACAACAACCGTTGGGCGTTCCCGATCCTATCAATGCGTATGATTATGCCACCTTATACAATCAGGCGCGTGTGAATGACGGATTGCCTCGTTTATACACTCCAGAGGAATTGAATGCCTATCAGAACAACACCGATCCTTACTTTTACCCCAATGTAAACTGGAAAAAGGCCATTTTGAATAATACAGCTCCTTTGAGTATGGCTGATTTAAGTTTTAAAGGAGGAGGAGATGTGGTGCAATACTATGTAATGATGAATCTTTTGCAGAACATCGGTTTCTACAAAGACACCGATAAAAAACGCCGGGAAAACTCGAATGCCTATTATGCGAGCTTTAATTTCAGGTCTAATTTGAATATCCAGATAAGCAAACACCTGTCTACCGGACTCAATTTTAGCGGGAGTGTAGGTAATCGCTCTATTCCCGGAGGCAGCAGTTCTGCCAACGGACTTTTGGGAGCGATATGGAGAACAGCTCCGAATGCATTTCCGGTGTACAACCCCGACGGATCGTATGGAGGAAATGCCGCTTTTACCAACCCGGTCGGTAATATCGTCAGCAGAGGGCTTTATAAAGAAAACAGCCGGACTTTCCAACTGATTTTTATGCCTAAATACGACCTGGAGAAACTGACAAAGGGATTAAGTGTCAGTGCCGGTATTGCCTACAACAACTATATGGCGGATTCATCTATAAAGAATCAGAATTATGCCCGTTATTCTCTTTCCAAAGGAGCAGGGGGAGAGGTGCTATATACACCCTACGGCGCTGATTCTCCTTTGGAATCCGATGAAGGATTCCGTACTGACTGGAGCCGTCTGAACTTTAAGGCACAGTTGGATTATGATCGCGTTTTCAAGCAACATCAACTCACTGCCAGCATCTTTTTCCTGTCTGATTTATATCAGAAATATGGAAGTCGTGATGACATTAAATACTTGAATTATGCAGGGCGGGTAACTTACTCTTATAATCAAAAATACATAGGAGAATTTGCAGCTTCATATACAGGTTGTGATGATTATGCTCCTGGAAAAAGATATGGATTCTTTCCCGCTTTCTCCGCCGGATGGATACTGTCGAAAGAAAACTTCATGAAAAATATCAACTGGGTTGAATATTTGAAACTAAGAGCATCTATCGGACTGGTTGGAAACAATCAGAATGAGAACGGACGTTATCTGTTCGACCAGACTTATAGCAGTAACGGCTCCTATTTTTTAGGTACAGGGTCGTCATCAACAGGCGGGTTTCGGGCAGATATGATTGCCAATCCCGATATTAGTTGGGAGAAGGAACGTGTATTCAATATCGGATTGGATGCAGTTTTACTGAAAGGGCTGTCGGTAGAATTCGATTATTTCCATAAAGAAAGATATGATATCCTGTCACAGCCGTATTCCACTATTCCCGGATTTGTTGGAGCCTCTTATGGCGACATATTGCCTTATATGAATGTAGGTAAAGTAAAGAATCAAGGTTTCGAGGGTACGATCAGGTACGAAAGCAGTCTTAAAAATAACTTCAACTATTACGTTGAAACATCGGCGTGGTATGCAAAGAATGAAATTGTCGATATGGCGGAAGAAGTGAAACTCTACGATTATCAATATCGTAAAGGACGTTCCGTGAATACTCCTTTTGTACTTGTTGCTGACGGACTGTATCAGGAGAGTGATTTCGATTCGAATGGAAGTCTGAAGTCACATTTACCGGTACCGCAGTTTGGAGAAGTAAACCCCGGTGATATAAAATATATCGATAAAAATGGTGATGGAGTAGTCGATTCCAATGACTCCTATCCTGTGGGATATTCTAATATTCCGGAGTGGAATTATGCTTTGAAAATAGGCTTTGAATGGAAAGGGATAGACGTTGAGGCTTTATTTCATGGCGTTGCCAATAGAGACATCTATTTGAGCGGGCCGTTGGCTTATTCCTTTACCGACAATGGCTCTGCTTCAAAACTGGCTCTCGACAGCTGGACACCGGAGAATCCCAATGCTTCTTATCCCCGTTTGTCTACCCGGACATTTGAAAACAATTACCGGATATCTACATATTGGAAAAGAAACGGAAACTACTTCAGAATGAAGAATATCCGGATTGGATATACCTTCCCCCAGTCAATAGCAAGAGCGATAAAATTGTCCAGATTGTATGTGTATGCTAATGCGAGCAATCTTTTCACCGTGAGTCATCTTGACGGATTGGCCGACCCGGAAAGCAGTTCTTTGATTACATATCCGTTGACACGTTCCTACAACCTGGGAATAAAAATTGATTTTTAATAGGTAAGAACAAAAATATAATAATTATGAAATACCCAATAGGTTTATCTATCATATTGAATGCTCTTGCTGCTATCAGCATATTGTCCGGATGCAGTGATTATCTGGACAGAGAGTATGATTCGTTTATCGACAACGAGATGACCTTTACTTCCTATGAACGTACAAGCAAATTTCTAGTCAATGCTTATCGGTATCTGCCTGATGGTTTCAACCGTATCGGTTCCGAAGCTATGTTGGATGCCGCTACCGATGATGCCGAACATGCTAATGCCTCCTGCAACATCCAGCACTTCAACACCGGAGCCTGGAATTCAAGGTCCAATCCGGATGATTTGTGGAATAAGTATTACGCAGGAATTCGCATAGCGAATGAATTTATAGAAAATGTAGACAGAGTGAATCTGGATAAATACAGACTCGATCCGGATAATCAGAATGAATATCAGAACCGTCTGAATGACTTGAAAACATGGAAATATGAGGCCCGTTTTTTAAGAGCGTTTTTCCATTTCGAGCTGGTGAAACGTTTCGGACCTGTACCTGTGATTACTTCTACACTATCCGTCAATGCGGATTATTCGGAGACTCCACGCCCGTCTATGGACGATTGCATCTCATTCATCTCCAGCGAATGTGATAAGGTAGCCGAAGTGCTCGATTTAACTCCGGGACGAGGAATCGATTCGGATTTGGGACGTGCAACGAAGGGAGCCGCATTGGCTTTGAAAAGCAGAGTTTTATTGTATGCGGCCAGTCCCTTGTATCTGGACTGGCAGAATTTTTCGGAAAGCGATCTTCCTTCCGATATGGAGAAATGGAAAGCTGCGGCACAGGCTGCGAAAGACGTAATTGATCTGGGCATATATTCGTTGTATGGCAGTTATGCCACTTTATTCAAGAATAACTTTCAGAATTCCGAGTTTATTCTGATGCGTCGTTATGGAAACAATTCCGACTTTGAAAAATACAACTTTCCTGTCAGTTATGGTGGGGTAGGCGGCATCAATCCTTCGTTGAATCTGGTAGACTCTTATGAAATGAAAGATGGCAGCTATTTTAGTTGGGAGAATGAGGAAAATGCCGTTCGTCCGCAATTCTACCGGGATGACAGGTTGAATGCTACCATTCTGCTGAATGATTCCGTTTGGAAAAGCACGGCGGTAGAGAATTGGGACGGTGGAAAAGACGGTCTGGGCGTTACCAATGCAACCAAAACCGGATTCTATCTGAAAAAATACCTCAATGAAGATGTGAATATCCAAACCGGCGGAGGAAGTCAGGGACATATCTGGCCGTTGTTTCGTTTAGCGGAGATTTACCTGAATTATGCGGAAGCCTTGAACGAATACGATCCCGAAAATGCGGATATAGCAGAATACGTCAATCGAGTGCGCAGCCGTGCCGGACAACCGAATCTGCCTTCCGGATTGACGCAGGACGAAATGCGTGAGCGTATCCGGCGTGAACGTCGTGTCGAACTGGCATTTGAGGAGCATCGTTCGTGGGATGTAAGACGGTGGAAGATTGCGCAAGAAACACTCGGAGGAGATTTGCTAGGTCTTGAAATCACCCGTAAGAATCAGGCTCGAAGAGCTGTTACCCGGAATTCCGTAATACCGGCTAACGAAGTTCCGGAAGGATGGCATTATTACGATGGAGACGAATTCAATGATTTGGTCATAAACAACTCATATTGGGGACAGTATGGAAGCGACACTCCGGTAGGAAACTCCCAGTATGGACAACCCACCGGAAATATCCAGACTTATCGTAAAAAACAGATTACGATTGAGAAAGGGAGTGGCGGATTGAGCTTTGCCCGGATAGCAGCCACCAAGGACGACAATCCACCGGCTCCGACATTAAGCACTGCCAGTACGAGAGAAGGATGGTGGTCGGGAGCTTTGTCCAGCCGGGATACCGACAAATATGGTTATCAGGGGAAATATTACCCTCTGCATTCCCGCATTGAGATTCGTGCAAAAATACCTTATATATATGGTATATGGATGGGACCGTGGTGTCGTCATTATGCAGGAGCCAGTGTTGCGGAACTTGACATCGAAGAGTTTTTCGTCAAGGAATTTGAGAATACGGCTTCACCCCGCCGGCTTAGCCAGGCTTTACATTTGCATGATAATAAAACAGGCAATCTGGGAATCAACGTGAATGGGTACGGACGACATACAGTGCTTGATTTTGATCCGGGAGCAGACTTCCATACGTATGGCGTTCAGGTAGATCCGGACCCGGTTTCTCCGGATAAGCATGCTATCATCAGCTACCTGTTGGATGGTAAAGTAACCAATACATTCAAGACGATTGACTATGATGACAGATATAATACATTTATAACCAAAGCAATAGCGGAGGGAAGAGAAAAGCGAACCTGGGACATTGCGATAACCGGACAAATCGGAGGAAAGAATGAAAATGGTATCGGCTATCCCGAAGACAGGAATGCCAATTTGAGAAACGTTTCGATGGATGTAGATTGGGTACGTGTATTTACCCGGGATGAAACAGAACCAGAGATTCCTGAAAAGCCGGAATATCCCGTCGAGAAGTTTGATTATTCCCGTGCTGTGG